>ULTE01012764.1_pt1 | contig 20988 bp, 10 predicted proteins | sample 1957401 | NCBI WGS metagenome assembly ULTE01 (sample SAMEA4835728, study PRJEB28245) | human gut metagenome | biome: gut microbiome; material: fecal sample | place: Denmark | collected 2008 | reverse complement strand
CCCGCCGAAACCGTCTTGGTTGTTACGGCCGTTCATCAAGGCCGCCACCAAGTTCGGATCCATCTTATTTCCGCCTATTAAGTTGGCGAACATACCCGGAATCATAGATAATAAACCGTTAGTGGCGCTTCCACTACCGGAACCCATACCGTCTAACAAAACGATTTTGTCTCCACTTGTACCCATGTCTATTTATTTTTGAATTAATAATAACCCCACCTGATGGCGGGCGTTACAAAGTTCAAAAATTAACAGCCCTAAAATCGTGATATGTGTCATCATCAAAGTACGTCATGTCTTGTAAATGGGATTAATAAGAACCGATACAAGACAAAAAAATCCGGAGCGTATCACTACGACCCGGATTCATCGCAAATCTATAAAATCCAATGTTTCAATGCTCGAAAGAAAACGTCTCACGACGTCAAAGAGAGATTAACTACACGAAAAATCTCGCATCAACTTATTTGTATTAGCAGTGTATTCATTAACTATCTTACTGGATGAGGGATTATCCTCTATCCTTGACAGGCGGTTATCGTCACTCCTTACCGTAACATCACCCATCCTTCGTACCATATTTTCTTGATATGATGATGGATCGGAGTATATAAGATCATCAACGAACCTGTATATCGCACCATCAACCGTCTCACCTACCTTCTCATATAAACCGGATTGGAATGACACGAAATCATCATACCTCCCACGAGCCAAGAACGAACCGTCCGGTCTCACCTCGACGCCGCCGTTGACCTCCCGGAGCAGGCCCGGATTCCTTTGGTACAGATACCTGTAAAACCCGGCATCCATCATCCTATCCTGACTATCCAGATAGAAAAGGTTTCTCATGCTACTGTCACCGGACTCGATAGCCACGTCAAACAGAAGATCCCTTACCTGACCTTCCGGCAACGACATCTCCATGCTTTTTAACGTACCTCTGTCATGGTGGTTCAAAGATACATTATAAAATCCATTAAAATCAAGGAAACGTAAGACATTATTATACAAATCCGATTTTTTTAACCTTTCCTTGATCTGGATTTTCCTCAACGATGTACAGGATTTGACAAAATCCCGATCCTTCCCCTGTCTAGCCTCGTATCTCCTGAACTCCCGATCAATATCGACATCATCCATCTTAGGGGTTACGGGATGCTGGTATATCAATCTGGTAAGGATCATGTTCTCGGTATTCGAGGATGAGATGTTGGACATAACCAGCTTTTTTATATTATCCTTGACCACGCCAATATCGGAACGGGAAGCCCCGGCGGGGACCACGCCAGCCGGCAAGTACGAGGGTCGCTCTATCCCGATATTGGCCAACATCTCATAGGCCTGATCGGTGTCGGTTATCGGGGCTGTGTTATGGTACGTATTCCTACCCATATACAACATGCTCCTATCATACATATCGGAAGGGGATGTATTCCCGGACCTTACATACACCATCCTATCCCCGGTAGAATAAGTATCCTGAACCTCGTATATCGGATTCCCTTTTCCTGTTATCCTATCAAGATCGGAGATAAAGCTATCGTATACCGAATTGCCGGCCTGTATGGAAGACAACATGACGTCCAGCGACGCCATAAGATCACGGATATCCTCAGGTCTGGATATAACCATCTCATCGCTGATCGCCTCGCTTATATCCACGCCCATGTCGGCAAGATCCATGGCTATGTCATGCAGACGTCCGGCAACGTCCTTGATGTCCTTAAAATCATCCATATCGATTATCTCCCCAACCTTATCCCTTAGACCCTTCATATCCTTAGGCATACTGATATACGGTGTGGTACTATTGAAGTACGAGTCGGTAATCGTATTTCCGTCCTGACTCCGAACCTCCATACGGGTCATATTACGATACGTGTCATACATCCGATCTGCGTAATCCTGATCCTCCTGATACCGGAGTGCCAAGGAAGGGTATGGGATGGAGGCGAAAGCCTGATCGAACTCCCGGCGGTCGCTGATACCGCCTACCGCCCTCATGATCGTATCCCTTACCTCTATTGGATTCAAGCCCCTTCTCTTTCCTAACGAGTCATATGTATCCTCATATATCATATAATCATCACCAAGGCCTGACTCGGAGGACAGGAAATACATATCCTTCTCATTAAGATTCCCCTCAGACATAAAATCGACAATCCTCCTCATCATATCCCTTACCCGCTCATACTCCGATCGGTTAGTCATGATATTATCAATCTCATCAGCGTCATACATCCCAGATCGCTCAAGATTGTACCTATTGAGGAATATATCACCGCCGGAAAGGAAGTTAGATACGATCATATCATTAAGATCATTGATATTATCAACACCCAAGGAAGTAAGAGTATTATTAATATCCTTAACCTCATCGGCCATGAAATTGCCGGCGAAATAGTTCTTCCGCTTGATAAATGACATAACATCATCATACCTAGGTTCCCCGTTACTATCCAAATCATATTCTGATGGCATGGACATCCAGTCGCCAAAGAAGGACACGAAGTCGGGGGAGTAGGCCGTACCCCAGACCGATAAGGCCTGCTTCTGGTCGCCCAGCACCTCCATCGCCCTTTGGTATAATCCGGATGGTTGGTCGTTCGGGGCAAGGACATTATCTATCCCACCCTCCTTATTTTTTATAACATAACAAGATCGTCCCATTACTAAATCGTTTTGACACAAAGATAGAAAATCCCGCCTACTCTCACGAGCGGACGGGACACCAAAATAACAACATAATAACAAACCTTATGTTTCTCCGAAAAGTGCAAATCTTTTTGCCGATCCTCACGAACAGGCAAAAACTCAATCCTAAATTATAAAAAATGGAGTTTATCGTTTAGCGAAAATATCTTTATCTGATCTACTCAGAACCCTGCCTTTCAATTCCAAGAACCTAGGCATCCATTCTTTAGATATCTTAGACACAATCCACTGAAATCCCTTAGGAGTCACATAGACAGTATTAGTGCCGTAGAACTCGTCATCATTACGATATCTGTAACGAGCATAACCGCTGTCTATCATCCTTTGGGAAAGCAACCACCTCTTACCGGTCTTAGCGAAGAACTTCTTATCCTCAAGCAATATTCGAAGATTCTTCTCCGCTATATCATATCCATGAGCCTCTAGCTTTTCCCGAACCTCTCTGATCAACATATCTGTCTCTTGGGCTATTTCGGCTGTCTTAGCAAACTCAACCATAGGAGCCTGTTCTTTAATGATATTATCGGATATCCTTTTGGCTTCCTCTGCCGCTTTCTTCGCCTCAGCTAACGCACGCTTCTCCTTTTCCGATTTAAGCAAAGCCTCTAATGCCTCTATATAATCAGATGGAAGTTCATTCTTTGATGGCATATTGTTAGATGGCATAGAATAGGAACCTGTTTTCCTAATAAAAGGGAGAACCTCCGATGTTACCCATCTTTTGAATTTCTTAGCAAACTCCTTCTTAGATGACATAATTAAAGTATACATACCAGACTCATTAATAATCTTTATCTGGCTAACATATTGATTGTGAATAGGGGTGGAATCGTAGGCCTCCCTATCTTCTGACAATCTCAGCATTTTACAATCCTCGTCATCTACCAACCTTCTTACAGCATCCCTAGGATCTGCATACCCTAAACATTTAGCTACATCATTACCGACAAACCATGGTTCATGTTTCTCATCCAACAATACTCTCACATCCCCAAAATCAGGATTCTCAAATAATTTTAAATTATCATCCATAATATAAAACAACGAGAGCCACCAGCGTCCGTTACCCCACTGATAGCTCTCATTTATCGCCTACGCCTAAGCGATATTAATATCTTCTTCTGGTCTAGCAACGGATAGACACCGAAAATATAGACACTTATTTTAAAACAACAAACAAATAGGATATATTTTTACAAAAATTGTAATCTATAATATTCCATCACCATACAAAGCGATTATATCTGGTCTCTATCATCATCACCACCTTCTTGATATCAGATAAAGTTAGTTTCTTTATCTCCATATTCCTACTATCCATTCTGACAAAAGAGTTCTTGAACTCCTGCTCGGTTATAGCATCCAACCTAAATAGATTGTATTTTATAAGTAACTGGCTTACGTCAAATATCAGGATATTAAGATCAATATCATCCTTCAACTCATCAAGAAGATCACACATCATGGCTTTGATAGCATCAGTATCAAGTTCCAGCTTCTCGGCTTCCTTCATCAACTTCTTGATAATACCATTGTGCTCGATTATGATGTTAGCATTATCATCATCGGTAGGTAAAAGGATATCCATCGTACATTTTATACCAACCTTATCACTAATCCTTTTGTTGAACTCAGTCATATAATCAAAAGCCTGATCCCTTCTTAATGAGTATGTATGATCAAGCAACTGCTTTTGTCTGACCTTGACAAAATAGTTACTGGTGTATAACATCATTAAGACCTTTACTCGCTGGATGCGCAGGTCTTGCATGATCTTCCGGTGTAAAAAAGCGTCTAATTGCATAATATAAAGAGTCCCCACCGGGGCCATCACACACCCGACAGGGACCAGCTTTTAAATATCTTACTCGTCAGGTGATGGGCTGACGCCACAAAGATAAGTCAAGATATTTTATTTAGCAAGGATTTTCCGCCTCATTTTCTCCGGATACTACGTTACCGTCGGAAACCAAAGACTTGTCCTCGGCAGCCTTCGTAGGCGAGGCGAACTCCGATGGCAGATCCGGCAGGTTAGGGAACGAGACTTCCGTCTCCTCCTTGGATACCTTGTTCTCCTTGATACTCATCCTAAACTTAGGAGCTATGAAAGGATCGTTGTTAAGATCGATATTGATCGTAACATCATTCATCAAAATATCATCCTTAGTCCTAGAATCACCTATCCATCCTCTTACGTCAGCGGTCATAGGCATCCTGCTAGCCGCTTCCTTGACAGCTTCAAGCCGGTTCTTGATATCATCCACGTCTCCCGCCAGCGGGATCATATACGTCTTATTATCCAAACCGGATCTGGCTATAGCGTTATTAAGATCCATTATATCATCAATACTTACGCCTCCGCCTAGACCCTCCGTAATCCTATCAGCCATCGATTCGATCATGGATGAGAATGACGATATATCCTGATTTTTCAATCTTACGGGGTACAGGTAATTTCTTCCATTTCCTGTCTTTATAGCTACGACCGGAATACGTGAATTTTTATAATCACCATACTTATCCCTGATGATAGCCGTACAGAACGGGAATATATTATACTTAATATTATCCCTCATCGTAACCTCCCCATTCTCTATATATCCTACGCTCTCGACTTTACCAACCGTCTCGTTGGTAAAGTCATTCTCGGATACCATCAACGTACCATTATCATCACTTACGCTAAAATTAGGTCTTCCCGGCAAAACACTGGTAACTGTACCTACAAACGGTATATCAATCTCGCCAGCGACAGATCCCACATTATCCCTATACAACTCAAAGGCCATACTCCTTAAATCAGCGTTACTCCCTTTTGAGTCTGGATCATTGGCTTTTAGCACCGAGACGAAATTTCCGTCGCTATCCACGATCTTAATAACCATATTATCAACCAGCTCTCGGTAAGCCGACTTAGTCTCATCAGAATTAGGGTCAACGGCGTTAAGACTATTGTATTTATCATACAATTCCTTGGTATATGGATCTAACATATCCATCTTAAACCTTACCATATCACCCTTGCGGAGGCTAGCCGCTGCTTCCTGATTCACCAACTCGTTGTTAGATCCAAACGTATCACCCGTATAATAAGGGACAATAGATCCATCCTGCCCCTTGCGATACACCATGAACCAGTTGGAGGTCGACAAGGCGGTTTGCCGCCCCAATATGACACCGGTAGCGTTCTCGAAAGCCTGAGCGTCATCCTCGCTAATCATCCATCTTGAGTGGTTATCTGACTCTATAACAGTAAATATGTCGGTTCCGTTGGTGAAATCCATCACCCTTCCATTATCAGTATCAGTGGCATCAGATCTTTTAAGCCCAAGACTGTCCATAAACCTATCAAGTCTCATTCCGCCAACTTCATAATACATAACCCCACCGATCTCTCTCTTTTGGGCCATCAACACCACTGGGTTCTGGGCGGCGTTAACTTCCGTCCTGCCGGTGGATGTCCCGGGTTCGCTCTCTGTGAGGACATCACCCATAGGTATGGATTTATCATAATCCTTGACAGCTATACTTCCGTTATCATACAACCTCATCCATTCCACGAATTGAAGAAGAGGACCATCGGAATAATTATTGATAATATCAATAGTCTCATTAAGCTTATCCTGATCAAACTCATTACCATTGTCAGCTTCATTCATAAGATCGTTGTAGGTCTTTATCGCCTCCTTAACCTGATCCTGATCAAGACCATTAATATTTATATCTATAATATTATCAATAGCATCCTTGATATCATCCGAGACATCACCATTGATATTTAACCTATCTATCATCGACCTGATCTTATTGAGTCTGGCGATAGGATTATCCCCAAACCCTTTAATGATATCATCAATACGATCCTTATTATTATCATATATCTGACGCTCCCTAGGAGACAGGATATCCTCATTGCCGTTCCAGATCTTTATAGCGATATCAGTAGACCTATCGTCCGAAGGATTTAGGAGATCCTCGTCATCAGGGACATTCTCAACGATATTGTCACCAGATTGGATATCCGTTTCCATGGATCTGGCGATCATATGATTATAAGTCTTGAACATAAACGCCTCGTCCTCGCCAATAAGACCATCATTAAAAGCCTTATCTATAGCCTGATCATTGGCATAAAGGGCGTTAGCGTCAGAATTATCGGTATTCCTGAAATCGTATTTGCTATCATCCTCCTCATAAGTCTTTCCCCATGCGTTTGACAAGATCTTCATAAATCCCCGTTCCTGCGACCGTATAAATCTCTTATCACGCATACGACGAAGAGATTCATTGATATTCTTATAAGCCACTAGATTATGACGATACTCACTAAGCAATGCCATTGCCTCCTTATGGTTATCGACACCACGGATAGATACTACATTCTCAAGATCAGTTATAGTGTTGTACGCAGCCATTAAATCAGAAGCACTAATCTGTCTATTAGATCGATCAGAAAATAATAAGGAGGATAGATCGGCCTCCGAGTTAACCATCGTGGCCAATTTCCTCTCAAGGACTATTTTATCCTCTGTCAGCTTAGCTAACTCATCGGTCTTTTTAGCCAATTTATCCTTGTTCCTCTCAAACCGTTCCTTACCCATCGCCATCCGCTGAAGCCTTAATATGCCTTTTTCAAGTGCCTGCATTCTTGACGTAAGCTCCATAAGCTCGCTAATAGCTTTGTAGGAATCAGGGTTAAGATGAGAATAAACATCAAGAGCCTCACCTATATCATTTTTATACAACCTATTTAATTGGCTGGCAATATCGTCCAAATTATCCTTAGCCTCAAGACCATTATATACCATGTTAGAAATATAGGTATTGAACGATCTATTGGATATACCCTCGGTAAGAGAATCGGCGAACCTGTTGGCCATAGTGAAATTATCCACCTTCTTATTAAACTCATTGACAAGATCGGCTTTATACTCATTGACCTGCTCATCCGTCATATTCATATCGGACGCTATATCGCTATTAGGTATAGATTCGACTACCGTCCTGAAATTCTCCTTCGTATCATCCAGCATCCCCATCTCCGAATCATAACGAAGACGATTGAATACGGCGTCACTGAAATCCTTATTTATGATCCTACCATCACTCTCGTACGATGTGTCTATGCCGGATAATTGAGCGTTAAGAGCCATACTGCCACGAATAGCACGGACAGCGGCGGTAGTCAAAGCGCCGGCATTGGCGTTGTAGGCCTCCACCATCCCCTTGTTCCGGGACATGTCTTGGCTCCATTCCTTTATACCTCCAAAGGTCTTTCCACCCATAACCGATCCGATAATCATACCGATACCGATCTCCTTCCAGCCTTGACTAGACCCGTATGTTTCCTTGAACCCGTTCTTTATAGCCTCCATATAGCCTATATTCTGCCGGATAGCCATAGGATTGTATCTTGATTCTACCCAATCCTCGGCGGACTTACTAGCCACTCCCTGAAGACCCTCCTCATACAGACCCTCGGATACCGGACGTTTAATGATATTGAACGTATTCCCGGCTACCTTCTGCCATTTCTTTGGTGTTATGGCTCTTAACATACCGTTATCCATCCTCTCAGCCCCTACGCCAAATATATTGCGTTTTATGAACTTATCCACGCCAAGATCCATACCAAACATATCACCGAACATAGCTATGTTAGACAATGTAAGAATACCGATATTAGCGGCAAATATAGTATTGGCGGCATCGACGTTGTCATTTCTGAACCTCATAAGCTCCTCATACGAGGCTTCTCTACCATAGGCATTTCTGTAAGCCTGCTTGAAGTTTTCCTCAGACTCCATCAACCCACTACTTGACTCTACCGAAGCCTCCCAAAGCGTTGACGTGCCAATAAAGGTTAGGTTGTCCAAACCCTTGCCTATGCCTCGTCCTATGCGGGCGGCCCTCAGCATGGAGTTAAACCCGCTCTTCGTGGCGGAAGCAGCCCTACCTAATCCAGCGACAGTCGCTCCTATCCTAGCCCCCATACGGGCGGCATTCATAAGACCAGCGCCAGCGAAAGCATAAGACGACAAGATAGCCCCAGCCGTAAATGCAGCCCCCGACAAAAGATCATTTGTCCAGAAATTGGTTGTAAACATACTTTTAAAAAATCCGGCGTCTCGCTCCTCCTTACTGTAATAATGATTAAGCGTATAATCACCACGCTTATCCATATCATCCAACCATCTGGCAAAACTGTTATCATACATAGCTGATAACGTCCCTTTTGTAACAAGCTCCTTTAATCCATAAACAGACTGACCTACTCCACCTATTCCATACAAAGCAGACTTATAAATAAACTTACCTAATCCTCTATAAGTTTTCTCCCAACCACTTTGACTTCTCGATAGACGATCGTCATTATCTATATTATTGATATAATTCTCATATTTAGGAATCCACTCGCCTGTTGACAACCTATATCTTGAATCACGAAGATTGATCCTGCTCCCAGTTATATCATAATTACCCTTAGGTATACCTACCTCATTTATCATCTGGAAAAGCGAGTTTCTGGCTCTTACGTCATCATGATAAGATGTCTCTACAGATTTTTTTATACCCTCAACCAATGACGGTATGCTTCTACTTCCTTCCCTGGATAAAACATCATTATCCATATCCGATGAACTACTCATCCCGACAGGAATAGGGATAGAAGAAATATTGTCCCCAGAAAGCATAGGGGATGGAATGGATGGAGTCGGAACATAATATCCCTGATCCCTCATCACATTCCCCATATCATTATTATTATTGCTGTTCATTTTTACCATCTATTTTATCTATGGTCTCTTTATCCAACACCGAAAGAAGATTGCTAAGGTCAGAATGCTGTTCATTAATATCCCTACCCTTTACAATAACATCCTTATTAATAGCCTCAACCACAGCTTGAGTAAGATACATCTGAGGACACATATTTATGATTTTCATGATATTATCAGCATAATCAGTATTATACTCTAATACCTTAAGCGGTGTCCCAGTCTTTGCTTGACCATGGAAATAAATACCAACTTCAACCCCTCCGGGGAATCCCTTAGCTTTGACATCATACAACTTGTAATTCCTCAAAACCGTATTAATTATCCTAATAGCCCTCTTATTAAGCTCAGATGTAGCTAGATCATTACTTTGAATATCATACTTATCAACCATCCTAGAAGCCTCCTCCGCCGCATTCTCGACAGTAGCGAAAGCACCAAGCGAATTAGCCTGTGCCCATTTCTGGTAAGGTCTATTGATTGTAGCAGAAAAAGACACAGGAATGATCTTGGATTCATAATCTTCCGATCTCACATTTCTTTCCCTTTCATACAAACTATACCCCATACTATCTAATTCTTCTTTAGTAACTTGAACCGTAGCGATATTCTTTCCACCAGCCATAGCTACCAAATCAAATGTATTAGGATTATCTGTAGGACGAGCATACAATATATAATTATTAAGTCTACTATCTTTATCTTTATTCAAGAAACCGGCTCTCGCCAAAAGCAGACTCTCTAATTTAGCATGCATACGCCTATCCTCTTTAGAAGCGTTGGTAGAATTGGAAAATGACCATGATCTTGGAGCAAACTCATCATATCTTCTTTCATAGACTGTTTTAGAATCCTGAACAGCCTTAGCTATATTACGACCTACATTGGAAGAAGACCATTCCCTTCTAAGCGTAGGGCCATCAGCTCTAGACATATTCTTACCTATGATCTTGATCATTTTATCCCTATTAGTCATATTGGCATCATCACTATTCATTATTGGATTATCTACACGACTATAAGTTTTGGCTATATTATCTATATCATCCAAAGTGAAATTTTCTCCCGAATATCTATTTAACAGATTTATATAAGATCTCATCAACTCCATATTAGCTATAGACCTATCCGTGTAGTTGATGTTTTCGCTTATCAATCCAACTATAGAAGAAACTTTCAAAGCGTCTTCCGGAGAATACTCCCTTCCTCCAATAACCGCTCCATTCTTACCAACATCCCTTGCGTTAACCATACCATTATCGGTATATGTATCAATACCACCAGTAACATAGTCTTGATCTTTGATAGCATCATTAAGGATATTCTTCGTAGCGACATCAAAAGCATTCGTAAGATAATCAACTTCCTCGTCCATTATCTTACTATATTTCTTCCTGTTATCATTCGCCGCCATAAGAGCCTCATACCTACCTACCATTTCTGGTGATGATAACACAGAACTAGACCCGCCACCGTTATTGGTAATCCATGCCATAATATTCTCACTATTAACACCACCTGGATATATAGAGGGATTGTTTTGTATATCGTTCTCTATACCTCGTAAATCAACAGGGTTTAAAGACGATATTAAATCCTTCTCTCCTGTTGATATATTGTTTTCATTCTGAATATACTGATTGTCAAATATATTTTCAGGAGTGACATTAGGCTGAACTTTTTCCAGCTCAATCATAACACCTGAAGAAGCGCCGGGACTGTTACCACCTTCTTTAGTCATTATCTCCCTAAGCTTAAGATTCTGATCTATTTCCTTGGATTTTTGTCTCCATGAGAACTCCCGCTCCTTGAAATCAAGATCTCTTACTTTAAAATAATAATCATCCGCACTATAACTTTCTGATGAATTATTGTATGACCATCTAGCAGATACACCATCAAGAAACTCGTTACGGACAATAAACTCCCCTGCCCTAGCGGGATTCATGTTGTTGCCAATAAAGGATGTAGCTTCCTCCACTAACGCACGGCGCTGCTCCCGAACCTCCTGCAACGAAGCCTCGATAGCCGCCTTAGCGGAAGGACTGGCCTCCGCCCCTTTGAGCTTGGCTAAAAGAACGCTCTCTTCAGCGTCAAACCCAGAAACATATTTATTAACAAACTGTTCAGTAGTCATACCACTAAACATGCTAGGATTGGTCATGGCTAAATACTGTCCCTCTATCTGCATCTGAGCTTTAGCATTCTGAGATATAGACCTAGCCGCTATTGATCTAATTTGAGATCGACTCATCTCATCAACAGTAATATCCCTCATCCTCCCTGTAGGTTTACCATCCACTATTTCAGGAACAGAAAACTTCTTTCCTTTATTAAGACTAACGAAATCTTTCATCATCTTATTCATTTCCTCATTATAATCCGTATAAGGAGTATAATGAATAGGATTCATCCTTGTCCCAACCTGACCGTCATTAGCCCATTCATAAAATGGCAACAAAGCGACAGCCTCATTTATAGCGCTATATTGCTTTGGATTATTGAGTTTCATATCCTCGATCTTCTGCGAGAAAGATCTATATTCCCTAGTGCCGGCAATAGCGTTCAACACACGGGTATCCAGAGCTTCTCCAAGACGAGCCTGTATGCTTCTGGCTATACCGTCGGAAGCCAAATTAGATTTACGATACACGTTATTCACGTCCTGTATCAGCCCATTTAACCTATTCTGAAGATATTCCCTATCCTGAGGTTTTATAATGTCAGAATTGATAATATAATCAGCATACTCGTTTATAGCCTGCCGATTGGTATCTATCTTCTGCTGCATGTACCCCATCCCCTGCATCATGACATCCATGTTGTAGGGCGATACATACTTGCCGTAATTCCTTAATATACTATATTGTGAAGCCATCCTTTATCCTTTCTTGCCTTTAGTTACTTCCTGAGCAGGATATAATCTCCTATAACTCAATATATCTCCTTGAGGATCAGCGATTAATTGTCCATTGGGACCAATCTTTACATCCCCGAATATAGACCTTAATGTATTCATGGTCGTAGCCGTATTCCACTTCTGCTGGATCTCGTCATTTACGCTATCGAAATACCTAGCCCAGTTCTCGTCATTTATAGCCAATCCCTGCAATATACGTTGCTGGTAAGCTTGACGTTGGGCTATATTCTTATCATACGTATCAGACCAAGTACGGGCGTTTACATTATCAGCCCAAGTCCTTTGATCCACGTTCCCTTGTTCTACCTCATTAATGTATCTACCTATATTGGAACTCATGATAGCCTGTAAGTTGGATGATAAAGCCCCTCTCTGGGAATCCGGGACATTACCCATCTGATCCAATTGTGATTGGAAAGCACGATTGGTCTCAACCATATACTGATCAGCCGATCTCAACACCGGATCCACGGTAGGAGCGTAATGCCTTTCCAGACCTTCCGTTGTCACGGCTCCCGGGGTCATCCTAAATACCTCGGGGAAGTCAAGACCGCCACTCACTATATTCCTGCCTCCATTGCCGCTGTTCGACTTACCGGCATTTGTATTGGTCTTAGGGAGTGTATTGGGATCAATCAGCTCAGGCATATCCAACTTAACATCAGGATCCTCCACATCACCTATATCCATAGGACCGGGAGCCACCTTATGAGGGTCAAGTATAAAATCAAGACCTTCCATTCCTTTCATGGATCTCAATGCCTGCATCTTAAGCATATCCTCCCCAAGTATCTTATTAACGACATCCTTGTTCTTGTCAGAGAATAGTTGGCTAAAATGAGTGATACCAGCATCATTAAGAGCCTTATGTTGTTCCTCTGTAACGACATCCAAACCGATCATAGGACGAGATGTGGTAAACAAGCCTAATTTATTATCTCTCATCCTATCATGATATGCGGCTTTCTTGTCTTCCGGGTAATTACCTTGACTATCCTCACCGCCAAAGGAAACGAGCGTCGTGTAATCCCGAAGCGCCTCGGCGTTGGCGATGATCGGGTTCTCCGCCGTAGCCAAGCCCATCCAGCTACTTGTCTGACCGTAGATAGCGTCTTGCAATGCCCTAGCCCTAGCGCCCTCTGAAGCTCCCATATAAGCATCGTAAGCGACCGGATTGAATGTCTTATAATAATTCAACCTTTCATCCGTATTAATACCTCCATAAGAGCCATCGTTCCCTTGGCGCTGATAACCGAAATAGTTAGGATCATTGTTGAACCTATTCTCGATCGGACGGAAAGTTAATTTACGACCGAACAAAGACGTGCCTCCTATCTCCATCTTCTGACGAATACCAGCCACTTTCTTAAGCAACTCTTTCTTAGCCTCAGCTATATCCTCCTCCGTAAGACCGTATTCTTTCATGGATCTGGATATGATGTTATCTATCTCACCACCCTTAGCGAAATACGTATCCTCATCCTTCTTCATCTTCCGGTCTTCCTGCTCCTTGTATATGACATTAGCGAAGTCCGTAAATCTTCCCTCTAAGCCATTAACGGTATCGTTGCTATCATTTATAGCCTTAGATAATACGGAGGCGTTTAAACGCCTTGTATTCTCGTCATCTATCTTATCGTTTTTCTTCAGCTTCTCCAGCGCTTTCTTCTGATCATCGTAAGCCGATTTAAGACCGATCTTAGCCTTATACCTGTCCATTAACGTAGCGTACGTATCCTTAGGAGTAGCCTTAATCCCATACATATCCCTGATGTATTTGGCGAAATCCGGCTCTATGGTTGTGTCGTCAGTAATAACCTCCGTTCCCTGCTCCAAGGAAACGGGGGTTCCCCCATCGGCATGCTTCTGCCCCATGGCCTCCATCGGCGCCTCTCCGGGCTGCTCCACATATTCGCCCTTCTCAACCTCTACGTTGGCTTGATCTTCCATCGACTTAGGTAACGGATACAGATACTCACCGGTAAGGCTTCCGCTATCGAACCTATTATTAGGTCCTAGATAAACACCCCCACCATCCTTATACTGCATCTGGGATTGTCTTCTTTGCCTAGCCTCACGTTCCTGAGCCAACCTTATATTGGTACGAGTACCTTTCTCAGACGCTATCCCGGAAACCACGTTACGAGCCAACCCCATGATACCACTAATTCCTGAGGCTATGGTGGTTATCGTATTAGCTGTTTTAGCCCCGGTGGATAAATCTCCATATCCCTCGCTTCTCATACGCCCTATACCACGACCCATCTGAGTGAATCTAGACCCTATATCATCAGCGCCATAGTAAGGGATGGTAGTAAAATCAAAAACATCCGTCTCGCCTGAACCGGTCTTAGACTTATCAACATCGTTAACAGTTATGTTATTAAGCGTAATACCATTGTCCTGATAATTCTCAGCTATACGTTGCAAACCACCCTTGAAGCTAGCCGGAAACACATTATCCTGATCAAAAGCATTAGCATATTTAGTCCTCAACTGATCTGGAGTATCCAAAGAATATATCCCTAGCGGATTGACCGGCGCGGGTAATCCTTGGTTGGTATTCACCAAAGGTTCTATACCTAACCCTTGTATACCGTCCATATTACCAAGCATATACGACCCGACTTCCCCGGCCTCTTGATATTTAGGTATCTTTCTCTTGATTACGTATTTGCTCATGTCTAATTAATTTCGTTCTGACACAAAGATAATTTAAAAAAACAGAGACTCATCATTTCACAACGATGAGTCTCTCAGCAAATGCTATTATTATGTACAGAATTAAATTCTTTTTATGAATAATGATCCTATAGCCTTAACCAAATCATAGAAACCGGCAGAACTGAGACCTACAGCCACTCCATATAATAGAGCCTCCCACCATTCACTCCCTATAAGCAATGGAGACACCTTTAGTAGCCACGCTAATATACAAACCAGCATACCTATGACTACGGCGGATAGGACTTTAGCCCACTTATGGGTGTCAATATACGGCACAACCTTGGCTAACTGCGTAGCTGACATCGTGACGAAAGCCATGATGCCGGTGAAGGTAGTTAAATCAATAGTGATAGCCCCTTCTGATGGGATTACCTCTTGCGCAATCAAAACGAACGGCGTCAATAACATAGCAAATAAAAATAACAATCTTTTCATATCTAAAACGTTTAATTACTTCGCAAATATAACACTAAACTGATTAAATATATAAATATTTATTGGAATATAGATATACGACAATATCCAGAACCTATATGTCCCTTTCCTAAATCATATAATCCACCCAAAGGATTAGGCATTTTTCTAATTCCCCTTTCACATCTGTCCATACGAACCCGTTCCCATCTATCATTTTAGTGTTAGTAAATACATATTTATCATATTTCACGCATCCCGGATGACCGGATATATACGAGGACCCTCCACCACCAGCTTGAATAGCGTTCGACGATATCCCGCCGCTTGGTCCTCCATAAAAGCCTCCTCCTCCACCAGAGGAATACGAACCGCCATCAAAACCACATCCTCCTCCCACTCCTAATAGACCCCCATTTCCGTTAGTTAAATTATTGCCGGAGTTAGATCCTCCCGCCACTTGGGATGCAGGAGTTCCCTTGGCATAGCCCCCCAGATACGCCTTCAACCCTCCCGCTGATCCTCCATGCCCAATAAAATAATACTCACATCCTCCACCGCCTCCCCCGGCTACCATAATACGGGTCTTTAAAGAATCTACGTTTAGAGGATCGCTATTGTTGGACAACCTCAAATCTGTAGCTCCGCCCCCGGCTCCCTCATAGATATACCTTCCAGAACTCTCATTAGTCATTGAATGCCCTGAACCTCCTCCATTATAATTATATTTTACAACATTACTCGTCTGCTTAAGTCCACCATTTCCACAATACACATAAATGATATCACCACCAACTAACTTGATAAATCCAGCCACATATCCACCATACCCAGGGTCATTAGATCTGGTAAACCTATCTTCGCTATCATTGTAACCATAATTACCTTGACCACCCCAGCACTCAACATAATAATACGCCGACTTTGGAGCTACAAATGTATGGTAATTATTACTATTATAAGTGTATGTATACAATACATCCAAGCTTTTGGGACCTATCATTACACGTCTTCTCATAACATACCTCCCCTTAGATATTTTACTGACAATGCTATAACCATCCTCCTATCATCAGCCATAGCATCTACCCATCTATTCTCCCATCCTAAACTACTAGGGGGGGGGTAAAACAAGTCCCCTTAAATAACATATCAAATAAAAACAACAACTTATTCATAACAAATTATTTATCATTAAAATACTAACTATTATTTCTGCTCACACCTTTTATGTTAAGGCTTAACCCCGGTATCATATTAAGAACCAACTGCCTTTTTGCCTGTTCCCTACGCATACGCTCGGCCTCCGCTATCTGCGCCTCCGATTGAGAATCATTCTTAATATTATTGGCGATGTCCTCTATAGCTTTCTTGTTAGCGCCGGATTGAGCTAGCATCTTATATAACAGGTCTTGGCCTTCCTTCTCCCACCAAATATCCATAGATGGGCGAGAAGCCAAAGAAGGATCGGCAGGGGCTACCGTCTCAGGTACGGGCTGCTGACCTCCGTCCCCCGTGCCCGAATCCCGCTGTCCGAACTCGTATCTCATTGGCTCGTTCTCCGGGACACCATACCTATTAGCGAACATATCAGCGAACTCAAATCTCTTCTCATTTCTCAAGGTCGATCCAAGAGGCCTACCGTATCCTTGATTCCATGCCACGGTAGCGTCCTTGTAGTTGACGGCGTTATCGAAATCGGATTTAGAATACATATAATAGTTATACTCATTCCCCTGAGCGTCCTTGTCAAAGAACTTGCCTTGATTGATGTAATTCCAACCTAACCCCGGGACCTTGCCTTGATACTCATCCACGAGATAATCCAGTTGTTGGGTTAATGTCGGTTTCCTACCATACCTGCGCTGTAGCTCCTTCTTCCTCGGACCAAGCCATTGTTGGATGCCAAAATCACCGGCGGCTCCTAGGGCTTCGGTGTCCCCTCCGGACTCGGCGGCGATGTTCGATAGGATGCCGATAGCTTGCGTTTGTGGTATCCCTTTCTTTTCTGTCAGATAGTCCCATATCTCATCATACACAACCATCTTACTATCCTCTGATCTACTAGGATCAATAACGTATTTACCGGCACCATAATCTCGTTCTGTATTTACCGGACCTCCATCCTCCTTATCCTCCAACTTATTCTTAGACATAATAGCGTTACGGATAAGAGCATCCTTCCCGCTTTCCAGAAGAGGATTATGATCCTCAAACGACCCTCTCTCCTCAAACTTATCGCCTATAGCGTCTAGTACCTTTGTGGCTACGTTTACAGGAAATTCCTGATCGTCACCATGAAAATCGTATACGTCATAGACACCTAACCTTCCATCCGGACGCCTATAAATTGTAAAATTACCAAATCCTGACAATGGGGTAAGATCACCAGCAGCTTCGGGATAAAAATCGTATTCAGAAAAAACCGTAGGCTTTCCAGATCTTACCGAATTACGATTCTTCTCAAAAACATCTACCCATTCTCTAGACTTTTTCAAAAGCTTCAGCCTACCATAAGCATCATCTGTAGCCGGCTTATCAGAGCCATATATTTCTTGCTCCGTATCATGTATTTTCTTATCCAACCTCTTTATCTCATCCTTAGTGTCACGATTGAACATCTTCTCAATATCAGTAATGACATTATCAGGAATCCGTATCTCCTTATTATTGCCATCTAGATTATTAGGTTGAGATAAAAATCTCGCCCATAGTTGATCGCTATATTCATCAACGTTAGCCTTCCCGTTTCTGCCATATATAAACTCATTGACCTTGTCAGGAAGGCTAGCATTTGAGGCTACCACATCAGGGGTGACATTCTCGTACAACCTCCTTCTTATGGCGTTACCTATGATGTCTTTTAAATACGAAGCTCTATCAGATACATCTTGTCTTACATACATAGGATCATTACCAGTAGGACCTCCTTCGGCTTTCCGCTCAATTTTCTCTCCCCATAGCCCATATTTCTCCATGGGCCATATACCGTCTATGGCATCCACATAACCAACGGGGTGCTCCCCGTCCAGACGCCGGTCCCGTCGCTCGTCAGCTGGGTACAGGGCGTTGGCCAACGGCTGTGTGATATGACCCAACCCCTTATCCTTGGAACTCGACATAGCATCCACCACAGTCCGATATACAGGTCTTAATTTCTCAGGTAAATATAGCCCCGCCTCATCAACCAACCCACCGATCTTCTTATTTATACCCCTGATACTGAAATTATAATTACCCATGCCATTATTCAACGGGGACAACGCACCTCTTATCCCATTCATGCCTTTAACTGCGGCTCCTCCGCTAAGGATATCAAACTCCGGGGATACGTTCCTTAAAGGACTATCATCCATACCCCTGAAATACATAGGACGCTCACCATTGACAACCCGGTCAAGATCCTTCTTATATAAATCCTTTATCCACGATGGGATTTCCTCCGGTTTATTCTTCTTAGACATATACTACATTTTTCACAAAGATAACTATAATCTCATAAGCCTAAAAACACGAAACGGGCACATAATAAATCATGTACCCGTTTATACGCTAATGCATGTGATAAGCAGCCAAAGCCCCTTTAGCTTTCTCCTTGGACTTGTACTTAGCTGGCCACAACTTACCTGTCTTGTTACTGACCACTCGCCAATCACTCCCTACTTTCTTGATACATCCTGATTTCGGGCATTTGCCCTTCTTTTTACTGCTAATTTTCCCTGCTGCCATAACATCAAATATTTAAAGGTATATAATCACCTCAATAAACTTTCTCATCATTACTAAACCAACGTACTATCATCTTGAACCGACTCTCGATGTCATTAACGAACCTAGCCAAGAACCAATCGCCACGAAGACGATCACGCCACCTCCGATGATAATCGACAGCCCTGGGGTCGATCTCCCGGCCAATGTCATTCACATCCTTAACCCATATCGGAAGATTGTTCGTATCGTCTTTGACCTCGTTAAAATAGTCATTTATATTTATCTTCTGATCAACCTCCGTCACCAGTATCTCACGGCTATCATCATTGGTTATAGGATACCTTAACCGCTGGCTCATATCGTTCTTGTCGGCGATAACCATCCGAAGTTCACCGCTGTTGTTCGTATCATTATAAAACCATGCCTTATTGAATCCAGTAGTCCTAAGGATTTGGTAATTAACCTCATCCTGATACCTTCTGGCATCCATCCGATATTGGTAGTTCGTGAGGATCTTATTCACATACTGCTCACGTACCGGGACCTCTATAACGAACGGATATAGCTTACCGTAAAATACTTGATACGATTGGTTGGTCAATCCATGAGACCATAACCCTATCTCCTGACTTTCACTTGAGTAGTTCTTTCCAGACTGGAAATAATGCTGGTGCTCGATATAATAATCAGGGGTGTAGGATAAATATGATTTCCACTCACCCTTCAGGCAGTTATATCCAACGGTGAACGAGACGTCCGTGAAATGGCTGGCGTCCTGTAGCTCCACCGCCTGCCCGTTCCTGTAGAACCGGCCGCCACGGAATTGGTACTCGCTCGGATTCCCTACCGGTATATAATCTTTCTTGGTTATTAGAACCCTCTTGAACCGATTATCCCAGCCCATGGATAGCCCTATACCAAAGAACTTGTTATCGATATCATAATAAGACAACTCAGCGTCCGTATCAGCGTTATATATCCGGCTACGGATGATCTTCATCTGAAGATGCTCCTTAAACCAGTTTCTAAGCCCCGGTGTGACCTCCGTAAGATTCCTACCATTAGAATCTACCTTAAACACCTGACCACGCCTTAAATCGACCCAAAAATGCCCAAACTCGCAACTGATCATATCCCGACTCTGGGTCCCGGAATATCCTAACGTCGTATTATTATACTCAATGCCACGAGAGGCGAAAAGCCCACCTGTCCCTAGCTCGCTATTCTCCGGGGATATTCTTTCTGCCAGCACGTCTATAGCGTTATATAGTCCTACCTGATTCTCGAAGCGAGCTAGTATTTGATCCGACTCTATTCCCTTCATGCTTATAAGCTTTCCGAACGAGGTCTTGAACTCATGGTAATCCATAGGCTTGTACGACAGCCAAGGATCGGTCATGCCGTTCTCCGACACGTCGGCGGTGCTCCATATGACGCCGTTGGGTCTTTGGTAAGCGCAGTCCCAAAAATTGCTATCATACGTCTCTGGTAATGACCTGCCACCTAACGTAAATCGATTCTTATACACAGGACTCATCTTAAACACATTACCCCTTGATATAGGGACATTACGCTCCTGAGTCCATGATATATAATCCCCCACCTCCGGATAGAACCCCTCGTAAGGCTCAGGGCCGGCTATACGGAAATTGCAATTGATCTCAGACTCCACAAGAAACTGAGGTATGCCATAGAAATATAGGAAGAAACGACCGCTAA
>ULTE01024917.1_pt1 | contig 21863 bp, 17 predicted proteins | sample 1957401 | NCBI WGS metagenome assembly ULTE01 (sample SAMEA4835728, study PRJEB28245) | human gut metagenome | biome: gut microbiome; material: fecal sample | place: Denmark | collected 2008 | reverse complement strand
CTCGCCCTCGCCATTACGGCGGCCAGCCTGCTGATTTCGAACTTCGGGCTGACGAGCATCGTCATGGGCGCCATTCCCGTCCTGTGCTTCCTCTACCCCATTGTCATTGCCCTGTCCCTGCTGCACCTTTGCGGCTTTACGGGCAACAAACGCGTCTTCCGCTGCACCATGTGGATCGTCACGGTGGCTTCCGTCTTTGAAGGACTCAAGGCGGCCCACGTGGAGATTCCCGCTTCGGTCCACCAGACGCTGTCCATCATCCCCCTGTACGCCGACGGATTCGGCTGGTTGACCATCGCCATCTTCGGCGCCGTCGTCGGGGTCCTTTACGATACCTATAAAAAACGTCACGAACAAAAGGAGAACGCATCATGAAAATCCAGTCCCTTGCCCTTGCCGCGGCCCTGCTTGGCAGCCTTTCCGTCCCCCTGGCGGCCCAGGCCCAGTACCTGCCGAATTTTACGGCCAGCGAAACGAATTACCAGACCTATACGAACAGCCTCGACAAAGAAATCAGCCGCCCCCAGAGCCGCTACTCTCCCCAGGCCCATATGCTGAAAGCCGAACAGTACATCCGCGAAGGCAACGGGGCGGAAGCCCTGCGGGAAGCGAATTTCGCCCTCCAGCAGGACCGTTCCAACCGCCGGGCCAACTTCGACCAGGGCCTGGCCTACTACCTGCTCAAGGAGTATGACAAGGCCATTAACGCCTACAGCCGCACCGTAGGCTCGCAGAACTACTTCGCCCCGGCCTTCAGCAATCGCGGTGAACTGTACGGCCTGAAAGGAGACTTCCGGAACGCCCTGGAGGATTTCCGCATCGCCCTGAATATGGAGAAAGGCGACCAGGCCTATATCCGCGCGGACCTGCAGAAGACCTACCAACGCTTCCAGGACAGCAAAAAGAAAGACGACCAGAAGCTGAAAGCGGGGTTCGAAACCCTGCTGGCGAAATAAACAGAACGCCCCCCAGCCCTCCGCCGCGGACTGGCCGGGAAAACCCGGCAGCGCCCAAAACGACAAACACCCCCTTCCCGAATGAGAAGGGGGTGTTTTTAATGGGAGGCTTGATCAGGAATGGATTCCCGAAAAAGGGCATGACGCCGGTTATTTCTGCGGATAGAACCCGGACGGGGCTTCGCTCAGGTTGATCATGATATTCTTGACCTGGGTATAGTGGTCCAGGATCATCTTGTGGGTTTCCCGGCCGATGCCGCTCTGCTTGTAGCCGCCGAAGGGCGCCCCTTCGGGAATCTGGTTGTATGTATTGACCCACATGCGGCCCGTTTCCACGGCGCGGGCCACGCGCAGGGCCTTGTTGATGTCACGGCTCCAGACGGCGCCGCCCAGGCCGTACTCGCTGTCGTTGGCCAGGCGGATGACCTCGTCTTCCGAATGGAATTTGAGAATGACGGCCACGGGCCCGAAGATTTCTTCGCGGGCGACACGCATGTCGTTGGTCACGTTGCCGATCAGGGTCGGTTTGACAAAGGCGCCCTGGGACAAGGGTCCGTCGGCATAGCCTTCGCCGCCGCACAGGATTTCCGCGCCTTCGTCCTTGGCAATCTGGACATAGCCGAGGATTTTCTGTTTCTGGCCTTCGTTGATCTGGGCGCCCATTTGGGTGTCATCTTCCCAAGGCATGCCGACCTTCACCTTCTTGAAGGCGTCGACCAGGGCCGGTACGAAACGGTCATAAATCGTGTCCTGGACGAAGATGCGGCTGCCGGCGCAGCAGACCTGCCCCTGGTTGAAAAGGATACCCAGCTGGGCGCCGTCCAGGGCCTGGTCGAAGCGGCAATCGTCGAAGATGATGTTAGCGCTCTTGCCGCCCAATTCCAACGTGGCGGGAATCAGCTTTTCCGCTGCCGCCAGGGCGACGCTGCGGCCCACTTCCGTCGAACCCGTGAAAGCCAGTTTGGCAAAGCCCGGGTGTTCCAGGATATACTGGCCCGCCTTGGAACCGGCGCCGGTGATGATGTTGAAGACGCCCGGCGGTAAGATGCCGTCTGCCAGACGAGCAAACTCCAGCAGGGTCAGGCCGGCCTCTTTCGAGGGTTTCAGCACCGTGCAATCGCCTGCCGCCAGGACCGGGGCCAGCTTCCAGGCGCCCATCAGGAAGGGGAAGTTCCAGGGAATGATCTGGCCGACCACGCCCAGAGGCTCGTGGAGGACGAGGGACAGCTGTTGTCCGTTCAGCACCGTGGCAGACCCTTCTTCCGCCAGGATGGCGCCGGCGAAATAGCGGAAATGCTGTGCCGCCAGGGGAATGTCCACGTTCAGGGTTTCTCGGATGGGTTTGCCGTTGTCCATGCTTTCGACCATGGCCAAATGTTCCTTGTTGGCGTCGATGACGTCGGCCAGCTTATTCAGCAGGACGGCCCGTTCCGCCGGCGTGGTCTTTTTCCACGTTTCAAAAGCCTTTTGGGCCGCCTGGAACGCCGTGTCCACATCTTTGCGGGTCGCTTCGGCGCACTTGGCGAGGAAGCTGTTGTCCGCCGGGGAGCAGGCAGCGAAAGTCTTTCCGTCGGAAGCTTTCCGCCATTCCCCATTGATATATAATCCATATTCCGCCTGCAATGTTACTTTTTCCAAAACAAATACCTCCTTAAGCCGATAGGATTTCTTTCTATTCACTTCTGGCAGCTTCATTGTAACGGACGTTTGATTATATTGAAAGCACCACTTTACGATTATTTAATAGAACCAGATAGCGTAGGTGGGAATTCGGAACGATTCAATCCGGCAACAGAACAGCCGGCCCGGCCAGAAGGCCGAACCGGCTGTTTTCATCCCGTCATTGGTACAGGGCGGCGAAAAGCTTCTTCAGTTTTTCGTCGCGGGCACGGATGGCTTCGGCATCCTTGCCGCCGCTGTAACCGTAAAATCCCTTGCCCGTCTTGACGCCGAACTCCCCTTTTTTGTGAGTTTTGCCCGGGTTCCGGAGCGGATATCGTTACCGATTTCTTCGCGGCTCGTCGCGGCGGACGCGACCTGGATGACGCCGTCCAGGCCCTGCTGCCCGTCAATCACATCGGCATGAGGTTTGCCTTCATCTTTAATCAATACAATGCTTCCAAAAAACAACTGTCTTGTTCTTCTTTTTGGTAAAAGTCATATAAATTATCAAACAGGTCCATGGCTTTTGTTTGCGTCCATGCATAGGGTCTTTGAAAGGTACAATATAAAAGCATTTACTTCTCGGCAATAACTATAATCCACGGCTTGGTCTCATGATGAAAACTCCGCACAGAACCAAAACCCGTTGCATACAACGTGTCCATGATTTGAGGGACTGTATAGTTTTTCATTCCTTCAATGATTTTTTCATACTTCTGGCCCTCTATGTCCGTGCCATCGCTTTCTGATACAATACAGAAATATCCTCCATTTTTTAGAATGCGACGAACCTCAATAAAGCACCTTGGCAAATCTGTCCAAAAATAAATGGTTTCAAAAGCTGTTGCCAAATCGAAGGCACCATTCTCAAAAGGGAGAGAAACTACATTGGCCTCCTGTACAATGCATCGTTTCTGCTCCATAAGCTTGCGATTATAGGCTTTTGTTTTTGCAACCGATAAGGGGGAATAATCAATGGCTGTCAATGTAGCGTTCTGGTACTTTTTGAGCAGTTCACTTGCATTCCGCCCTCCCCCGCAGCCAATATCAAGAATTGTCTCTGGATCCATCTGAGGAAAATGGTTCATCCCCCATTTCGCCATTCTGGCATGTCCTACATTCATCCCCCAAATCATGATTGATCCAAGGAGTCCTTCAGGCTTTCTTGTATTGTTTACAAACTTTCGGAATAACCCCATTCAGTTCCTCCTGAAAAAACAGTGCGCCCAACAAGTTCTTCCTAAGCGATTGCGTATCCGGGGATTTTTCCCGGAAGCCGTACCATGAATTCAAAATGATACATGCAGTCCAGAAGTTTGGTGATTTCAGTTTGCGTAAAACATCATAAACTTTTTTATTTAGATTCATTTAATCCTAAAGATTTCTTATCTTTGATGACAGGCCAATAATTGGGAAAATCCTGATATGTCAATCCAGCTATATAATTAAATTTTTTGAGGAAGCCATTTTCTACCACAACAGTATTATTTAGTTCTGGATGAGTATACCAATCAATATCAAACGTGATTTTTAGCTGTTTGGCATTTCTAATTTTCTGTACTAGTTCAGGACTGAGATTATAGAACCTAATAAGACCAGGATATCCGTTAAATATAGAAGATGCAGCATTATAATATTTATTATCTGGTTTCTCTACAGCTTCTAGTATATATCTAGTACCATCTATATCCAACTTTATATCATGCGAAATTTTACCTTGCTTTCTTAAATTTAAGCGTAACCAATATTCATTTGCTGCATCTTTAGAAGCATAATTAACCAATACAAATTCATTTTGAAACCCTTGAATATTCTGGACCGAATATGAAACTGCCCTGGCATTTTCCTTTTCAAACACATAGCGAGCAGCTTCACTTATTTGATTTTGACTAAAACATATGCCTCCAATCAATAACAGAAACACCATTATTTTCGCAACAGTTGATTTCATATTTTCCCCTTTCATCATCAAATTTCTGATTCTATCCCAAAATGATCTTTCACAATCTGCTTCAGCTGCTTCTCAATTTCCGAAAACTCATGATTCAGATCCAGGGTCTTTACGGAAATCTGATTTCCGCTCATTTGATATATATTGTCCGGGACAAGCTCCTCATCTGTCTTTGCATAGAGAAGCATACCCCATACCTTGCAGCCGGTTCCCGAAAGCTGTGCCTCCTTATTCTTTACATAGGTAAAGATCTGGTATAAATTGCCGGAATGAAGTGTTTGCACATCATGGTTTGTCTGCATTGTCCGTCTGTAATATTTGGCATCAATGATCAGGATCTGATGTCCATAGGTTAAGGTAATATCCGCGTCAAGTCCGGGTTCAATCTGACCCATTAGGTCAATTATAGTCCGGCCTTAACATATGCCACACCGGTCCAGTTAACAAGGGAGCACTTAATACGTCCACTGGCATCTCCGTCCATCAAATACAACTGTATATTCTTTCCATGCGCTGCCATATCAAACCCCTCACTTCATTACCTTTTCCATTAGTGATTTATAACTGTCTACTACGTCGTAGACAACATTGCCGCTGGAGATTGCCTTGAAGTGCTCTCGGGCACAGTGGATCTTCGACTCCTCAATCAGCCGGAGCTGCATCGAAGACATGGAGCCTTTCGTCTCAGCAACGAAGTAGATGTGCTTGACGCTTCCTTCATAGAAGGCAATCGCCCAGTCAGGATTGTAGTGGCCGACCGGAGTGGAGATGTAGAATCCGTCCGGCAGCTTTACGTAGACCGCCACATCCGTATTTGTATCAAGCTCGGTGGCGAAGTCGCGCTCGTTCGTCGAATCGTAGACAATGTGGTCGTACAGGTGCTTCTTTGCCTTCATGGCGTTCGTGCCGAGCTTGCCCTTGATGGTAGGCTCGGTGAAGACGTCCGTACCGTAGTGGTCGTCCATCACGCTGTAGGTGATGTGCTCGATGATTACCGTAGCTTTCTCGTCGTTAATCAGTTGCGACGCCTTGAGGATAAACTCCTCCGGATTGTATTTGAACTGGTCGAACGTAGCCTTATGAATGCCGGTGAGGATCTGAATGACAGCCTTCCGGGTAAGCCCGGTGGATTCAACGATTCTTCCAACAAGGTCATATGTGACGCTCTTGCTGGCGACTATGGCCTGCTTGATGCCGATTGTAGAAGACGACTCCCGGACAAACGCCGCACCGGACCGCAGCTGCTCCTTGGACTGTATTTCACCCATCGAGCCGGATTCAACTTTGAAGTAGATCTTCGCCACGCGCAGCCTGCTGTCGAGTGCTGCGATAGATTTGCGGACAAGCTCGTCCGTATCGAAATCCACCACGTAGACGGACTTTGCGTTGATCCGCGACCAGAGTGCTTTGAACTCCTTGCTGTTAAGCTTCTCTTCGTCAACTTGCAGTTCCACGTTGTTGCTGCGGGCATTCTCAGGCTTCATTGCATTCGGATTGTAGATAGAATCGATGATGTCCACGACGGCGGCTTCAAAACCTTTGACCTCCTCGGCCATCTTGAGCTCGCCGTTTGCCTTGTCCTCATAGTACTTGTCTGTGAGAACGCCTTTGCGGTCAACATAGCGGTTCACGGTCATTTCGTACATGATTGCCGACGCCGCATCGGAATCGATAACCATCTCGTTGCCGTGATCGTCCTTGACAACACGGTTCAGGAACAGGTCCCTCGTAACAGCACGAGGACGGTCTGCGATATCCTCGGCAATCTCGGACTGGAGTCCTTTGGCGAAGCTCTCGTAACTTTCAGACGCAATTACGGTCAGCACGTTGACGTTCTGCACATCGTTTCCGAGAACTCCCGAGTCCATGCGTTCGCCGTCCTGGTTGACGGAAAGGCGCATGCCTCGCCCGACTTCCTGCCGCTTGCGAATTTCGCTTGATGATGATTTGAGTGTGCAGATCTGGAACACGTTCGGATTGTCCCAGCCTTCGCGCAGCGCGGAATGCGAGAAGATGAACCGCACGGGTGAACGTTTCGGATCACGATCAAGCAGCAGCTCCTTGTTCTTCATGATCAGGTCATATGCGTCGATATCGTCGGAGGTCGTTTCCTTCCTGCCGACCTTGCTGTTGATCATGCGGCCCTTCTTGTCGATGGAGAAGTAGCCAGCATGTGTTTTCTCTACCGGGATGGACGCAAGGTACTGCATGTACTCGTCGTCGCCGAATTCCCGCTACAGATTTCCGACTACGTCGGCATATTCCTGCTCGAACATGTCAGCAAAGATACCGTTCTGAGGCTGTCCGTTCTTATCGTATACACGATAGTGATCTACCTCGTCGATGAAAAACAGGGACAGAACCTTTATACCCTTATTGAACAGCTCCCTCTCACGCTCGATATGGGAGAGGATGGTCTCTCGTATCTGGATACGGCGCAGCTGGTTCTCGTCCACCTTGCCGATCACGTCTCCGGCGTAAAGCTTGATGCCATTGATGAATTCAACGGAATCGTCTCTGCCGTCGATGCGCTTGACCACGAAGCCGTCCCGGTACTCGGGCAGCTCGCCGGAATGGTCGAAGAGGTTGTAGCCCTCCGTCACGGTAGCGCTCATCGGCTTGATTCCGGATGCGCGCTTGCAGTCGAACTGTATGGTTGCCGTCGGAGCTGATTTGGAAAGGTTCAGTCCTTCCAGATAAACGAAGCTCTCAGTAGCCGTCGTCCCGCTTTCCGTGATGCCCTTGACGGCGATCTTCTTGACGAGCTTCTTGTTGTAGGCGTCCATCGCATCAAGACGATAAATCAGGTTGTAGTACTCCCTCGGTGTGGCAGAATAACGCAGCGTCACAAGCGGATGAAATTCCTTCAAACGCTCCTTCGTCTGCTTGCCTTCGACAGACTGCGGCTCGTCGATAATCAGAACCGGATTCGTCTTGGCGATGATATCGATCGGTCGGCGGGAACGGAACTCGTCGAGCTTCATGTAAATGCGTCGCGCGTCCTTTCCGCGGGCATTAAACGCCTGCGAGTTGATAATCATCACATTGATGAAGCTGTCGGAGGCAAAACGGTCTATCTCAGTAAGCTGAGAGGAGTTGTAGATGAAAAAGCGTATCTTCTTCCCGTATTCCTCGGCAAAGTGATCCTGCGTCACCTGAAACGACTTGTAAACGCCCTCACGGATAGCGATAGACGGCACGACCACGATGAACTTCGTCCAGCCATACGCCTTGTTGAGCTCGTACATAGTCTTGATGTAAGTATAGGTTTTTCCGACGCCGGTCTCCATCTCGATGGTCAGGTTGTATTTGCCCTCGAGCGACTGTGACGGCTCGATCTGCCCGTCACGCTGGATCTTCCGGATATGCTCAAGTATCTGTCCGTCAGACAGCTCCGGGGCGATCTTCGCGTTCGACCAGCCCGTGAAGTCATCGTCCTCGTTCAGGCCGAGCTGATAATGCCCGGTTCCTCTGTCCATCATGTAGATGGGCGTGAGGTATGGCTGCCCGGCAAAAACATCTACGACGGCTTTGGCGGCGTCAGCCTGAAACTTCTGATGCTTGAATTGCAGCTTCATTCTGCCACCTCCTTAAATGACCTTGACTCTTGTATCCGGCGCAAGGGACTTGAATATCTCGCCGACATTAATCTTTTCCGGGCTGCTGGCGAAGCTGGAGTCACGGAACACGGCACGAAGCGGCTGACGTTTGGCAATGGTCTTGATCACCGACTCCGGCACGTTCTCATCAAAGCATGCAATCAGATCCCCATCGTTATAGGTATGCACCTTGCAGCCGTCAATTGTTTCCGAAGTATAAGGAAGTGACAGAGGAAGTCCCCAATCAAGCAGGCATCCAAATAAAAGATCAAGATCGGTTCGATCAGGTTTCACGTTAGACTCAAGCATTGAAACAAGATCCTGCGTATAATCCCCTGCCGCATAGTAAACATCTTTCATGTTTGTATCGTCGAGCTTCAGGACACGGAAACCGTCATCAAACGTTGCGTCAGGATTGTCCTGATGAATTTTTTTAGCTGCACGACGGATGCGCTCCTTGCCGATTTCACAAATATTCTTGTAACCGGCTTTGAATGCCTCGCTCTTTTCGTCCGTCTCTTCTGGTAACTGCACCATGATAAACTTGCGGTGTCCGCCATCCTCGGCGTTTAGCTGCATGACAGCGTGGGCAGTTGTGGCAGAGCCGGAGAAGAAGTCGAGGATAATGTTGTTTTCTCCCATATGAAAAATTATGCTTTTAATAAGAGCAATAGGTTTTACCGTATCAAAACCCATTGCCGTTTCCATTACTTTATTAAGTTCGTCCTTTCCTGTCTGTGCCGTGCCATATTGTTTGGCATCAAAGAAAGACCAGAAAGGAACATATTGTTTTTTGTCTTTCTCATCCTCGGGATATACGGCTTTTTTAACTATGCCATCTACAATTTCAACTTTTCCTTCTCTTTCAAGTTGTCTCGCAGTTTCTTCGCCTATCTGCCAGCGTTTCCCCTCTCTTGGATACTGCCCAAGTATTTGGAATTTCATGCTCGGTCGGCTATAGCTCCCAGCATCAGATTTTTCGATTATCTCAAATCTGCAAGGTCCATATTTTCCAACATGCGGATACTTAAGTCCGTTATCTGTTTCTTTAAGCACAAATCCTTTTATATTCTCTTTCTGTTTAGCATAAACAATAATTGGTTCTGTCTTTTTTTGTAGGCCAAACTGAGCTGAGCCAGCATTTATTGGTTGGGTCGTGGATTCCCAAACAATATCTCCAATATAGTTAGCTCTTCCATATATTTCATCACATATCTTTTTTAGATTACTGTCTTCATGTTCATCGATACTGATAAAAATAACCCCATCCTTACTCAGCAGATTTCTCGCCAGCATCAGCCTAGAGTAAATCATCGAGCACCAGTCGGAATGAAAGCGACCGTTGGAGTCGGTGTTCTTGAACATGCGGTTGCCTTCCGCGTCCACCTCTCCGGACTCATCCGCGTAATCCTCACTGCTCATCTTGAAGTCGTCATTGTAGATGAAGTCGTTGCCTGTGTTATAGGGAGGATCGGTTGCCTTACAACATTTGATACAATTACACGATTATTCCCTTAAATTCTTGAACGATGCACCCTGGGGTGCAAAGTGAAGTGCACCCCAGAAGCCCCCTGCAATTGCTGTTAAAATTGACATGCCTGGCGTTTTGGACAAAGAAAAAACCGCTCTGCATTTCTGCAAAGCGGTTTCTATTTATGCCTTGATTTCCGTTCCGTCTTGAAAGACCACAAAAACGTTCTCCTTGTCTTTCACTACCATCTTATCGACCAGGGCACACCAGAGTGACTGGTCAAATTCGGTGAGCAGGCTCTCCCGACCTTTCAATTCCTGGATAAACCGTCCAAGCTGTTCATTCCGAGCCTGGCCCTTTTCAATCTTCTTACACAGTTGTTCGTACTCAATCTTCATTGCATCATAGCGGCTGATGATTTCATCATACTGCTTCTGGTACTCTTCCTGGTTCTGTACCACACGTGCATTTCGTTCCACTTCTGTCTGCTTCTACTGGTAACAGGACAGGAATGAGGGACGTAAGTACCTTTTCCACGAAAAGAAGCCATGGCAGGAACTTCTCCACCATGGCTGCATTCATTTCCGCACTAAGGTGCTCCCCCCAGCCCATAAGCCAGGTTCCTTTATGCTTGTAAGTCTTAACAATATTTGTTAATGAACGATTCATAGAACTCACTACGCGAGTTAATATCTTCAATATTATTTGTACGCGATACGAGCGAGGCAACATTATTGTGACAAGCAACAAGTATTTCAGCGATTGGGGGGAAGTTAATGAGCGATTCAGTGATAGTCTCGGCTATTTGGTACAGACTGTTGCACCATGCACACGATGTAAACATTAAAGGAGAGAGCTACCGATTGAAAGATCGATTACGAGCAGGGCTAAATCCGGCCGATCCTATTCTCGGCGTTGGGAAATCCGGCCATGGAAATTCTCGGCCTTAAAAGTGAGAATTGGATGCAAAAGCGCCATCTTTTGGGGTCACTTTTAACCGGCCAAATGGGTCAATTTAAGTCCGGCCTTGACAGCCCCGCAGATTTTGATTATTGCAGCATCCGTCAGCTTTCCAAATCATCTATTCGATACGCTTTCGCACGCTCCCTATATAGGATATCTCTCATAATCAGTGCAGTATCTGAGCCAGTTTCCTGTAAAGGACCGCTGAATTCTCTGCATGCTCCTTCTCATGGCCTGGACTGGCCGGCGGCGTTCCATCCCCGGTTCTCCCTGCGTCCATTTCCGGTGTGTGACCTTTTAACAGCATCAGGACAGCCTGCTCTGCTGCAGCCGGGTCTTTCCGAAACGAAAGCACAGGGTCCGGCACACTCACGCAACCAGCAAAAAAAGAACCCTGGCAGGAACTTTTCCATTCCCACCAGAGTCCTTTTGGCTTGTCCTGCATTTTCTTATGATTTCCGGATATGAGATCCATATACATCCCTGAAATCACCACTGTCTTTATCGTCCCTATCATTGATGCGGACGCGCTCCACTTTGTGTCGGTCGTCATCCTTACCGGAGATCCGATCTACCCGGAACCGGTCAAGTTCCTGAGCCTTTGAAATTTCCGGCCCGAATTCATCCATGGACCGTATCATATTTCCATCAGAAGGAGCTCCGTTCTGAAGCGCCCGGTAGATGATCGCCGCGTATTCGTACCGGGTCATGGCACGATCACCTTTGAATTCGCCATCGGGATACCCTTTCAAATATCCTCTGTCTGCCAATATCTTCACATATGTATATGCCCAATGGTTCTCAGGCACATCGGGGAAATTAATATTCCGCTGCACGGACGCCTTTCCTTTCGTTACAGATCCAGACTTGTAGGCTTCCAGTTCTTTGGTCAGGACAGCCACCTGCTGCTGTAAAGCCAACACATCTTTGGCCACGGAAACTCTCGAACGGGAAACATTGTTTTTCTGTCCAAATTTCCAGCTGATGCCCGCATTCACCATATTTTCTCCGCCGGCGAAGGATCCTCCGATACTAAACATGGTGTCTTCATTGGGGCGATAATAAGCACCTATAGCAAAGGCATTTGCATTTTTATAATTTCCATACCCGGCCGCAAAATCCCATTTGTTGTCCGGGTCAAAATCCAGAGGATGGAGTCCGGCCAAGGCGGCAGCACCGGCACCTACCCGATTTACCCGATCGCCCAGAACGGATATATTCTGGTTTGTAGCGGCAAGCTGGCTGCCGTTCACTGCATCCGTGGACCCGGGTGCCACGGTTCCAGGTGCCACTCCCTCTATTTTGTTGCCGCCCATATTGATATTGCCATCCTGAATGGTGATGGTGCGGCTATTGTCATTTGTCTGGATGACCACGCCGCTGTGATTGATGGTCGTATTGCCGGACTGGAAGGTATCACTGTTGACAGTCTTTGCTGTAATCGTCGTGGCCTCAATACTGTTGATGCCCTGGAGATTCCTGGCAAGCCTGACCTGCAATGCGGCGTTATCGCCATCCTGCGAAGCAACGACACCGATGTTATTGCCATCAGAATATTCCGTCGCGCCGCCGTAAACTTTGACGTTGTTGTTCAGCTTCACTGCTGCACTGCCGCTGTCCCCGCTGTACTTCATGCCATCATCGAGCGTAGCTACCGTATGCCCATCTGATGCAACGCGATGAATTTCCGTGCCATCCACACCGTTGACCACGCCGTCGGCTTGCACGGATGTCTGCTTCTCTCCATCCTTGAAGGTCAAACTTCCCTGCTGCCCATCCGTCACAACGGATTTCGTTCCGTCCTGACTGGTAATAGTCAGTTTGCCATCCTTTCCATCATCCCCTGTGCTTCCGATCGTCACATCATGACTGAGGGATATATCGTAGTTGGCGCCGGCATCCTCCGTGGCATCTGTTTTTTTGAGAACGAGATTTCCTGTTTCCGTATGGTCGTTTACAGAAACCGTGGTATGAGTTTTCGATACCTGATCTATTTTCTGATTGACACTGTCTATCTTTGTATTTACATTGGATTCCACCTGATGGAGCTGATCTTCGGTAGCTCCCTGCCCGGAAATATATGTGCCTTCCGACCAGGTCTTATTGGTCAGCCCATTCACAGTTCCCTGTCCGTCCTGATTGATGGTGATTCCGCCGGCTGTGACACTTCCATCGCTGCTGTCGAGTTTGACCTGGCTGTCACCCGTACCAACCGTCACTGTGCCTTCACTGCCCTTGATATTGATCTGCTTATCCCCTTCGCCGAGGGTAACATCTGTAGCAAGATCCACAATGTATTTCATATTGCCGTCCTGGTCTTCACTTCCCTGGACGGAAATATTCTGAGATCCAGCTTCCACGATTGTTTCTCTGCCTGCCAGCGCCCGTACTTCCTTCAGCTGCGCGACATTCACAGCGTCCGTATCTTCGTACCCTGCCGCAACTCCCGTTATCTGCCGGGTTACATTATTTTCCGGGTCTCCAATGGCAATCGCACTTTCAGTAGAACGCCAGACAGAATCCGTTGCGGTGCTTTCCTTCCCAGTCTTTACATCATAGCCGGAATGCTCAAGATAATCAGCGCCTTGTCCAGCCTCGCGATCTGCAACGGAATAGCTGCCCAGAGCGATGGAATTATCGGTTTTCGCCCAGGATTCCCACCCGATTGCCGCAGAATTGCTGCCGCCTGAGAAGGATTTTGTATCAGAAGCTACATCCTCCACACCGGTTTTACCGCCCAGGGCCGCTAATGAGTTATGGCCGCCGGCAATGCTGACATCCCCGAATGCTGTAGAATAGTCGCCATAAGCTTCACTCTCGTCACCCCAGGCCGTTGCATCCATTCCTGCCGCAATGGTATATTCACCCCAGGCCGTTGCCCGTTCGCCAGAAGATACGGACTCCATGCCCCAGGCTGTTGCATTTTTCCCGGATGCTATTGTCTCCTCACCCCAGGCTGTCGCATTGTCTCCGGAAGCTGCGCTGCCGTCACCCCAAACCGTTGCCTGGTTCCCTGATGACACCGTATTTTTCCCGAAAGCAGTATTATTTTCAACTGTCTCAAAATCTCCCTCGATTGTCTGATAGGCTATAAATCCTTCTGTAGGAGTTGTGGCAATAGAAAGAGAACCATCGGCATTTACCGTTGCCTTAAACTGTTGATATCCTTTTCCAGCCACATATCTCATGACATATCCATTGCCGTCCTGCCCAACACGTATGGTTTGCCCATTGTATACAACAGGTACTCCCTCCGCATCTGTCAGGAGCTGAATGCCATTTCCATTCACATAAATGTCCTGATTTCCAGATTTTTTTATATAGGCAGTTGCACCGTTGGCAAAATATTCAATTTTATAATCTGCCGTTGTGTGATCTCCCCAGGAAGTAGAATTGTTGCCGTTCGCCGTAGAATAAAATCCGAAAGAAGTAGCAAATTCTCCGTTGGCATTCGATCTGCCAAAAGCTGTGGACGCATATCCGGCAGCAATGGTATCTTCAATGCCCCATGAAGTAGATGCCTCTCCTGTGGCATGAGTGTACTGTCCCCAGGCTGTTGCTTCATTTCCTGATGCCAGGTTTTCCGAGCCCCATGAAGTAGCATTTTCGCCTGAAGCTACATTTCTGTCCCCCCAGGCCGTAGAATTTTCACCTTCTGCCACACTGTGATTGCCCCAGACAGTGGATCCCTCTCCTGAAGCTTCATTTCCCTGCCCCCAGACCGTAGACCGATCCCCGCTGGCTACATTAGTATACCCGCCAGTTCCGCCGAAAGCGACTGCATTCTCTCCGCTGGCTGTATTATTCAAACCAAAAGCAATTGAGTTTTCTCCGCTGGCTGTATTATTCAAACCAAAAGCAATTGAGTTTTCTCCGCTGGCTGTATTATTCAAACCAAAAGCAATTGAGTTTTCTCCGCTGGCTGTATTATTCAAACCAAAAGCGACGGAGCTTTCACCGGAAGCCAGATTTTTCCTCCCAAATGCCAGGGAATTATCGCCGATTGCCAGATTATTCGTACCGAAAGCCACGGTATTTTTTCCGGCAATATCCTTGTCAGTCAACAGTTCCCCATAGACCTTCTCAAAAGCGACAGGGTCCTGCTCCTTAAGATAGTTTACTTTAACAGAACCATCCGCCCTTACGGTTGCCTTATAGACGTTGACCTCGCCCCAACTTTCTCTGACAATATAAGTTTGCCCGTCTTCTCCCACAAGGACTGGCAGACTGCCGCTGAAGCACGGTGTCCCGTCCGCCTTTGTATATATTTTTAGTCCATCCAAAGTGGCATAAGCAGTTCCCTCACTCGTCTTATACTGAAAGTATGAAGCACCCTTGTCAGTCGTTTCCGGAGTGATTCCAGTATAATTTCTATCCCCAAAAACAAGAGAACCAACTCCGCCGGCCACATTTCCCTCGCCTATTGCTGCGGAATAATCTCCTTTTGTTTCTGCACCTTTTCCGATAGAGATGCTGTATACGCCACCTGCGATGCTGTTCTGGAAAACTGTTCCCCCCGTCCCGGATAAATCTGTTTCTGCGGAGACTATATTTCCTTTTCCATCCACAAGAATTGTATATGGTTCTGCCGCCTCGACAGCAGGAGCTGTCATACTCATTGCAAGAAATGCCGCCAGAGATATGGCCCTGATGGACACACTTCTTTTTTTCTTGTGACTGGTGCCCGCTAATTCGCTGACCACTACATAGCTGTTTTTCACCCTGCTCCAAATGACCTGATATACTTTGTTCATAGTCTTCCCCCTTTTTAATAAAATTGCCTTTGTTAAAAAGTTTTTTCGTGCCGGCCAAAAATAACCTGACAGTGAGCGCACTCCATCTATAAACCAGGGATCCTGATCAAGATTCAGAAAGTTCAAATTACTGGGACGATACCAGTCCTGGAAACAAACAGCATATAAAATTCACTGACATGATACTGGCTTACTCTGCGCTGTATAATATTCGGAAGTTCTTTATATGTTTATTAATATAGTGTTTATTAATATAGCATAAATGTCCCCCCTCCACAAGATATTTTTTAACAATCTACTATATTTTTATTAGTAATTTATCTATATTTAAAATTATTTTATAACTCGATTTCTGTACTGTCCCGAAAATCATTCCAACTGTAAACAACCGGCAATAATCCGGTTTCCAGCTGATCTGCATCGCATCTGCATTCCTGTACCGAATTCATTTGGCCGGCTGCTGTCATAAAACCACAGCAGGAACTGCCTGCCGTGGTTCTTTTCATTTCCGCACAAATACCTCCAGCAAAGCTCTGCCTGGCAGGTCGGTTTCTGTAATATTTTTAACATTCTCTTGCTCTAATGGATACGTGCGTCCCCATACCTGAAGCAATCTCTTTCCAGTATCTGGATCCTTTCAGTTCCTTTATGTAACTATTAGTCCAGTCGGTTCTTTTTTACTTTTTCCGAGCTTCTTTGCACTGCAGATCAACTCTGATCATGTTCAGCCATTGATTTACAAATTATAGGTTCTTTTTACAATAAATAAATCAATGATTAGTTCTAGAATTACACCTGTCTTAAAACTTTTGTCTGTGGACTCCCGTTCGATACTACAGAAACTGTGTTACTTTCAAGACAATAAAAAAAAACTCATAGAAATGGGTGTGTCTGATACCCTGAACTCGAAAAAACCGCTCTGCATTTCCTGCAAAGCGGCTTCTTTTATGCCTTGATTTCCGTCCCGTCTTGAAAGACCACGGTTACATTCTCTTTATCTTTTACTATCATTTTATCGACCAGGGCACACCAGAGTGAATGGTCAAATTCGGTGAGCAGGTTCTTCCGACCTTTCAGTTCCTGAATGAACCGTCCAAGCTGCTCATTCCGATCCTGGCGGTTTTCAATCTTCTCACACAGTTGTTCGTACTCAGTTTTCATTGCATCATAGCGGCTGATGATTTCATCGTACTGTTTTTGATATTCTTCCTGGTTCTGCGCCACACGCGCATTTCGTTCTACAGCATTCTGGGCCATTTCCACTAGGAGGCTGATTTCCTTCTGCATGGCATCCCGTTTGGTTAGAAGGTCTCCGTTATCACAGATCACCAGCCTAGCATCCTCGATGGTTTGGATGATCTCATCCTTCTCTGTAATCATCTTGTTCATTGCCCGGACAAAGTACATCTTGATTTCCTCTTCCGTCAGATGTGGTGTCCTGCATCCAGTCTTGTTGCGGAACTTGTTGTTGCACTGATAAATGATCCTGCGGTACTTGTCATTGGAATGCCAGACCTTCGCACCGTACCATCCTCCGCATTCAGCACACTGGATTTTGGTGGAAAAGATGCTGGTACCACTAAAGTACTTCCGTGCTTTATTTCTACGTTTCAGTTCCGCTTGCACCATTTCAAAGGTCTGAGGTTCAATAATGGCTTCATGGTCATGCTCTACATAGTATTGGGGGACTTCCCCTTCGTTGATTTTCGTTTTCTTTGTAAGAAAATCAACCGTATAGCTTTTTTGTAGAAGTGCATCTCCCTTGTACTTTTCGTTTTGAAGGATACTGTAAACCGTACGTGCACTCCATTTGGATTTTCCTCCTGGGGTTTTAAGTCCTCGTTTTGTTAGTTGCTTGGCAATAGTTGTTGTTCCCAAGCCTTCTAGGAATAGCTTGTAGATGAGCTTGATCGTTGTTGCTTCTTCTGGTACAACTACTAGCCCACCGTTCGGGCCTTTCTTGTATCCCAGGAAACGGCTGTAAGCGACGCTGACTTTGCCATCGGCAAACCGCTTCCTATGACCCCAGGTGACATTTTCTGAAATACTCCGGCTTTCTTCCTGGGCCAGGGAACTCATGATCGTCAGGAGCAATTCTCCCTTGCTGTCGAAAGTCCAGATATTTTCCTTTTCAAAGTAGCACTCTATTTTGTGTTCTTTTAATTTCCGAATAGTGGAAAGGCTATCGACGGTATTTCTAGCAAACCGGCTGACCGACTTTGTGATGATCAGGTCGATTTTCCCGTCCAGGGCATCTTTGACCATCCGTTTGAACCCATCCCGATGACGAGTGTTGGTGGCGGAGATGCCTTCGTCCGTGTACATACCCACGAAGTCCCAATCGTCCCGTCCTTTGATGTAGTTCGTGTAATAGTCCACCTGGGCTTCATAGCTGGTGATCTGATCATCATGATCTGTGGAAACCCGGGCATACCCTGCTACTTTCCGTTTCTTCTTGCTGTTGATGGGTGCTGCTGTAAACCGATTGATGGTAGCCGGGATTGCTCTTACTGTTTTTGCCATCGATTATCTTCTCTTTTCCATTCTTTCTTCAATTCCATGATTTTTGCTTTAGCCTCCGGATCCTTGCGCTTTATGACTTGTATGATTTCACTCATATAGGCTCGATACGCTTTGCTGTGACGGTATCCTCGTTTTCTTTCTTTGTATTGCCTGGTTTCAGTATGGCCATCTTTGAAATGAAAAGTTACCTCTCCATTCAGGATGACCGCCTTTTCCAGAAGTTCGTCCATTTTTCCTTCATCAAATGTATCCATACCCAGCACGGAAGCTGTCAGTTTCTTCATAGTACTGTCTTTGACGGCCTCATTGCCACATGTACCAATACAACGCCAGTACCGTTCCTTTTTCCCATCCACATAGGTGGTTTGCTGGCTCCTGTAATTTTCTCCACAGTGCCCGCATTTGATGAAGCCTGTGAACTCATTGAATGCTTTTCGGTTGGGATTCGTGCTTTTTAGCTTATGTCTTTCTGCCCATTCCTTCCTGCGTTCACTTGTCCAGTAATCCTTCCGTGCATTGGAAACCCACTGCCGGGTAATCTTCGTTCCATCTTTCATGTGAAATACCATCACATGATGTTCCGGAACCACAATTATATCAACCTGATTCAGGAAGACATTTTCATCGAATTCGGAAAGCCCCAGGACTTCTGTGCATTCCTTGACTAGGACTTTCTGTGGGATAGCTCCCTTAGAACGGCAGGTTCTTCCTCTCTCTTTATGGGAAATACAGGTCCAGCAATCCTTATTTTTCCGTTTACTGCGAATATGCACAAAACTCTTCCCGCAGATTCCACACCTGATTTTGGTGGTAAAACAGCAGGTATCGATGGACCAGTTTGCCAAAGCCCCCAGTTCCCGCCGTCTTTCCCTTTCTTCCTGTACCTTTTTATAGGTTTCCATGGGGATAATGGCCTCATGTGTATTTTCCACAAAATATTGTGGGAGTTCTCCATGATTGATTTTGGTTTTTCCGGTGATGGGGTCTGCCGAATAGGCTTTCTGGAACAATAGATTACCGGTGTAAGTAATATTCTCTAAAATTCTCCGGACGGCTGAATTCCCGAAATGTTTCCCATTAAAGGATTTGATTCCCATTTCTTCCAGCTGCTTTTCCGTAGTCTCAGCGGACATGCCTTTTAAGAAGTTGTCATAAATGAGCTTTACAACAGACGCTTCCTTGGGCTCAGGGACAAGCTGATCTCCCTGCCAACGGTATCCATAGATTCGAAACCGTCCATTAGGAATCCCTTGTGCAAAACGTTTTCGGGTTCCCCATTTTACATTTGTACTAATGGAACGGCTCTCTTCCTGGGCAAAGGATGCCAGGATGGAAAGCATTAGTTCGCCGTCACCGGTAAGAGAGTGAATATGCTCCTTCTCGAACTGAACCTCTATTCCCAGGTCTTTCAAATGCCGCACCGTCGTTAAGAGGTCTACCGTATTCCGGGCAAAGCGCTGGATGGACTTTGTAAGGATAATGTCAATCTTTCCTGCTTCGCAGTCCGCCAGCATCTGCTTGAACCCTTTTCGCTTGTCGATAGTGGTTCCGCTGATACCATCGTCTGTGTAGACTCCGGCAAATTCCCATTCCGGTTTTTTCTGGATCAGGCCGTTATAGTAGCTGATCTGAGCCGATAAGGAATGGTTCATCCGTTCCGACTCCACGGAGACCCGGGCATAGGCTGCCACTTTTTTTCTCCGCGTGATGGTTGGCATGGGCCGACTGACCCGCGTGATTTTCTTCATTGTATCAACTCCTTTTGCTACTATTACTCACTCTGAACCGGATTTATAGCAAGTCGATATCTGCTAATAATGGGCCGATTAGAGGACAATATTTATTCCGGATCTGCCGTTCGGCTTTTCCGTATTCAGCTTTTGTAATCAAACCCTTCTGGAGCATTCCCCTGATGAAATGCATGGCGGCCAGGTATATCTTCTCCTGCTTCAACTGCTTAGCGTCCATCCTGGCCACCTCCGAACCTGTCTTTTACATAGCAAGTGTGGGAGCAGTATTTGCGCTGCCCGTTCCCGTAGACAATGAATGTCTCATGACAGCAAGGGCATTCCAGCTTTCGTACAATCCTATGGTTCACCTTGTCACGATGGCTATTCCACCAGGCCATCCGGCAGGCATCGGAGCAGAACTTTTTCTCCTTCCGTTTGTCGTTCTGCTCAATAGGCTGACCGCATTGCAGGCAGTGATGGGCTTGTTCCGTTTCCGGCTCCTTGAGGGATAAAGGGTGTCTGCGGCAGTAGGATTTGACGGTATTCTCCGACATGCCTGTTTCTTTGGCGATTTTCCGATACCCGACTCCCTGGAGCCGCAGTTCCCGAATCTGTGCTTTCTGTATATCGTTCATGAATAAACACCTCCTGCTTACTAGCCACGGCAGGAGGTGTTTTCTGACGGTTTCGTTCAATCTTTCTGATAAAATTCACATTCATACCCATCCGCCCGGAGGATCAGCCCTTCCGCCCAGGGAGGGGTCCGGCCCATCTGCTGGCAGATGGCATCCACGCTCACATCCTTGCTGCACTCGATAATCAGTTCGTCATGGACGTGGCCCACAATGGCACAGCACCGGAGGGTCTGCATGGCATAGCAAAGAATATCCCTGGCCGTTCCCTGGACGATATTTTCCACGAACTTGGGCCCATAACTTTCCAGCCGCTCCCACTTCTTGGTGGCTCCGATGCCTTCATAGGTCACGGATTCCCCACCGAATTGATTCTCCCCGATCCGGGGCTTCACATAGGAAAGCCGGCGGCCGCTGGGGAGCTCTATGAATAGCATGCCGCTCTGGCAGAGGAACCGGATGTTATTCACCCAGACGGGGATCCGCTGCTTGATGGCAGTTTTCACGGCCCCATCCACCTGCCACCAGAAATCCACAATGTGAGGATTGGCAGATCGCCAGGATTGGACCAGGGGCCCCAGTTCTTCTTCCGGGATCCCCATCTCAATGGCTCCCATGGCCTTTAGTGCCCCAACGGACCCGCCATAGCCACAGGCCAATTCCGCAATCTTCCCCTTCTGGCGCAAATCCCCGTTCACCCCGTGTTTCACCACGGGCACTCCAAACATCTGGCTGGCTGTTGAGCAGTAGATATCCTTCCCGGCTGCAAAGGCTGCGGATTTCCACTTCTCCCCAGCCATCCAGGAAATGACCCTTGCCTCAATGGCCGAGAAGTCCGAGACCACAAACTTCATCCCCTCACGGGGCACAAAGGCGGTCCGAATCAGCTGGGACAGCACATCCGGCACAGAATCGTAGAGCAGCTCCAGAGCCTCGTAGTTTCCCTGGCGCACCAGCTCCCGGACTTCTGAAAGGTCCGGCAGATGGTTCTGAGGAAGATTTTGCAATTGTATGTGCCGCCCCGCAAACCGTCCAGTACGGTTCGCCCCGTAGAACTGGAACATGCCCCGGGCCCTGCCGTCCTGGCAGGCAGTCATCTCCATAGCTTGGTACTTTTTCACCGAGGACTTGGCCAGCTTCTGCCGCAGCTGCAGCACACTTCTTAACGGTTCCTGGGCCGTTTTTAGCATCTCCTTCACCTGCTTCTTCCCCAGGGAATCCGACTTTAGACCACGGGCTTCCAGCCATCCCAGCATCTGGAGGACGGAGTTGGGATTCTCCAATCCGGTCTTTTCCTTTAGAGCGGCCATCAGGCTCTCCCGGCTTTTGGCATCCATGGCCACTGCCTGCCGGGCCAGCTCCAGATCAATGGCAATCCCCCGGTCGTTGATTTCCTGGTCCTGGTGGTATTCTTCCCACACCGTGTCCGGCACCGGATATTTCTGCAGCCGCTGTTGGATGGCCATTTCCACTTCCACATCCCGCTTGTTGTAGCTTTTGAAGATGGCCCACTTGTCCGGAGCATGACAGGGAAGGTTCCGGGTACGGCCACCGTTGGTCTTGGTTTCCTTACAAGGAACACAGAAGTAACGGATCAGTTCTCGGCCTTCCTTAATCTTCTG
>ULTE01034192.1_pt1 | contig 23220 bp, 17 predicted proteins | sample 1957401 | NCBI WGS metagenome assembly ULTE01 (sample SAMEA4835728, study PRJEB28245) | human gut metagenome | biome: gut microbiome; material: fecal sample | place: Denmark | collected 2008 | reverse complement strand
TGAGCGTGGCCTTGAACTGATCCACCAGTGCCTGTGCTACCGCTGTTTCCTCCACATTCTGCGACGGGTCCGGCTCCTCGTATTCCTGTCCGCCGTGGGCGTCGGCATAGGCCTCCTGAAATTCCTCCAGAGAGATTATCGGGTGCCTGGTGCGAGTGTGATACCATTTGCGGATGAAGTCCGTTTTCTGATTGCTCTTTCGGAAGTCAAAGTCCTCAAAGCAGGGGGACTCCCGTGCCACTTGGATGATCTCGTCCATCCGGTGCTTTTTCATCACATTGGGCACGATGTAGCGCAGATAGATGTCGATCTGCCATTCCGGCACATACCCCAATTCCGAGTGGCAACCTTTGAATAATTCGCCGGCGGACGCCAAGATGCCTTCGTCCGTCAGCTCTTGAATCCAGTAGTCCGGGCAGTGGGCAAACCGCCACGCCGGGTCGTAGCCGGAGTAGATTTCCATATACTCGCCGAAGCCCATATACGGCCAAACCATAAAGGCGGTGGCGTCTATGATGAGCAGCCGGAACAGGTCGCTCTCCACGAACTCACAGGCGGCCCGGTTACGGAGCAGCACCTGCGGATTCCGTGGGATAGCGTTCAGCTCCGCCCCACAGCGGGACAGGATGCTTTTCGGGATGAAGTAGTAGAACGGGATGTACTCTGCGTTTCGGAACGGCGTAGGCGGGCCGTCCTTTCTTGTCAGCATAATTGGCATTTTTATCGTCTCCTTTCCAGAGGGCCAGCGCCCTCTATATTTTAACGGCACAAGCAAACGCCGATTGTTCCCACTTTTCAAGAATAATTTTAACATAGTTACTGTCCGATAAAAATCCCTACAAGCCCAGAAAATGAAAAAGCCCCGGTGAGTACAGAGAAAATCTGAAACTCATCGGGGCTACTCACATACCTAGTTTCTACCACTGGCTACTCTAGACAAATCATATCTTTAATGGTTTTGTCTTGGTTTTTAATACAATCTTCCCCTTGCCTGAAAATCCAGTTCCAGGAATCGCAGCAGCGATGCTCGCAATCTTCTCCGATCCTCCACCAATTAATAGGGATAGATGATGAGTCGCTCTAGAACAAGCTACATAGAAAACTTTTTTAATTGCCGAATCTGAAAAACAGATCTCATCGATATCTGTGATAATAATTACCTTGTTTTCTAACCCTTTAAATTTCCTGGCAGTTGTAATCAAAACTCCATTCTCGGCTGGATCTCTTTTAAACTGAATATTATGGAATTTTTTCATGCCTGAGGTAATAGACTTATCTTCGGTTTTCATTGTTAGAACGGCAATTTCATCCGGCTTATACCCCTGCTGCATATAATAATTGATGATATCGACAAGTTTTTGCTTCGGATCTTTTTCTACAAACAAAATGGTGGGCTGCTCGCCGGATACATCATTCATTTTTTGCAGCACATCGTAGTCAATTACGCTGTAGGCTGTTTTGGCGATTTCAATGGTATTTCTGCAGTTTTTCGACAACAACAACCGACATTCGGATTGTGCAATCCAAGGGAGTATCTGGTGTTCTGCTTCTTTTACGGATGTATGGCTGTCTGTTTTATCATAAATGACCACCTGATTCTTATCATAAAAAACGAAGCAGTGACCATCCTTCAGTTCACACAGTTCCTTAAAAAAGATGATTTCGTCATTTCCTAGATCTTGCGCTTCATCAATTACAACATCGTCATAGGGAAATGAATCAATATTAATGCTACTATAAGCTAGTATACGATTCTCTACACTGCCGGCCTCCATTTGCAAGAACTCCGCGACAAAGGTGTCCACATTATAGTAGTCAACATTTTCTTTTTGGTGTTCCGACTTTAAGTACCGAAATAAGAAGGAATTGTAACATAGGAATAGCACTTTTCTTCCCATTTTGCCAAAACGCTCCGCCGCCATTTGTGCAATCATTGTTTTTCCGGTGCCAGCAGCGCCCTGAATAGCCGCGTACCATTGTTCTCCTATGTAGTCAAGAAGAACAGCTTGCTCGGAGGTGAGTCGAATAAAGGCATTATCGATTTCAGTTTTTACGATACTGGGCGAAGGAATCAAATCAAAATCTGGAGCGATCAAGTTCTTAATCCATTCTACCTGCTGCTCAGACAGCATAGTTTTGCGTCGGGAACCATAACTGTCATAAATCGCCTTAAGACGGTGTTCCAAAGGCACGCCGGACTGTGAAGAAAATGCATTGGAATCAAGGATGGCAAAGGAAACATCGTGATAGTTTGGTGGCAAATTTTGACTTTGATCAAAAATGCAGGAAGGGAACCAGATGAGCGGCTCAATACAAATACTGCCCTCATGCTTTAACGCTGTTTTCTCTATGATTTTTCGAAAATGCTGAATTCCGCGCTGTGCCTGACTCAATGGATCATTACCTTCGTCGAGAATTTTCACCTTTTTTGTTACCGTGTTTTGCTGATACATAAGACTATCTTTAAAGTAACAATGGCCTCCCTTTACCTCCAGCAACAAAATACCGTAGTCTTTATGGAAGATCAGGTAATCATTTTCATACCAGGTAAAGTTGCGGTTCAAATTCTTCCTTACCCACTGCACAGAATGAAAAATAATATAATCATTTGGCAGTTTTTTCAGCTCGTCATAGACAAGCTGTTCGGCTGTCGGAGCATTAACTTTTTCTCGTATGCACGGATACATATAGGCCATTATCCAATTGCCTCCTTCAGCTTTTCCGGTTCCATTGCAAACAGTTCAAAAGGATGCCATCCTTTTTTGGCGCAGATAGCGGCATCTTTTTCACTGATTGCTTCAGAGAAAACAATGACATTTTTGTCTGCCCATGACATGACGATTTCCCCGTCCAGCAGGTCGTGTTTTACTGTGGTAGACAAATAATTTGGTAGAGGAATACCCAATTCCGCAAACTCATCAATAATTGACTGGATGTTTTCATCAAAAAGGAATGCAATTTTATCCCACGAATCCACATTGTTAATGTGATATGATTTTTCCTTGTCCACGAACTTGCTGAAATCCACTTTTTCCTCGGCAACGGATTCCACTTCGCGCAAAACATCATCACCAAGGAAATATCGTTCCACATAGTCCCACCGTGCTTCATCGTTTAACGGATCAGTAAAGAACTTTCTCAAAATCTTCACTTCGCGCTCATGCTTCTGCTTAGCTTTTGTGACATAGCTGTTGGAATACTTGATTTCGCCATAGACTATGGCAAAACGGTAAGAGCAGCCAAAAAATCAGTAGGAAATCCTTTGTAGACAAATAATTTCATGTGATTACTCCTCCTTCGTTATACAATGTGCGTTTAATATTCTTTTTTATCCGGGATATATGTCATAATATCGCCATAATCGCATCCTAGTACATCACAAATTTTTCCGAGAATTGTGAGTGTAACTGGTTCATCCCGGCGTAGTTTTGTCATGGTGTTAGGCGCAACATTTGCAGCCTTTCGCAGGTCAGCTTTACTCATCTTTTTATCAACTAAGAGTTTCCACAGCTTGTTATATGAAACGGCCATAAAACACCTCCGCATTGTGTATGGATATATTATATCAGAGAGAGTCCTTGTTTGCAATGTGTTTTCGCAAAATTGTGCGATCATCTACCAAAGGTAGGAAAAAAGCGGGGCTACAGTTTGTTTCACCGGTAATTCTAAGGCAATCCTTTATCAAGTGCAATCGTTGTTCTCAAGTGGGATTTTCGCACACAAACCATCGGTATACAGAAATAGCAGCATCCATTAGGTTCTATATAACTTGCTCTCGTGTTTAAGCAAGAAATGAACGGTAGGTATTTATTTGCGTTCCGGCGCTGCCGTTGGGAGTGCTGTGGCTCACGCCAAGTTTGGCACCGGCAAAGTGGTCGAGCTGAGCGGCGGATATGTGACCGTCAGCTTTGGGCAGGGCGAGAAGCGGTTTCTTTTCCCCAACGCCTTTGAATCCGGATTTTTGAAAGCACAATAAGTAAAAAGAGGCCCTCCGTATCATTTTCTCGATACGAAGGGCCTTGCCTTATGTATAACAATTTCGGATGCACGGTTCCGGCAGGAATTCATTCGCCTGACCCATTCCATTTGGTTGCTGGCTTTCAGCGTTTCGGAGAAGCGCAACAATCAAAGTAGAACGCCGAGGCGAAGCTGCCGACAACTGCTTGGTTATACAGAAGGGTTATTCCCGCAAACAGCTGCGCAGAGCACCGGGTGCAAGGCCTAAAATAAATACCCCCCGGCATAGCCGGGGGGTATTTTCTGCGGGTAGGACATCGCACACAAATGTCCTCTTATCATGCTGTATGGGAACTGCTTACTTCTTGCAGATCACAGCAGAAGCACCCAGCAGGGAGATGACAGCCATAGCTACAGCTACGCCAACAACATCATTGGCACCGGTAGAGGGGTTCTTGACGCCATCGGCGCTGATGGTAAAGGTGGTAACCGCAGTAGCACCGCTGAAGTATGCCGACAGAGTATGGGTGCCGGCGCTCAAGGTCTTCGTGTAGGAGGGGAGCAGCTTAATGTAGGTACTGCCGGACCAAGCCGCATAGTTGGACTTATCAAGGGTAACTCCATCGACTGCCACAGACTGGAGATCCTTGAATTCCTTATCGATGCGGAAAGTAGCAGCGCTGCCGGGAGCAACTACCTGATTCGCACCGGAGAGGAACAGCGGGCTGGAGGTTTCGGGGGTGATGATGATAACCGAACCGCCGGTAGAGCCGCCACCGGTCTCGCCGCCGCCAGTGCTGCCACCACCGGGGGTGGGGTTACTGGGAGTACCACCGGGGGTGGGGTTACTGGGAGTACCACCAGGGGTGGGGTTACTGGGGGTGCCAGGGGTCACATTCAAGCCACCGGATACGATAAGTGTCGCAATTTCTTTCCCGGCTACATTTTTAATCTCATTTTTTTCAACGCTCACTTTTGCGCCGTCTGAACAACCTGCAATCACCTTAAACTTTAAAGTGAACATCAAACCATCATTCGCCGAATCAGTAGTATTTGCAAATACAACCGTATTCTTTTCTGGGTTCGGAGTATGCATGCCGTCAAAACTTCCCTTGCCAATCTCCGTCAATTGCAGTTTTTCTGCGTCATAGACGACTCCAAAGCTGAACCCTGCAAAGCCCGGGTTGTTGGAGATGGACACATCCAGTTCAACCTCATCGTCTACATTGAAAGTTCCTGTCTTGGTCTCTACGGTAATAGTGGGCTTTGCTCCGTCGTCTGCACCAACAGCCATAGCGGTAGTGACGCACATTGCAATCGTCAATACCACGGAAAGGATGACAGACAACCAACGTTTTCTGTTTTTCATGTTCTTTGTTCCTTTCTTTATAAAAATGTGTTGTATCACAACGATACACGGAATTGAGGGGGTTCTCATCGGGAGATGCCTCTTTTCACATCTCCCGATGAGAAGATGTCATATCAGTCTTCGTACCCAGCCAAGCGCCGTAGCAGAGCCACAGCATCCGAAGTATTGACGTTACCATCGCCGTTGATATCACAGTTTTCGAGGACCACATTTCCATCCTCATACTTTGCTAAATAGCGGAGCAAGGTAATCGCATCGGAAAGATTGACCACGCCATCGCCGTTGGCATCGCCAACCAAGGCCGTCTTCTGCCGGAAGCGTTCGTCCATATTGCCCAGGCGTGCTTCAATCCACGTTGTCATATCATCCACAACGGTCTGATAGCTCGCTCCCTGCCAAATATGTCCTGCTGCTTCCGGATAACCAATACGAATGTACTTCCAAAGCATGTAGTTCATGGCTGCATTATTTTTCAGGAGAGCATACTGCCGTGCAATCGTACCATCATTGCCCAGCCACTCACGCACCTGCGGAGCAAACATGCTGTTGTAGTATTCATTAACAGCATCCGCAAAGGTCGGGATGCGGATCAAGGCATTCGCCAGATAGCGGTAATCCACAAGACTGGGGACATTTTCCTTGTCCCAACCGGTACCAAAAGTCATATCCTGGTCCCAAACTGGGCCGGCATACATCATGCCATCAGCATCCTTATAGAAGTAGACCGAGGAAATAAAGCCGTCACAATTGAGGGACAGTTCCTGCAGCAGGAACACCTTGACCAGCGAATCCATATCCACATAGTCATAGAAGTATTTACCCGTGGCAGTATTGTAGCCCGTATAGGCGCCGGTTTCGTCTGTTGCGTAAACAGCGTCCTCAAACTCCTGGTAATACTCGCTGATGTACTTCATAGCGGCATTACCACACCATTCGGGGCTCTTGACATTAAAGGCAACGCCCTGACGTGTCTTGAATCCACTCACTTCATCCCACATATCGTGGTTCAGCTCGATGAGATAACCGCCTGTAATGTTCGCCGGCTCTGTCAGATTCGTGGTGTACTGATACTGCTGACCATAGGAATTCTCCGCCTGTTTGGTGGTCATACCAACGCCATAGTTCTGGTTAAGCTGCTTGTATGCCGCTTCCATATCGGTAATGGCAACAGAAGTCGTTCCTACGGCGTTCTTTTCACTGATGAGGTAAATCCCGCGATACACACCATCATAGTAAAGGTTTACCCAATCACAGCTCGCCGTATAGGCAAGCCCCAGTTTGGCTGCCAAATCCTTGATGAGCTTATCGTGCATCTGGGTGGCATCAAAATAGTTAGCCAGCAGCACCCATGTCTTTACCTGCTCCTGGTTCCCCAGCAAATCAGCAGGGGTTTGCAGCTTGATCTGATAGGATTTCTTCTCGGCATAGGTAAAGGTAGAATTGCCTCGTGCCTTCAGCTGGTTCAATCCGCCGTTGTAAATCGAAGTACCATCTGCGGCAACCAGCACCATCTTGGCGTCCGTCACCACATTTTTCTTACTTGCATCAACAAAGGCAATCCCCTTGTTTTCAGCATCTGCGCTGGTCAGGTACAGCGTGGACAGACCCGATGCCTGCATCACACGGAAGGTCATCGCCTCACCCGAGCCGACAGTCGCAGTAATTTCCCGATACCCGGCTGCATTCACATTTGCAGCAGCAGTGATATCCACGGTGTCGCTCAAGTAAACAGTTCCCTTATCACCAGTCAGTGTCACTTTATTGCTTACGGGTTCAGTGATAAAGGTCAGGGAAAGCGCCGTCAAATCTGCGGAAGCCGGCAGGAAGAGGTACTTCGCACCATCAACTTCCGTAATCGCGATATTCTGACCATTCACTGTTGCACTTACGCCGGTGACATTCGCCGGAGCGGGGCTTGTCCGTGCATGGAGCGTATTGGACCACCTGGGACTGTAATAAACCTTATTATCCTCGGTGGGGACCTTTGTACGCCCGGCAGCCACAAAGTAGTAGTCTGCGTCTTGCTGCAATTCGGTAACGGTAAAGGTGGTATTCTCTGTAGTCCCCAAAGACTTCCTGTTACTGCTGTTGTTCTTGTCGCACTGGAATATCTCATAGTACTCTGCTCCGGGTGCGGCAGTCCATGTCAATGTCAAAGAGTTGTCTGTAGCAGACTCACACTTGAGATCCTTTACATCATTGGGAACAATGTAGTAGGTCAAAGTTATCTTGCCATAGTAATCTCCTCGACCCTCGCATTTAATCTCCGCCTTACCTACATTCTTGCTGTCAGGCCACTGCACATAAAGATCCGGGATTCTGCCATTAATGAGGTTTGCGTCATTATTCTGCGTCAACACATAGTCTCCGCGCATGGCAAAGCTGCCGGGACGGACACCGCCGTCTGCATAATAGTAGTTGGGGGGAGGGGTAAGATTACGCGGTTTTTCAGGACTACCCAGTTTAAAGACAACTTCATTGCTGTTGATATCAATGCCCTTCGTTTCGCATACTGTGCAGATATGTTCATCATTCCACTTGTGACCGACAGGCATTTGGAAAACCGATTTATCTGTTGCCTTACATTCCGGACATGTGTAGGTAATATAACCGCCGGTCACACAAGTGCGGCTGTCATTTTGTGTAGTCTTATTGGCATAGCCATCTGCACAGGAATGATATCTGTCTTCAACCTCAGAAGAGAACGCGTTCTTCTTGACATTGCCTTCCGCAAGGATAACCTTCTTGTCATCTGTGGTAGTCAGCAAACCGCTGTATGCATACTCACCCGCAGGTTCAAGTCCCTTTTCGCAGATAGCGCATGTGATTGTCCCGTTGGCCATATCGTACTTGCTGGAAGCATCGACTTTATGTTTGCCCAGTTCACAGTTGGTACGTGTCTCGGTATAGGTATCCAACTCCGTGCCGTCATATTTAACAGCCTTTACTGTAAATGTCTCTTCTGTCGCATTTACCGTTAGGTACATACCATTGTACTCATTGTGCGGAATGGCTTTAACGTAGCAGTCGCGCTCCTCAAAAGCATTACTCTTACTGCTCAAATCGCCGCAGACATAATACACTACGCCACCACGGCTATCCTCTGCCTGTTTCGCCCCGCGGATCATGGGGTAGGTACGTGCATAGGCATGATCGTCTCCACCAAACACGAAATCGAAGCCTGCTCTTTCAATCGCAGAGATGATCTCATCGGTAGCACTATTGGAATCGGGGTTCGTTCCATAGATGGGCTTGTGCGCCACAAGAATCTTCCATACACAGTCGGTGGTCAGGTTTTCGGCAATATCTGCAAGTGTCTCGGTCAGCTTCACGCCATCGTTTATAGCGACTACGCAGACCTTACCGTACTCCATCTTGTACCAACTGTTTTGGGTACTTACGGGCAGGTCATAAATCACTTTACTGATCTCGCCGTCCGCATCACCGTAATACTCATGGTTGCCCATAACATGGATCATATCCACACCATTCAGTGTGTTTCCGTTTACCGTAGTCAAGAAGGGACGCCAGTTGCCAACATAGTTTGTCACATTGTCGATGGCATCACCGGTTTGAATGGCAAAGTCATAGACCGTGTCATTGACCTTCAAATCACCCAAAACATGGGCGAGATTTGAAGTGTCCGAAGACTGAATATCGCCGAGGATAAAGAAGTTCGTTTCTTCATTATTCCCGCTGGCGGTGGTAAAGCTCGCAACATCCGACCACTTCTCACCATCACCCACCTGATAGTAATAGGTAGTATTGGTGGTCAGACCGCTGATCTGCACCTTATTGCACCGCAATGCATCACCCCTGTTGCTCTGAACGAAGGTCTGCAGTTGCGATGTGCCATGCACTATTTCAGCACTTCTCAGATCCGCCACAGTGGAATATCTCACCTGCGCCTCTGCCTTGGAGCCATCGATCTGAGTAAGCCAGGTAATGCTCTTGGTATTTGGATTTGTCACACCATTAGTAAGGATTCCAAAAGGCTTCCCATAGTTCTCTATGGTCTTTTCGCAAACGATTACACGTTGATTCCAGGAGCGATTACTACCACGCTTTTCAGCATAGAAGGTATATTCGCCAGGCGTATCAAAGGTATATGTCAGCTTGCCCTTCATGCTTGTTTTGCCCAATTTTTCGGGCTCACCTGTGCTGTTCACCTTATAGATCTCCGCACGAGAAACTGCGTTCCCGTTAGCGTCCGTCACTACCAGATCGGCAGGCATTCCGGCAATAGCCTGCTCACAGCTGATCTGATAGCCCGCTGTGAACGCGATCTCCTGCTCCGTACCAGAGAACGTGTAGGTTGTATCACCAATGGTATAAGTACCCTGTGTAACGGTATATTTCAGCTTATTGCCTTCCTTGGCATCGGCAGGAATATTAATGATGAGATTTCCGAGTTCGGAAACATAATCATATTCAGCTGCGCTTCTTACACCAAAGAGCCTCGTCAGCAGCGATTGCTGAGCCGGTTTCTTCTTGATTGTGATAATTGCCTGTTTTTGGTTCGGTGCTTCCGCATCCAGGGTTAGCGTATAGTTGTCGGAATCCTCCACTATTGCGTCGGTAAGATACTTTTCAGCATCGCCCATGGCGCTAAAGTCCACTGTCACCTTTGCAGAAGTGATATCCTCGCCGGTGTTATTCACGATGGAAAGTGCATACTCCTTGCCGATCTCCGGGGGCTCCGGCTGGGGCAAGACATCAATGGCGGACCTCATACCTTCGGTGTCCTCCACGCGGAAGGTACGCGACTCTGTGGTCACATTGCCGTAAAAGTCCTTAAGTCGAATGGTAAGAGTATGTGTACCATTGCGGAGGTTCATTCCCTTGAGATAAAGAATGCCCTCAGTGATTTCCAGCTTTTCCGTATCCGTCTGCGGCTCACCGTCCAGCCACACCCGGATACCGGTGGTATCAATACCGGTGGCATACTTATCGGTCAGTTCGCTATCAGAATATACTGCGGAGAAGCTCAAATTGCCGCTGGGCAAAACGGTGGAGCCGTTTGCCTCCAGCACCGTGCCGCTGCTCGTCTCCGTAATGGCTTCCATTACCGGGCGGGTAATGTCATTCGTGTTTGTGCCGTAGATGAACTGGAGATTATCGATATAAAGATACCCACTACGTTTAGGACAGTTTTGAGCAGAGGTAACTCGTACCGTATAAGCACGGCACACATCGACAGGCATTTGGAAAGCAGAAATATCTGCTTCAATCCAAGTCCAATCCTTTCCAGCCCAGTCATTGAGGGTACTGCCACTAATGGAGCCATCAGCATTGTAGCTGTAATACTGGACATAGGCCGCAGTCCCGTTAAGCTGCTTACCGTCAACATAACTTACACTGCCGTCATCGTTTGACTTCATATAGGCAGTGGCAAGGTCAGCTTCAAATGCTCCACCCTTCAAAACTGCTTTCAGCACGGATTTGTCACCAACACACTCGCCAGGAACCTTAATCCACATGCCTATTTTTGTTGGCTGAACCGTATTAACAAGAAGATCTCCCGAAAATCCAAAGTCTGCTGCTGCAACTTCATCTGAACCAATTTTTTCGAAGTTGTAGCCAAGCTTATATGCATACTGGCCAAAGCGAACACTCTTGTCTTCTTCTGCACTAACAATCTTGTTGTATCCATCTGGAAATATCACACCCTTGCTAGTGGTGTCACGAATCCAAAGTCGATTGCTCTTCACCTCATCGGGAAGGAGGTAGCCGCTACCACCGGTAGAAGACGCCCCTACATGGCAAGACCAATACTCTTTTGCAGCAATATTCCCATGATCTTCAAAGTCCATCAAAACAAACGGTTCCATGCCAACCACTACATCGACTGTTCCCATAATGGATGAATCATTTTTCAGTGCTACATGGATTGTACCGCGCAGAGAATTGTTTTCATCTGCGACAAACTTGTTTTCGGTAAACCTGCCGATATAGGCAGAGAATGTCTGCTCTAAATTTGCCGGCTTTTTCTCACCTATTAAGCCGCCGGAGGACACATAGGATACCTTTGCCGTGATTTTTTCAGCGCCATTTTCTGTTGACTGGCTTAAATCTGTTACACGGTAAGTAGATGTGTATGTTAGCGTGGTTCCCCATGCATAATATTCGACAACCACCGTGTCCTTTCCCAGCGTTTCCGGTGTAATAGCCATGGAAAAATCGCCTTTGCCATTGTTCGACTTTGGATCAACAATGGGACTGAATTTATAGTATGTTGGTACCAGCGTCCACGTAAAGTCTCCGTCCTTATACTTCACCTCACGGCCCTGCCACGTGGGCTTAAATGTCAGGTCGCTGGTCTTGCCGAAGTCAATCGAAACGCTGTTGTTGGTAAAGCCCAGTTTATCCGGCCATTGCAGCTGTATGCTGGTTGTACCAACAGATTTTCCGCCAACCATCAAACTAACGGTAACCTCACCAATAGTATTCGGTGCTGTATACAAACCGTTATTGTCAATTCTGCCGCCGCCGGAAATAACCGACCAGGAAGCACCTGCGGGAATAGCTGCGCTGCCGCCAGTTGCATCAACACCCGTTGCACTAAACTGAACGGTGCTGCCGGGGGTATAAACCTCATTATTGGGTGTCAGCACTGCATGGTCAAATTCACCCGTTGGCTTTGCCGTGGAAAGAACCATAATGGTATTGGATACCTTACGCTCGTAACCATCGGAAGGACGGCAGCGCAATGTTAAACCGGCTGTGGTACTATTCTCCGGGTCACCCTCACGCTGGGTCGCAAATGTCGAAGAACCGCCACCATCTAAATTAACGGCCTGCACGCAGCCCAACGTTTCCATGGCTGCACCGACTTCCGCCATAGTCATACCAACAGAATAAGGCGCCTGGCGACCGTCTACCATCAGCATTACCACTGTGCCATCTGCCTTAATACCAATAGCCGTGCGGGAAGCACGGGTGGTGTTGTCAAGACCGGCACGTGCATGACCGTTTTCAAAGATATCGCCGAAGCTGGCAACAGCCTCCACCACATTGCCTGCATCCAGTGCGTCCTTGCACTCCTGTGCGCTGGTGATGTGCGCTGCACCGCTCTTATCAATCCAGAAAGTAGTGCCGGTCGGCTGGTTGATCACCGTGCCGCTCATGATAAAAGCGCCACTGGGACGGCCGTTACTCATATCATAGCCACCGGCATTGATCGCACCGACAACATTTGTACCGCGGCGGGTTTGCATGCTATTTGCCTGCTGAGTTGTCGATGTCATTGCCCAGTTTCTTCCGGTTTTTATCGTTTCGATGTTGTCATCACCGTAGCCAACTGCAATAGAAGCTGTGGAACCATTTCCTACCTTAACTTCCATTACATGGCCCATCATCTGCTGTGTCAGCGAACTGTTGTTCAAAATCCACTCATACTCGGTGACATCAGGCGTAACAGCGTACTGTTTCTCAGATATCTGTCGGACACCCAATGCACCAAGACCGCTTCCGGCAGAGACATTTGCCGCAAGCGTATGTACAGGCAGCAACGACACCACCATGCACAGTGCGAGTAGAACTGTCAGTACTCTTCTCATCTTGAATTTACTCCCTCTCATTATTTTCGTAAAGTATTTCCCTTAACGAAAAAAGGCGAATAGAATAGTAACATTCATGACCCTTCCCACCGCTGACCATATTTTGACGGCTAATCAGTCAGTAATGTTATACGATTCATATTTTCCCTTTTCAGTGCAAAAGAGGAGTGCACATATCGGTTTAAGGTTATATTCACATTGGCGTGCCCCAAAATTTCGCTTAAGCTTTTTAGCTCAAAACCGTTTTCCACACAGCGTGTCGCAAAGGTATGACGCAAAGCATGAAAATTGGCATCCGCTACCCCACTCTGCGAAAGATATTTCTTAAACCAATATTGCAAGCTACGCGGATCGGGGCAATGGTCTGCTTCTCCAGACAAAATGAATACTGCAGAGTTTCTCTGAAATTGCTTGAGAATCGGCAATATTTGTTCTGGCAGAGGGATGTCCCGAATGGAGCTCTTACTTTTGGGCTCAGAATATAACATCTTCGTTATAGCTCCATCTTCCGGGTCTCGATTGCGCACTCTTTGTACAGCTGCCTTTACCTGTAATATCTTTTTATCTAAATCCATGCAGTCCCAACGCAGTGCACAAACTTCGCCAATGCGCAAACCTGTGTAAAGGCAGAGCAGTATGCAAAGCTTGTTTTCATTTATATCATGTAGAAGAAATGTCGTTAGCTTCCGTTGCTCCTCTGGTGTGAAAACACGCATTTCGACAGCTTTTTGTCTAACATGTAATCTGTCTAGTTTGCATGGCAGAGGGATCTCCTGTGTTGTTCCAAAGGAAACAACATCTTTTATGATAGAGAGAATGTCCTGCACGGTTTTTGGAGATAAACCCTGCCCATTTTTCCCTCCACAGGACAGCAATTCTTCCACATAGGATTCGAAAGCTGCAGTGGTCAAATTACAGATGTTACAACTACCTAAATGGGGACGAATATAATGATTTACCGTATGCAGGTACTTTCCATAGCTGGATTCCTTTACCGATAGCTTTTTGCTCCGCAACCAGTTGTCCAAAATATCGCCAAAATACATTGAGCATAGATTACTATCGTTCGATTGTTTTTGCTTATCCTGTATCAACAGTTTCTCCTTTACTTCCTTATAACTGTGACCATAGAGAGACCGAAAAGCTGCACGGCCATTTTTGCCATGACCTATTATGCAGCGCCCTTCCCAACGCCCATCTTTTCGCTTGTATATGTTCTCTCCCCTGCGTGCCATTTTCATCCTCCTGTTTTTGCATATTTGACGACAATTCTGACGGTTTTTTTGACGGCTAATATATAATAGCATGCATCATCACACTCCATATGGAATGTCGTGTTTTTGCGATTTTATGACCGCTATTAGATAAAACCGTCAAGAGTGTCAATTTATGCAATATTTTGTTGACATTTCCATTTTTACGGCGTATAATGTGGTTTGTAAAGTGTGATTGTGCGATACAATGAGGGAAATACTTTACGAAAATAATTGTCTCTTGCATCTGTCGGGTTATTATTGCAGCAAGCATCATCTTAGTAAGCCAATGATTAGCAAAAACAGCTCGCAAGTACTCCACTTTATTTCAACCAATCAACTCATCTAGTTCTATTTCATCAGTCAAAGCCCTCTGTGCTTTGGGATCCCCTTGTTGTTGGATTCCTGTACAAGGGTTTTTTAATTGCATCGATTTTCTGCGGGTGTTCCGCTGTTTTCTTTTCATTCGTTTAGCAGCGCAGAGAAAAAGATTCTTTGTTGACTCCCATTTCAATGTAGAGACATTGGGTTGCATTCTCCTTTTGTATCTCGGAATATAGCGGAAAGGAATGGGCGCAATAATGATTAAAGAAGCATGGGTTTTCTATGTAAAATTTCTAGTTTTTCGTAAATCTTGACTTGTATCCTGTTGTATGCTAATAAAGTAAAACTATTTAATGGTTTACCGGAAAACAGTCGTAAGGCTGCGGTAGACGCACGAAGGTCACAGACCTGTGAACGATATGCAGACACTATTGTTGCGCGATTTTCTGGAATTGCCAAGAATTCAATTCACCGCTGGTCAGCAGGTTGGCGTACCGCACACGATGATGCTCCTTGAGATAGCGGAGGTGCTGCTGTCCCCATATTCAGATTGGCTCTTATTCTTGCTCCGGCTCGTCCCCCCCGGCGATAAGGTAGTAGTCCCCGACAAGCTCATAGTGCAAGTCTGTCCTTTCGTCTGTGATGAATTTTTTCATTGTTCCGTCCTCCTAATGATTTTCTGCAATCATTGTAGCAGGAGAGCGGTCAGGAATCGAATGTGCAAATAAAAGAAAAACCCGGAGGATAAAAAATCCTCCGGGGATAAACATCAGTAGGAAATATCCTTGATAAAAATGAAAAATCCGAACGCATTCCCGATGGGGAATAAGTTCGGATTTTTCATATGTGGTGGACGATACAGGACTTGAACCTGTGACCCTCCGCACGTCAAAACACGCTAAGCCATAGATGGAATTGACAAGCATTTGCAGTCGGCGTACTTTATGAGAGCGGTTGACTGCCGCAAATTAAATCTATCGAGGAGAAAACACAATGAAGTTTGGCGAATGGTCGGATTACTGCTTACCCCTGGTAAAGTCACGCATGAAAGCAAAAGATAACAAGAAACATCATTTGCTACTTGATAATTTTTTGCATGTTGGTTCCCCAGTTAGCCATGGCTGAACCCTTGATGTCTGAATATAGGCTTGAAGCAATCGTTGAATCTATTACCCCTGAAAAAGCTGCACGGCTGACGCTTCCTGAGCTGCAGGAGGCAGTAACGCTTGCAGAGACCGACGAACAAGCTACGATTATTTTTAATGAGTTGATTCGCTATTATAACGGGGAAAAGACGGGTCTACAGACAAATGCTGTTACTGCTGCTAGCAACACGATAGACAATTATCTTAGTTTCACTTCCTCGTATAATAGCTCTACGAATAAGCTTACTGTCAGCTATACCATTAAGGGTATTATACCCAGCGGAGTAGCATTTACTTTGGGCTATGAATACCCAGCTACCACAAGGACTGCTGGCGCATCGATTTCCCTCGTTGGAAAAGCAAAAGGAAACTATACGCAAGAATTTACCCCGAAAGGATTAGTTTGCGCATTCCGTTCTTGTGCAGAGTTTTCAGCACATGGCTATAATGAAAGCAAAGCCGGAACAACCTTCTATCCCACCCTTCCGTATTATGATAAATACCATACTGTGACACAGGCGGAATATAACGCAAAGAAAATCATTTTTACGGCAGGAAAACTTGCTGTTGAACTCTATATCACAAAAGGGCTAAGTAAATACACTGGAGTGATTAAACTTCCAGTTCAGGATATTAACGCCGCGAACTTCGCGTATAAATTGGTTGAGCCAATTCTTTTTGATTATAATTTTGGTACAGTTGGACCCGCAACAGGAAATTATGTTCATACCGAAATATGGGGGATGGCAACCTCCACCTCAAACAAAGTGTACTCTAAAATAACTGTATGGCAAGACAGCAGTCAATCTACTCAATTGTACTCTTATACAGCTATATCGTATATGCCCGGTTTTTGAAATGCAGTTCTAATTTAAGGAGGACTCGCATTGGAAAAATATAGTTCTAAAAAATGGCCCACTCTTATTGCTATAAATTTTATTGTATGGGGTCTTTTCACAAACTTGAGCCAGCCAAATACGATCTGGTATTGGATAGGCGGAGGTCTAACTGCCGCGCTTTCGGGATATTATGTATACCGATATGAAGAAAGTGGCAAAAAACATGATGGTTGGAATTATTTCCGCTTCCAAACTCTAATGATCCTTACCATTGCTCGATGCATTGGGTGGATGATACGCAATTACGCATAAGGGTTCGTTACGAAAAGAAAACATTAGATCATCCAAGGTCCCCATGCCGAAAATGGCATGGGGACTACGGCTGTATAAAGCGGCTTTCAATGCACAGTTATTAACTGACAGGAAATGAGATATGTCACACCAGAAAGAAGATTGCCTTGAACAAAATAAAACACAGGGCGCTTGCAATTCAGTTTGTGCCGAAATGGCGATAGAGATCCGGAGAAAAATGGAGGAGCTGTTTTGCCGCCTCGAGAAAATAGAGAATGAACTGGAAAAGCAATAGCATAGCTTTTCAAAGCTATAACGGGAAGCAATGTTCAACTTGAACACCTGGCGACATGGCTGATCTGCTTCCCGCATTAACGCTATGCCCCGCCGCCCAGGTTGATATTCCTACACATTTCTGCTACTATAAGCGAGGAGGCACCCTGTCGTATGGAATTTTCCTGTCCTCCCGGAATTATAGAGAATTACAGAGAAAACACATAAAGGAGGAAATCCCAATGAAAACAATGCATAGACTACTTTTGGTTTTTTCGTGCCTTGCCCTTTTAGCTTTTAGCGGCTGTACCGACAAAAAAGAAACTGTGCAACCGGAACCGGGGTGGCAGGTTATTGACTTTGTCTGGACAAAAGAAACTGGCGACAAAATGACCCTGTCGGTGACTGTTCCGGAAGAGTGGGACAAAGACAGCGTTAGAAAAGAAGGTCGTGCTTCCGAAACCTTCTTTGGCGAATTGTACATTGACGATAAAAATGCTCTAAAGCAGGCAGGAAGCCACGGTATCATTGCGGTTCTTGGTGATGGACAAACTTTGCAAGATGTGGAGATCGATGCCGGCTACCCTTTTGGGTGCCTGTCCACCGAGTATGTCACGATTGGCGATACGACATATCGTAAGGACAATATCCAGATAGATTCCAAAAGCGCCGGTCTCCCATCTAATGTATGGACTTTTGCAAATGTGTACTATTTTTGTTTGGATAATTATGTTTTTGACTTTTTTATCTATTACAGCGGAGTAGAAATCGATGCGGATAGCTATGACCATGCTCAGCAAGAGAAGATTCTTTCCAGTATATCCATTCGCTTCTCTTAAAAAAGAGACCCCATTACGGATCGTTCACTGTAATGGGGTCCTTGGTTAAATTAGATTATACGGACATACTGTCGGAATATCCTGATTGATCAGCACAGCGTCCTGTGCCGCTGAGGCATGTTTGTCCTTGTAGATTTCAAGGTGGACATGGAATCCATTTGCCCATCCTTCTTTGCCCTCTAGACCGATATTCGTTTCACCGGCTACGACAGTATCATTAAGGGTTACCTTGATGTTTGTCATATGGAGATAATGGTAGGTATATCTGCCATCATAAATAGCCACCTGACCATTTTCCGGTCTGATATAAATAACTTTTCCGGAGTGCGCCGAATAAATGGGAGAGCCTTGACCGTGACAAATATCTACACCAAGATGATATTTCTTAGTGCCGCTAACCTTGGCACCATAGAAATTATACAAATACTGACTGTTGCTGACGGGATACGTTTTATACACCGTATAATAGTAATTCCTCATTTTCTGCTCAATATCGGCACCACCATTTGCCGACCATGTGCCATTCCTCATTCCGGACTTCGGATGAAACTTTTCCGTATCATCAGTATACACATTGGCGGGCATATTTGTTACCGTGACCTCTCCAGTGGGCTCCGGACCAACAGGGGGCTTCGGATTAGGAGGCGCAGCCAATAAGATGGGTTTCCATGCAGGCAGAGGGTCGCCTTCGTTAAGATCAGTAAAATAGACATTTCCGTTGCTGTTAAAGCTCTTGCCGCTATTGGTACCATTGACGCCTGCGTTGGCTGTCAAATACTTATTCCGATACTGATCATAGGTAAGGCGAATATAAATGTACCCGTCACCCGCGCTCCCTACATCTATGCGCGAAGTTTCAGAAGGCGCGAAAACATGTGCGTTGAAGTCTTTTACGCCACCAATGGAAGAAGAACCTGTGTAGAGGTCCAGCGCAAGATTCATATTACCCTTGCACTTCAGATATTTTTCTCCATTCGCCTCCTCCACGTAAACCCACTGCTGACAGATATCATTGTCATCGGAGGTGTACAGGCACACATTCGCCAGAGAAGTCGGCTGTGTGCCGTACACATTCAAGGATCTGCCTTTTCCGTTGGTACCTGTGTCACCTTCAGCATTACGACTCAGAAATCGATAAGTTGCTCCATTTACAAGATTCATACTGTTTTCTCCTTTTTTCTTGTTTTCTTGTTTTTTTGTTTTTTGAAAACCTTGGTTTTTCAGCACTCCGCGGCGAGCCGTTAAATCCAATGTTTTCTCTCTCTTTAGGAAGATCAACTACCTGTACATATGCCTATCCCCTTGACACCACAGGGAATAAGTGATATGATTTAAGAAGTCAAACTTCCTAATTCATATTGTAAGAAGTTTAACTTCATAAGTCAAGGGGTTTTTGAAAAATTTTTTTGAAGGAGCACCATACATTATGACTTTCGGTGAAAAGGTGAAGCAGGCGCGAACAGAACTTGGGCTGACTCAAGTGCAGCTCGGAAAGATCTTGGGGGTTTCCCAGCGTACAATTACTGCCTACGAGACCGATACATTCCCACCCCGCACACGGGATGCCTATTGCAGACTCGCAGACGCACTCCATGTGAATGTAAACTATCTCCTTACCCAGGAGGATGCCTTTGTGCTGGGCGCCGGCGAGCGGTATGGGTATCGCGGCAAAAAAGGCGCTGAAGCACTCGTGGGTGAGCTGACCGGTCTGTTCTCCGGCGGCGAACTGGCAGAAGAAGATATGGATGAGCTGATGCTCGCTATCCAAAAGGCTTACGAGATCGCCAAGGAGAATAATCGGAAATATGCGCGGAAAGATCATACCGAGAAAAATGATTGATTCCCTCCTGCGTAAGTCAAAGGAGGTGTATCCATGCAGCTAAACTCGTCCATTCGCATAATGGACAAAGCAAATCGCATTGTAAAAGCGGCTGGCTCGCGAGAACCCGAACCCATCTCCGACCATTTGGGGATCATCATTATGCCGGTAGACTTCACCAAGCAAAAGGGTGTTTATAAGGAGATAGAGAGGAACCGCTTCATCTTTATAAAAAAAGACCTGTGCCCTGAAATGCACAGGATCGTCCTACTCCATGAGATCGGTCATGCAGTGCTGCATCGAAACGAGGCAAAGCTGTTTTCTGATCTCAATGTATTTGATATAAAGAATGATCGCATGGAATACGAGGCGAACTGCTTTGCTGCGGAGGTCGCTCTCCCCGACGATGAGGTCTTGAATTATATACAAGAGGGCTTCAATGCGGAGGAAATCGCCAAAGCGATGAACACAGATATCAACTTGGTTGCCATGAAAGCAGCAAACCTGAACCGTAAAGGGTATTCTTTCCATCTACAGGATAGCAGAAGTGACTTTTTGAAGTAGCGAAAATGAAAAAATGAGCAGAAAAAACACAGCCCGCCGCAGGCAGAAATGCCGGCAGGCGGCTGCTCTTTTTATTGATGTTCAAGTTGAACACCTGCCGGAGGGCGGCTAAAAAATGACTGATGTTCAACCTAAACACCCAGCGATATGGTTGACATATTTCCTGCTGGAAAGTAAGATAATAGCAGACAGAAAGGGGAGGATCACATGAGAGTAGAGATGACTTTCAATGACGCAGCTGTCGCAGCGGCAGGCTTCCGAAAAGAGGATATCTGTTGGACGATCAAAAAAGCGTTTGTCAGCCGAGGACTGCGCTGCACCTCCGAAAATGAGCTGCTATCCTTCGAGGATAATGGCGGCGAGAATGATTATGCCCAGATGTGGAATGTGATAAAAAGCCTGATGATCTCCGATCGGTTTTTGACCTGTGCTTCTTCTTGCCTTTACATCGATGACGATGACGAGGTCGAGGATGTTTTGGCGCAATCCTATCTGTTCAAAAAGAGAAGTGCCGTATGACAGCAGAAAAACAAGGCAAAATGCTCCCTATAAAGAATTGTGCGAAGCCCTTGACATAATCCTGCTTCCTGAGTACAATAATATTACAGGGCAGAGATGCCCCCACTGGAAAGTGCCCTGCCACTTCGAGCGCAGATCATCTATGAAAAGTGCCCTGCCACTTCAAGCGCAGATCATCTATGTAAGGTGCGTCGCAACCTTAATGGCGACCGTAATGGCAAGGGACGGTAGTGATACCGTCCCTTTGCTATGCAGAGAGAGTGGGTCTATGAACTTTTATACTAAGGTTCAACTATATGTTTCCGGTTCCACCGTTTGCTGTTTCTCTGAGAAGAATAGATACTGAACCGGATCGTGCGTATCGTGCGCTCTTAGCACAGGAGTTGAGGTATTGTCTCCACCATGAGGAGGAAATTAAGCATTTAGCACAAAGAACATATAAAAAAGTCATTCTTGGAAAGGATCAAGGTCTTGTGGTAAACAGTTGTCACTTCCCACTTTTAGAGGAAAAGTGCCGAAAATACATAGTATTGGCTGAAAAAGAAGCCCTTGCCGCCCAGATCGTCGCCGAAGCTGAGCGGGAAGCTGCCGAGCTGCTTGCCCAAAAGCCGGAGGCTCCGGCGCGGGGACAGCACCGCTAATGGCAGATGTTCAACTTGAACACCTGGTAAAAGGGGCTACTCATTACAGCAAAATGTTTGTCGCTTTCCGATATGCGACTAAATAAATGGTCGGAATTATAAATGTTCGCCGCTCCCCGATATGCGGCTGAATAAATGGTCGGGAGCAAAATAAAAATACAGCCCTTCGCAGGCAGAAATGCCGGCAGAGGGCTGCTTTTTTATTGATGTTCAAGTTGAACATCAGATCCGTTATTTTCAACTGAAGGCGAAAACATAAATGAATTTCCCCTTGTCTCGCAAAAATCTTTCCCACCGTTACCATTGACAACCTGTCCAATAAGCGGTACAATGGCAATAATAAAAGAAAAAAACACCCTGCGGGGTGGGAAAGGATTGCCGTCCTTTCGCCACCCATCTTTGTGATCCCAACGCGATCACGCAGACTTTATACACGAGAGTGCTGTATTTTCGTGCTTACCATAGCACGATTGATACCAGAAAGTCAAGCGTATCGTTTTATCTACGGAGAACGGGGCTTGGCTTTTCTTTTTGTACCATGTGTATGAACATTGAAAAATCGATTACCACGGGCTATGGTTCAGATAGCCCACCGCAACCGGATTTCCTTTGCACATGAAGGCCCCGGTGCCTGCCAGTAGAACACAGAACGCTGACAAGGGTAATTGCAAAGTCGAAGCAGAAAAAGATACCTTTGTTGCCTCAAGGAGCTTGCCACGACCCTATTAGCAGTAGGAGAGCAAGCCGGCAGCAGAAACGAGGGTGAAAGACAGATCAGGGAAAAGGCGTGTGTTGCGCCGGTGTCCAGATCCTCTGGCCAAACTATTCTGCGCCCTGCGACACTAAATTTATTTTTTACTGTATTTACGACTTTTGCATTATGCACCACCAGAGGGAGCTCACAAAAACTTCTTTTTGCAATATCCCTCTGCGGTACATATTTGGTGGACGATACAGGACTTGAACCTGTGACCCTCCGCACGTCAAGCGGATGCTCTTCCAGCTGAGCTAATCGTCCATCTTAGCTGCTCGACTATTTTACCACAGTCCCGGCGGCGCTGTCAAGTCCTTTTTGCGTGGCCCGCCGCAAAAAAGTCGTCCCCGGCCCTCGCGTGCGTGTACGCGTATGCGCGCGCTGAACGCGCGCGAGAAGGCCCCCAGCCGCCTTGCCAGGGGTGGGCCGACCTGCTACAATGGAGAGGCCAACCGCCTGCCGGGAAATGCCCGCGGCAGGCGTTTTTTTAAAAAAAGGTCAGAAACCGTGTCACAAAAGTCGGGCGGGAGCGGTTATATAGGGTGTAAGGCAAAAAGCCCTCCGCCCCTTCGGCCCCGCTTTTCCGGAAAAACGATCCAAAGGAGAAAACATCATGCTGCCGCTTTTTATCATGGCTATCGAAAATGACACCGACCGGCAATTTGTTGCCGGGCTGTACCAGCGCCACCGGGATTTCCTGCTGCGCTGCGCCCAAAAGATACTGAATGACCCCGACCGGGCCGAGGAAGCCCTGCACGAGGCCATGCTGCGGGTCATCCGCTCCCTGGAACGGGTGCGGCAGATCCCCGCAGAGGAGCTGCTGCCTTACCTGGTCACCATTGTGCAGACCGCCAGCATCGACCTTTACCACAAAACCAACCGGGAGCGGCAGGCCGCGCAGGGCCGGGCGCGGGACTGGGCCGAGAGCCTGAGCGGCACGGAGGATACCGAACTTCTCCTCATCCGCCGGGAGCAGGCCGAGCTGCTGCGGGAGTGCCTGAAAACACTGCCCCAGCGGGAGATAGACCTGCTGAACTACGCCTACACGCTGGAGCTGTCCTCGAAGGAGATCAC
>ULTE01053623.1_pt1 | contig 23305 bp, 23 predicted proteins | sample 1957401 | NCBI WGS metagenome assembly ULTE01 (sample SAMEA4835728, study PRJEB28245) | human gut metagenome | biome: gut microbiome; material: fecal sample | place: Denmark | collected 2008 | reverse complement strand
CTATTAATTTACTAGGCATAAAATTTCTCCCTTCGATAAGTCTATATCTTAAAGAGAAGTACCAAAAAATGCAAGAAAAAGCGTTCATCAAAAGTCGACATAAATCGGGAAATTTACACAGTTTCGTCTTATTTTTAGGGAAATTCAAAATTTAAAAAAAGTTACTATTTTTATTAGTAACTCAATTTTTAGGTTTAAAAATAACTGAAACAAGAAAAGCAATCACAATAGCTCCAGTTATTACCCCCGAAGATTTACATAACATATCACCAAAAATACCCAAGAATCCTTCTTCTATATATCCTTGCCAAGCAGAACTATATAATGAATGTCCAAAATTAGAAATAAGAATTGTTGCTCCAGCTCCAAATTTAGAAATCAATCTATCATAAAAACCTAAAAATGACAAAAAAGCACCTACAACTGTATAAATACTGGTAATATGTCCTGGTGTTAATTTAGTATTATCTAAAATAACTTGTGCTAAAGCACACATAAAACCCGCAAACAAAAATGCCATTAAGAAATTCATTATTCCACCTCCAAACTTATAGCATGAGCAATTGATGGAATCGTGCCGTGTTGGTTAACTGTAGTTGGACTATGTAAAGCCCCAGTTGCTACCAAAAGTATTTTTTTATACTTCTTATTAAGTAATATTTTATTAAACAAAACAATTGGCAAACAAGCTGGTCCACTTCCTCCGGCATATGTATTTTGACTATCTAAATATAATTCACAGCCTGCATCTAAATATTTTTTTAACTTTATATTATATACAGTCTCTAAATAGTCTTTTAATATTTCACTACCAACACAACCTAAATCACCAGTTAGAACTAAATCATAATAACTTGCATCCCTTTTTAAACTAGCAAAATGAGTTGCAATTGTACTTGCTGCCGCCGGAGCCATTGCTGCCCCTAAGTTATTAGCATCACTTACTCCTAAATCTACAGGCACCCCAATTGTGGCACTTTCGATTCTTATATTACTAGGTTTCTTACTTAATAATGTTGAAACCGCTCCCGTTGATGTAAATGTTGATGTATGAGCCCTCGGAGCTCCGTATTCAACTGGATATCTAAATTGTCTTTCTGCCGTTAAATTATGACTACTAGTAATACCAACAACTTTTTTAAATTTACCACCATCTATCATACTTGATGCAACAATTAAGCCTTCTACAAATGTAGCACAAGCGGAATAAAGCCCCAAAAAAGGAATATTATAATTTTTAGCACTATAATTGCTTATAGCAATTTGGTTAGTTAAATCTCCTCCTACAAGCAAATCAATATCACTAATATTTAAATTATTTTTACCAATAATATTATCAATCACTATTTGTTGCATTTTAACTTCTGCTTGTTCAAAAGTTTTTTCTCCAATATAATAATCATCCATAATCATATCCAATCTTTTTAAATGACTATTTTTTTCTAATGGCCCTACAATTGTATAATAATCATTTAAATAAACATTTTTAAATTTCATACTAGCCAACCAAAATCAACCTCACAATCACTAAAATAAAAGCAGAAATAATTCCATATAAAATTACTGAACCTGCAAGTTTAAAGAAATTAGAGCCAAGACCTGTAATTAAACCATCTTTTTTATACTCTAAAGCGCTTGATGCTACACTATGAGCAAATCCAGAGGTTGGAATAATAAGTCCACATTTACAAACACTTACCCAGTTATCAAAAAATCCTAAAGCTGTAAATAAACTTGATAAGAAAATAACCACTAAAGCTGTAATAAGACCTGCCTCAACACTTGATACTGCAAAACAATGCATAAAAATATAAATCATAACTTCAGCAAATAAACCAATTAATCCTCCCACTAAAAAAGCTACTCCAATATTTCTTAATTTTGGTTCCTTCGGAGTATGCTTCTTAACTAATTTTTTATAGTCTTCTTTATTCATAACATTCACCATTATTATTATGAATTAAAATTTTTTACATATACATAAAGTCTCTCATTTTACTTAAACTTCTTTTTTCATATCTTGATACCATTACTTGTGTTATACCTAACTTTCTTGCTGTTTCACTTTGTGTTAAATCTTCATAATAACGACTTTTAATAATATCTTTTTCTAAATTATCTAATGAATTTATACTATCATTTAATATAATTCTATCATCTTCACTTACATCTTCATTACAAGCTATTACTTCATGTAAATCTCTTCTTTCATCACATTCTTCATCCATCGAAACAAAAGTATTTGCATACATCATTACTTGTTCTAAATTTTTTAAATCCATTTCTAAATATTGTGCTAATTCTTTATTAGATGGTTCTCTCATTATTTCTTGTGATAATCTCATTCTACCGTTTTCTATCACTTTTAAAAGTCTATTTATATCTTTATTTAATTTAATTTCTTTATTATTAGCTAACATATACATTTCTCCAAAAATATAGTTATAAGCATATGTACTAAATTTAGTTATTCCATCATCTTTATAATTTTGATATGCTTTAATAACTCCAAGAACTCCAGCTTGATACAAATCATTTTTATCTACTCCATAAAAATTCTTAGCTATTTTCCATATTAATCCAGCACTTGATTTGACTATTTCTTCTAACATTACATAGCCTCCATTTCCATAAATGCATCTATTTCACTTTTCACCTTAGACAGTTTTAAATACTTACACAAATATTCTTGTGCCCCGTGTACACCACATACTTTAATAACCCCCTTATTACATTTTATATAATATTTGCTATTAATTAAGGCATCTATTCCCGAATTATCTATCATTTCTAAATCTTCAAAATTATAAACCAAATATTTAATTTCATGTTTTTTAATAACTGGATTTAAATAATTATTTATTTTATAACTATTTTTGCGATTCAATATTCCTTTAAGTCTTGCAAACAATATACCATTTTTATACTCTAGCTCTAACTTAAACATATTATTCTTCTCCTTACATATTAGTTTAGAAAAAAATATTTAAACTTTAAACAACTTCGACAAAAGAAGCCAAAATCCCCATTATAAAAAGTGTCAAATTTGACACTTCGTTTTACATATTAATTTTCATCTAATATTCTTTTTATATTATTTTTAGCATTTAAAACAGTTTTTTCATCAGGTTTCATAACATATAATTTTGTTTTCTTATAACTATAAACATAATCCATTGCATCAGATCCATTAACACTAATTGATTTTATATTCCATAACCTTCCATCATTTAATTGCATTTTTATTAGATTAGTAATTTCATCATCACTTATATTTGTAATAAATTTTCCTTTTAGGGCTTTTAAAATATCTACATAATTAGTTATTATCTTCGGAGACATAGCTTTATTTATTAAAGAGGTAAGAACTAACTGTTGATTTTCTCCCCTTACTCTATCTCCTTCTTTAAATGATTTTCTTTCTCTAGCAAAAGATAATGCTTTCTTACCATCTAAAACATTGGCTCCCTTTACATAAGAATAACCATCATTAGATACAAAATTATAATTAGAATTAACAGTAATACCATCTAGAGCATCCACAATATCCACTAAAGATGTAAAATTAACTTTAATATAGTAGTTAATCTTTGTATCTAATAAATCTTCAATAGTCTTAATACTTTCATTTACTCCATAAATACCTGCATGAGTAATTTTATCATATTCTTTAAAAGTATGAAGTTTAACATAATAATCTCTAGGTATATTTGTTAATAATATTTCCTTTTTAATTGGATTAACACTCATAAGAATATTTACATCACTTCTAGATACTTTATTTATACTTCCATATGTATCAATTCCAGATATATAGACATTAAATGGTTTATTTGTAACATCTACAGATTTACCAATATCTTCATTTTTAATTTCAACCTTTATTGCATCAAGTTTTCTAATACTATTATATAAATCATCATTTGCTTCTTTTAATATTTCCAATTGAGCATCTTCTAAAATAATTGCATCAATACTTTTTTCTTCTAAACTTGTTAATAGCTCGCTTGAGTCATTTAAAATTTTGCTTTCAAAAGAAATATTTTTATTTAATTTATCAATTGCTTTTTCTAATCCTTCATATTTACTTTTATCTAAATGTCCAATTACTTTGTTATTTAAATCCTTTATTCTTTTATAATTACTTGTTTTTAAAACTATAATATTATAATTCTCACTTTTATACTCATTAAAACCAAATTGTTTAAAAAAGTCCATTGTATTTAAACTATAATTAATTCCAAAAACCATCGCCACAATCAATAATAATGAAAATAATCCCCCAATTAAATTTTTAACTTTACCATTACTTAATAATAACAACGAAACAATTAAATCAATTATTACTACAACAGCTACAAACACACCAAAATATTCCATAGGTAATACATTTATAAAATAAATTAAACCACTAAACAAGATACTTAATATTATTAAAAGTATTACCAAATATTTTTTAAAACTTAAAACTTTTTTATTACCACTTTTCTTACTCATAACTACCTCGTTATAAGTATACAAATTTTAATAATAAAATGCAATAGAAAAAGATATATCAACTTCTATAAAATATGTGAAAAGAAAAAGTTTGTAAAATTAAAGAACCAGAATTCAGAAGCAAGTAGAATTCTATGGTGTGGGGCGGATACTCCCACCAGCCACGCTAACCAAAATTTATCATACTACCAAAGTTATTGGCGAATCTTTAGTTCCTAATCCTCCATCATAGAGAACAGAAGACTTTAGATACAAGACTGGACGAGAGCCCCAGTAAGCGTTCGCGTTGCTTTGGTAGACAGGACCGTCGTCGCTCAAAGAGAACACATCGAAGCTGTTCCAAGAAACAGGCGCCATTGTCCATTCTAAATATCCTATGTACATCCAATTTATTGTTTTTATTGATGTTCCATTTACATCATTACCACCATAATTACGTAGAGTTGTTGTCCATGCACTTGGACTTGCTACAAAGCCATAGTCACTAACATACATTAATCCTATTTTTGATGTGCCATCATTAGATCCATATGTTTTGGTAGCATTTGTTATTTCTCCTGTATACATTTCACTTGGTATTACATTGCTAGTTGTATGTCCACTTACTTTCCATGTGGCATCTTCAATCAAATTTGACCACGTTGTACCTATCTTATTTAAATAATTTGTATTTAAGTTTATTTTATTTAGTAAACTTGTATTCCATATATTTGATCCAGCACCATCATTTATTGTTGTATTATTTTTATAATTCCAATAATATCTATCTACTTTTGATAAACTTCCTTTATATGTCGAATTTAGAATACTTGAACTAATATAATCTCCATTTGTTCCGAGTAATGCACTTGTGGCATAATCATATTTGATCAATTTTACTTTATCTTCGAATACTCCGATTATTCTATATAGGTTATCTTCTGGACATGAACTTGTTGTTGAACCGAAGCATACAAAATTATTTACTTGGTCGCTTGCTCCTGCATATCTATATGAATTATCTCCGGCCCCATTTGCTAACGAGCTTGTATGATGATATATATTTACAATTGATGGTTCACTTTTATTTGATAATGTTGTTATGCAAGTTGCTAGATTATTCCCACTTGTACATACATCAGACAAAACTGTAGGGATTTTCTCCTTTTGTATCATTAACTTGGCACCAAAATTTTTTCCTGCATTTTTACTTTGATCTTTATCATAATTTACTAATGTTACTGTTATATTCCATCCATCCGTTTTTGTTGGACTTGCAGTAATTTCTTTATTATTAAATAAAGTTATTACTCCACTTTTATTTGTTATGTCATATCCAGATATACTTGCTCCTTTACCATCAGTTACCTTCTTATATGTTAGACTTGTTATATCTGTTACAGCATTTCCACCTGCATCTGTAATCGTTAAAAGTAACTCTGGGGTATTTTCATTTTGAGTATATGTAAATGTATTATTTGATATATTTAAATACAAATAATAATGTTTTGTTGCAGTATTTGTTTTATTATTTGCTGTTAATATTGCTTTTGCAAAAGTACTACCCGCAGCATTTCCTTTACCACTAGCAAATGATGTTGCATCTGCATATATTGATATATCATTTCCTACTTCAAAATTAAATACATCTGTTGTATATGTTGTTACTCTCAAGTTTGCACTTGTACCTGTTCCACCACTTGCTTGAAAGTATGCATATGTTGCCCCAACTATTAATACAAGTAGGGCTATACTTGCTATTACACTTAATATTATTGCTTGTTTTTTATTTTTCATTTTGTTCACCTCATCACAATATCACGCACAGATATTTTATGCTACATACCTATAATAACACAAAATTTTTTTTAAAAAAAGACCTATTCAAATACATTTTATATAAATAGTTTTTTTTATATTTCATAAAAAAATAGAACTTAAGCCAATGCCTAAGTTCTATCGGAGTATTACTCTTCAATATACTTTAGTAAATAATACTAGTTTATATCGAAAAATTAAATCATGTACATAAGTAATATCCGTAGTACATATCTTTAATATATCCTATTTAACTGTATTTATAGTACCAGTTTTTTCTAATTCTACTTCTTCTTTTCTATAATTTAGAGCCATACCTATTGTAAAAGCATAAGCAAGTAAATAGAACCAAAACATCAAAATAACAATATTAGCAAGTCCTCCATAAAATGTACTATAATGAGCAATATAATTAATATAGTATGAATAAATATATGTAATAATTATCCAAGAAACAGTTGTAAATATTGCTCCATAACCAACACTTTTACTTCTTATTTTTTTATTCGGAGCCATTGTATAAAGTATTTTAATAAAGAAATACATTATTAACCAAGTAATTGGTCCTTGTAAAATTCCAATCACGGTAGAAACATTATCAGTTACAGCACTATTTAAATTAACATATCTAAATAATTCAATAATTCTATTACCAAATACTGGTACAATTAACATAAATATAAATAAAAGAACTAATACAAAAGTCATTATTAATGCTTTTAATCTTCTTCTAAAAAATCCTTCTTGTTTTTCACCATAAATAGTATTAGAAGTAATAATTATTGAAGCAGGACCATTTGATGCAATAAAATACCCAATTATAACAACTAAAAAGAAACCTATTCCTCTTCCACTTGCATCTTTTGTAGTATTAAGAAGCATATTTGCTATATCAGGTGAAAAAGCTGATCCAATAAAATCAAAAATAACATCTGTTGATAAATTAAGAAGAGCAGCTTCATAACTTATTAATGTAATCGTAGGGACAATTGCAAGAACAAAAAAGTAAGCAAGTTGACCTGGGAGTATAGCCATCTCAGGCCTAAACAATACTTTTTTAAAGTTATCATAAAACTCTTTTACTTCAGATTTAACCTTATTCATTACTACTATTTTCCTTATTCTTTTTCATATCTTCAACAGCCTCATTTAATGCATCTTCAATTGTTTTAATATCATCTTGAATCATACTAAATCCAAATTCAGCTCCAAATTCATAAGGTAATTTTTTTATTTCTTTATTTAATTTAAAGATATAATTACTTATTTGTTTTTGATTATAACCTACTAGATATATAACAAATTCATTACCATCAGTACGCATTATTTCACTATTATCAAGTTGTGTTTTAACTAAAATATTAGCTAAGGCTTTAATTTGTTTATCTCCTTCATTATATCCATATAAATCATTTATTTCTTGAATCTTATTTAAATCAACTACCACTATAGTCTGAGGATAAATTGTGTTATTATTCCATGTTTCAATATTTTCATTTAAGAAATTTCTATTTTTTAAACTAGTTAATTGATCAATAAATTTCATTTTATCATCTTTTTTTATTTTTCTAGCTATTGAAACTTTCTTACTCTTTTTAAATAATACAAAGATAACAATTACTACAATTATAGCTATATATAATATATACTCTGCTACCTTAGTTATAATAGAACCACTTTTAATTGTATCATAATGATTATTTAATCCATCTAAAACCATTTCATCTTCATCCATTACTCCAACATATTTATCAAGTAATCTATATAATGCACTATTCGTTCTTACCTTAAACGTATATTCATTACTTATATAATCACTATATCTAGAAGTATAATTATCTAACTTTTTATCACTATAATAATCAAATGTATTTTTATCTAAAATAATATATACATCCTTTTTATTTAATTTAAATAATTCTTTTGTAGTACTAAAAGTTTTAACATTAATATCATTTATATTTTTAATATAATCATATATTTTACTATTTTCTTGTACATAAACAGTTTCACCTATTAAAGAATAAATTGACTTAACAACAGTATTATTATCCCTTCTAGCTGCCACAACATATTCTATTGATAATCCATCAGTTTGATAAAAATCATCTGTAAAATTATAATAATTGAAATATAAATCTATATCTTTTTTATTAATAGCTTTAGTAAATGAATTAAAGTTTTTATATTTAACAAAATTAAATTCTATATCTGCAAATTTACTAAAATTACTTAAATAAACTGCAATTATACCACCATATTTACCACCTAAAATGACTTCGTATGGTGATGCATTAACAAATCCATAATTATAAGTAATACTTTGCATTGAATCAACCTCAGTATCACTAATATTCATATTATTTGTAAATGTTTTAAACAAATTATTATTATATACATCATTAAATTCATTATTCCACTTATTATAATATTTTTTTAATACACTTGATAATTTATCATCACTTATTTGTAAAACATAATAATCTTTTATATCACTAAAATGATATATAACTTTATAATCCTTACTTAATATTACATCTAAGTTCTTTATTAATGGAACTAACATATATGTATCATTTTCATTCATATCAAGTAACATTTCATCCATAGTTTCAAATTGTTTAAACGAAACATTACTTGCTTTCTTAAGATATTTACTTACATAACTTAAATCTTTACTTAATATATCAATACTTTTACCATTTAAATTTTCTTCTTGAGAAATAATATCATTATTTTTACTTACTAAAACATAATGATCAGTATAAAATAAAATATCATTTTCACTTATACTTTGTTTAACTCCAAAAGTTATTCCCCCTGGATTACTTCCTTCATTAAAAGTAATCGGATTAATATTTAAACCATATTCAGTTTCAAAATCTTTGATAAAATCATAATAAACTCCACTACCATCTTTACCAAAAACATTTACATTATTTACAACATTAATATTTTGAATTGTACCAATACTTTCATTAACCCAATTTCTTTCAGAAACTGTTAATTTATCTTTATCATTTAAAATGAAATATAAGCCTATTGCAATACCAACAACAAGTAAAATACTAATTATTATAATTATAATACTTTTTTTCTTTTTCATCATTTTTCATCACTTTCTACCGGAGTATTATTATTCCATACTAATCCAGACCCTGCAACATTTTTAGCTCCAAGTAAGGTAAATCCTTCACTATTTTCACTCTTTTCACATTTTATAGTAAAATCAATATCATAATACGATAATATATCTTCACTTAATTTTGCTATACTAGTTGCAGCTTTAGCCTTTGCATCTTCTAAAGACGTATCACTAACATAATTAATAGTTATATAAATAATTCTTCCTTTAGTATTAAACTTTACACTAGAAACAGATTTATCATTTTCTAAAGAACTTATATAGTCATTCTTAATTGTTTCTGTGATTTGGTATTTATCTATATCTTTTAATCTATCACCATACTCATTTTTATTTCCTCCGAAAAAGAAAGAAAATGTTACAATAAGTATTGCAATTAAACATACTAGCAAAATAAAGCCAAGTACTATTAACACTTTATTTTTTTGCCATAATTCTTTCATATTATTTTTCACCTCTTAAGTAATATAATTATACTATCTATTTATGCTTTTGGCAAATTATTTAAAACTTCTACAGTTTTATCATTATCCCAAATCATTATATTTAATTTTAATGCATCTTGATATTTACTACCTGGATTACTTCCTACGATAACTATATCAGTATTCTTACTAACGGATTCACTAACACTTCCATTAAAGCTCTCAATAATTTCTTTAATTTCTTTTCTGCCATAACCATCAATTGTACCAGTTATAACAAATTTTTTACCACTTATAAAATCATTAACTCCCATATTTTTACCCAAGTATTTCATATTAACACCTAAAGACTTTAATTTTTCAATTAACTCCTTATTTTCTTTTAAATATTTATAAACACTTAAAGCTGTCACATGGCCAATATCTCTAATACTTTCTAGTTCTTCCATACTTGCATTCATTAAATTATCCATTGAACCAAAGTTACTTGCAAGTATTTTGGCCGTCTTATTTCCAATTTCTTTTATTCCCAACCCAAATAATAATCTTTCTAAACTATTACTTTTACTTGCTTCAATATTATCAATAATTTTATTTAGGCTTTTTTCTCCATAACCATCAAATTCCATTATTTGTTTTTTCTTATCGCTTAAATTATATAAGTCAGTTATATTTTTAACAAAACCTAAATTATATAATTCTTCAACTATTTCATCACCAAGTCCTTCAATATTTAAAGCATCTCTTGATACATAATGAATAATTCCTTCAATATTTCTTCTTGGACAATTTGGATTAACACAATAATAATCTACATTACCATCTTTTTTAACTATTTTTTCATGACACATTGGACACTCTGTTATCATTTTAAATTCTTTTTCAAAACCATTTCTTCTTTCAAGTTTTGGTTCCACCACCTCAGGAATTACATCTCCAGCTTTTCTAATTGATACAATGTCCCCAATTTTTAAACCTTTCATATTTACATAATCTTCATTATGAAGGGTTGCTCTTCTTATCGTAGATCCCATGACAATGACTGGTTCTAAAACTGCATTCGGAGTAATTCTTCCAGTTCTACCAACTGTAAATATTATATCAGTTAACTTAGTTAATACTTCTTCAGCTGGAAATTTATAAGCAACAGCCCACCTTGGATATTTCGCAGTATACCCTAATTTTTCTTGTAAATCTACATTATTTACTTTAATAACAATTCCATCTATTTCATAAGATAAACTTTTTCTAGTATCTCCTTCTTTTTCAATATAAGCAATTATTTCATCAATATTTTTAACAAGTTTATTGTGAGGATTTATTTTAAAACCTAAGTCTTCCATAAATTGTAAAGCTTCAAGATGAGTTTTAATATTAAAATCACTAGGATTAGGAAGATAATAAACAAAATTATCAAGTTCTCTCTCTGCAGCAACTCTACTATCAAGTTGTCTTATACTACCAGCTGCAGCATTTCTTACATTTTGTAATTTTGGTTTACCTTCTTCTGCCCTTTTTTTATTTAATTTTTCCAGTGTACTTTTATGCATGAAAATTTCTCCACGCACTTCAATATCTATAGGTTTAGTTAGTTGTAAAGGAATTGACTTAATAGTTCTTACATTGTGAGTTATATCTTCACCCACTAAACCATCACCGCGCGTCACTCCTCGAACTAATTTACCATCTTCATATATTAAAGACACACCAAGACCATCAATTTTTTGTTCACAAACATATTCTGGAGTTACTTCATCTTCAACTTTTTTAATAAAATCTCTTACTTCATCTTCACTAAAAACATCTGAAATACTAAGCATAGGTTTATCCCTAACTACTTTTAGAAACTTTTCAATTACTTCTCCCCCAACTCTTTTTGTGGGACTATTTTTACTTGCATATTTGGGATATTCAAGTTCAATATCTTCAAGTTCCCTCATATACTTATCATACTCTTGGTCTGTTATAGTGGGTTCATCTTTAACATAATAATTATAATTTGCATCATTTAATATTTTAGTTAATTCTTCTACTCGCTTTTTTATATCAGTTTCCCCATAGTTCATCAGGATAATCTCCCCTTTCGATTAAACTATTAATATGATTCTTAACACTTTCTAAATCTTCTTTATAAGTCATTCCAATCCATCTACTTTCAGATACTTTAGACTCTATTTCAAATAAGCCCTCACTTATACCATTTTTTAATATATCTGGAAGTAAAAATTCATTTGTTAAAGTTAATTTACCATGAATAAATTCATTAAATTTTTCTTCTAAAATATGCAAGAAATTTTCCCTTAAGCCAAAGAAATTAACAGCTACCGGAGTATTTTCATCTATTTCAAATTCATAATTATCTTGAAGACGCTTAGCAATAATTTTACCATTTTTCTCTCCAATTTCACTTTCAGTAATTGATTCTATAATACCATTATTTTCTTTTACAACTCCCCTTTTAACTTTACCATATTTACTTGCAGTAACAATATAAGGATAATTTACACTTAAATAATTTTTAGTTTCTTCATCAAAAAACTTTGATGCTAATTCATATGAATGTTTACCATAAAAATCATCTGAATTTATAATAATAAAATCTCCTTCAATAACATCTTTTGCACAATATAAAGCATGACCTGTTCCAAGCATTTTTACTCTACCTTCAGGTAATGTTACATCACAAGGAATATAATCTAACTCTTGAAAAGCAAGTACTATATCAATTCCTTTATACTTATTAATAATGTGAGTTCTAAAATAATCTTCATTTTCCTTTCTAATAATAAATACTACTTTAGAAAAACCAGCTCTTTTAGCATCATATACAGAATAATCTGCTATTATTTCTCCATGAGGACCAACTGGTTCTATTTGTTTTAATCCTCCAAATCTACTTCCCATTCCTGCAGCCATAATTACTAATGTTTTCATATCATATCCTCCTTAAACCTTGATAATTATTCAAAACTTTCTTTATTCCAAATCTTTTATTAAAAGCAACTGTAACAAATTTTTCATCACTATCTATTACAACGCCTTTACCAAAGATTGCATGCATTACAATATCACCATGCTTATATGTAGCACCTTCATCATTATAAAATTTTGCTTTATCAAATGATTTTTCTACTACCTTAGATTCTTCTTTTTCTATTAAATTAGGATCTATTTCTCCAATAAATCTAGAAGGTGGGTTCATACTTGTATTACCAAATAACATTCTTTTTTTTGCATTAGTTATATATAATCTTTCTTTTGCTCTAGTTATACCAACATAACAAAGTCTTCTTTCTTCTTCAAGTTCACTTGCTTCGTTCATACTCATTGAATGAGGCATTATACCTTCTTCCATCCCAACTAAAAATACTACTTTGAATTCAAGACCTTTTGCTGAATGCATTGTCATTAAAGTTATAGCATTTTCTAAATTTTGATGATCTGCTGAATCTGCTACTATACTTATATCTTCTAAAAAATCTTCTAAGTTAACTGTTCCAGTTTCTTTTTGATAATTTTCTGTAATACTCTTAAACTCCATTAAGTTTTCAAGCCTAATATCAGCTTCTAAAGTATGTTCTTTTTCAAGTTCTGCCCTCATGCCAGACTTTTCCAAAACTTTATCAATTAATTCTGTTAAGTCACACTCTTTAGCATCTTGACTTAAACTTAATATTAAATTTTTAAATTCAATTTCTTTTGGCTTAGTTAAAGATTCAAACATCGAAGTTTCATTCTCATTGGCTAACTTTCTTACATTAGCAATTGATGTATCACCAATTCCTCTTTTAGGTACATTAATAACCCTTTCTAAAGATACATCATCATTATGATTAGATATCAATCTTAAATAACATAATAGATCTTTAATTTCTTTTCTTTTATAGAAATAATAACTACCCACTACTCTATAAGGCCAATTCATTTTTAAAATACCATCTTCAACTGTCCTAGATTGAGCATTCGTCCTATAAAGAACTGCAAAATCATTATAAGTATATCCATTATTTAATAATTTACTAATTTCATCAATAACTAATTTTACTTCATCTTTTTCATCATTTCCCCTTAAGTATTTTATCTTTACTCCATCTCCAAAAGTACTAAAAAGATTTACTTCTCTTCTCTCTTTATTATTTTTAATAACACTATTTGCTGCATTAAGTATTGTATTTGTACTTCGATAATTTTGATTCAAAATAATACTTATAGCTTCAGGATAATCTTTCTCAAAATTCAAAATATTTTTATAATTACTCCATCTAAAACCATATATACTTTGATTTACATCACCAACCACAAACAGATTTCTATACTTGCTTGCCAAAAGTTTGACTAACTTATATTGTACTTCATTAGTATCTTGATATTCATCTATTAATATATATTTAAACTTTTCTTGATACTTACCTAATATACTTTCATTATTTAAGAAAAGCTCAACAGGTCTTTTTAACAAATCATCAAAATCAACAGCATTATTTCTTTTTAATATTTTTTCATATTCTTTATATACTTTAATTGCTACTTTTTCTGGTGGACTAGCTAAATATTTATCTATTTCTCCATCGCTAAGCATTTCATTTTTAATAAAACTAATTTTATTTCTAACAAATGATACACTATATTCTTTAGAATTTATATCTAAATCTTTCATAATTTTTTTAATTATGCTAGCAACATCATCACTATCTATTATAGTAAAGTTTTTAGTTAAACCTAATTCTTCATAATTTTCTCTAATTACTCGTAAGCCGAAAGAATGAAAAGTACCCACAAAAGCATAATTTTCATCCACAATATTACTTATTCTATCTCGCATTTCTTTTGCAGCCTTATTAGTAAAGGTTATTGCTAATATATTACCTGAATAAATACCATTATTAATCATATTGGCTATTCTTGTAGTTAATACTTTAGTTTTTCCAGAACCAGCTCCAGCTAAAACTAAACAAGGACCTTCAATATGTTCCACAGCTTCTCTTTGTTCTTTATTTAAACCATCTATTATGTTCACGACATCCTCCATATATATAACATAATTATATCATTTATTAGTTTATAATAAAAGAAAAAATGGAATAAATCATCCATTTTAATCAGTTAAATTTTTTGGTTTACAATCTTCTGAGAAAGGATCTAACATACAGGTTGTGCACCCTTCATATTTTAAAGCAACATCTTTAGTTCCTTGAACCATACTTAAGGCAAAATCGAGTACAGTTGGTATAAAAAATATCATTATTCCAGTAATTATTTTCATCATTAAAGTTTTAAATGATGTCGTATTGGCTTTTTCATCACCTGATAAAGCGGCTTTACCAAATTCAATTATACCTAAAATTATTATGATAATTGGAACTAATATTTTTAGAATAATTAATATATATCCAATTACCTGAAATGCTTTCAACGTTGTATTTTCAGGATCACATATATTTATTTCTTCTATATTTAAATTATTAACGCTTGCTATAATAAAATTTAACATTTTTAACCCACCTCGTTTTTAATAAAAAATATTATAGCACAACACACAAAAAAACGCCAATAAAAAAGTAGCTTTAGCTACTCTGTTAATCCTTTAGGATTACATTTATTTTTATTATTAGGATTTAATATACAATTTGTACAATTATTATATTTTGAGGCAGTTTCACTTGCACCACTAATAAGACTTAAAAAGAAATCTAAAATAGTTGGTATAAAGAAAACTATTAATCCAATTAAAACTCTTTTTGAAAATTGAACAGCGGCTTCTTTGGTAGATTTATCATCACCAGATAACGCTGCCTTTGCAAAATCAATACTTCCCATAATAATAAGAATCAAAGGAACTATAATTTTAATTATAATAAGCAAGTAACCAATTACTTGAAATACTTTTAAAGAAGTACTTTCATTAGAACACATATCAACTGGAGTTACATCTAAAGAACCAGGCCTTACATCAATTTCATCAATTCTATTTGAATAATCATTACCAACATCTTCAAAATTTTCATCAATTAAATTCAAATTATTTTTAATCTTATTAAATTCTTCTTCACTTAATGTACCTGCATTTTTTTCATCTTCAAGCTCTGCTAACCAAGATTTTTTTAAATCTTCAAATTGTTTTTTAGCTAAAGCTACACCACTTTTATATGCATCTGAATTTTTGATAAATTGAGGTATTTTATTTTCATTTAAATAATTTTTTCTAAAATCTTTTAAAAATATTTTTTCCATAAAATCTTCAGCATTTTTATATTTACCGCTTTTAATATCTTCTATATCAATATCACCAATTGACCATTTTTCAAAATATTGCTTTATCTCATCCTCAAAAGTCATATCTCTAGTTTCCGATAAGAAATTTGATGTTGAAGTTCCAAATCTAGTTCCAGCATTTTTCTTTGCTGTTGCACACCATTTTCCATCACTATCAAAACAAACTTCATTACCACCACCTAATCCATCATAATCCCAATATCCGTGGGCAGGGCACTTAAAAGTATTTTCATTTAAATTCAAAGCAGACTGAACAAATACATTTGTACCTGAATCACTAAAAACTTTGTTAAAAGAATCAGGCCCCTTTAAATATGGCCTTTTTCCATCAACATTTGATACTCCACTCCACAATCCAACAGCAAAATTATTACTCTTATAATTATAATAAATAGTAATATACTGATTTGAAACATAAGTATTATACTTGGAACTATAATATGACGAAGATGCACCTTGGCTGGATTTTCCAATATTAGTATAATTACACACAACCATACAACTTCTATCATTTACACATTTATCTCCAGTAGTGGTATAAGCAGATACATTGCCTAAACCCAAAATAAATGTTATAACAAACAATAATATTTTTTTTCTCATAACAATCACCACATCTTATAAAGATATTATAACAATATTTTTATTTATAATCTAGTCTTTTATTTAATATTTCTTCTATTCCTTCTAAACTAAATCCTTTTTTATATAAATTATACTTAACTTTTTTCTCTAATTCTTTATCTTTATATTTTTTACTTAATCTTTTATATTCGTTATCAAAAGCCATTTCTATTACTTCATTATCTTCTTCAATTATAATATTACTTAATACTTTATCAATAATATTTTTAGAATATCCTAGTAATATTAAATCATTTTTTATTTTTAAAAGTAATCTTTCTTTAGGTAATTTTTTATTTGTATTTATTTTCTTATCTACTATTTTTTTTACTTTTTCTATCCATACATCCTCATTTATATTATTCAAAATTTCATCAATATAATCAATATTTATATTTAATTTTTTCAATTCTTTTTTTATATAAAATGGACCTTTATTGCCTAAATTAATTTGATCGTTTATAAATGCTTCAATATATTTTTTCTCATCTAATAAACATAATTCATCTAATTTTTTAATAACTTTATCTATTACATCTATAGAATAATTACATAACTTATCCTTTATTTCTTTTTTAGTTCTTTGTTTATAACTTATATAAGTCTGCGCTTTATTATAAGCCTCAATATAATTATTATAATTTATTACTTCTTCTAATTCTTTATCACTAATTTCTCTAGGCTTTAACAAATTATATTTTATTAATGTATCACTATAAAAACTGAGTGAACTATTATCACTCAGTATTATAGTATATTTATTATTAATTTTCTTTATCTTAGATATTTTCTTCATTAAAATATTCTTTACATGTTGCATCTAAATCTTTAGCTAAAGCTTCGATTACTTTATAATCATCAGTTCTACATCCAGATGCAAATTTATGTCCTCCACCATTATATTTTGAAGCCACTTCATTTATAACTGGACCTCTACTTCTGATATTTGCTTTATATATGTCATTTCTCTCATCATATACCACAAACATCCAACAAATAAGTTCCTTAATAAAGTAAAAGTCATTAACCTGATTTGATACACTCGTAGCTTCCACATTAAATTTTTTTAAATCTTCACTAGGAACAAATATAAAACCAAATTTATTTTCAGTTATTTCAATATTATTTATAAGATAAGCTCTAAACTTTTCTTCTGAAATACTTCTTTCATACAAATTATCATATAAATTAACAAAATTAATATTGCTTGTATTTACTAATTCATAAGCAGTTTTAAGAGTTGCTACACTAGTATTTGGAAGTAAAAATCTATCACTATCAAAAACCATTCCTACAAATAAATCTTCAGCTACTTTCGTATCCATTTTTAAAGGACTATTTAATAATAAATTTGCAATCATTTCACAAGTACTAGATTTTGTTGAATCAGTCCAGTCAACATCACCTACAATATCTTCCTCAGGATGATGATCTATTTTTAAAATTGCTTGATATTGTAAATCATCAATACCATCTACCCTACAAAAATTTGGTACATCTAAAACGACTAGTAAAGCATTTTCTACACTTGATAATTCTGGCTTATCTAATGAACCTAAATATTTAAATTTATGCACTCCAGCACCAATTGCATAAACATTCTTTTCTGGAAATGTAAGTTTAATTGAATCTCTCAAAGCTATTTGACTTGCAATTGCATCAGGGTCAGGACTTATATGACGCGCAAGTACAATATTGTCATACTTTTTTATAATTTTAAATATTTTTTTATACATTTCCTTCATTTTATCACTCTTTCTAGTTATTCTTTGTTTTAATTTCGTATGTTTCTAAAGCGATTTCCATTTCTTCATCAGTAGGAACTACATAAACAGGAATTTTAGAATCATCAGTTGAAATAAGTCTAAACTCTCCTCTAAAATCATTTCTTTCTTCATCTAATTTTACACCTAAAGATGCAATTTTTTCTAATATGGCTTTACGCATTGCTTTACTATTTTCACCAATACCAGCTGTTAATGTAATAACATCAGCTCCACCTAGTTCATTATTATACATAGCTATATAATTAGCAATTTTTTGAGCATACATTTCATTAGCTAAAATTGCTCTTTCATTTCCTTCTTCTGCAGCTATTTCTACATCTCTAGAGTCACTACTTACTCCACTTATACCAAGTAAACCACTTCTTTTGTATAAGTCATCCATAACTTCATCAATAGATTTACCAGTTTTATTCATCATATATTGAACAATAGCAACATCGATATCTCCACAACGAGTTCCCATAATTAGACCAACTAATGATGAGAAACCTAAAGTTGTATCAACTACTTTACCACTATCAATAGCTGTAATTGATGCCCCGTTACCAATATGACAACTTATAACCTTAAGATTATCTTTACCAAAATGGTTACATATTGTTTTATAAATATATCTGTGACTTGTTCCATGATATCCATATCTTCTTACACCATATTTTTCATACCATTCATATGGAACTGCATAAATATAATTTTCTTCTGGTAATGTTGATGCACTAAAAGCTGTATCAAATACACCTACTTGAATAGCATCAGGAAGTTCTTTAGCAAAAGCTCTAACTCCCATTATATTTGCTGGGTTATGAAGTGGTGCAAGTTCATCAAACTTTCTTAAATCTTGCAATACTTCTTCAGTTAAAAGAGTTGCCTTTGTATAGTCTGTTCCACCATGAGCCATACGATGTCCTACTCCTTCAATTTCTTGTAAAGAACTAATAATTCCCATATTTATTAATTCATCCATTAATATTTTTACCGCTTCAGCATGATCTGGTAAATTAACTTCTTTTTTTATTTTTTCACCATTGTGTTTAATTGTATAAAAAGAACCATCTATTCCAACTTTTTCAAATAATCCACTAGCTAAAACATTTTTTTCTGGTAATTCAACTAATTCAAATTTAAATGATGAACTACCGGCATTTACTGCTAATATTTTCATTTCTTTCACCTCTAGATACCATTTTACTAAATTTTACAAAAAAAGTCTACCGTTTTAAGAACAATTGTTAAAGTCTTTTTGAAATGATTCTTCAAAATGTTAAAAAAAACACAAAATATATAAAGTCAATAAAAAAAAACTAACTTTTTCACACTATTTTCAAAACTGAAATTTCCCTAAGAATGGGGTCAAAACACGTGTTTTTGTCGAATTTTGTCGACTTTTGGCGTACGATTTTTCTTGATTTTTGTTGACATCACCTTTAGAATAAATGGCCATGAAGGAGGCGATTTTTATGATATCGCAAGAAACTAAAACATTTTATGCGTTTAACATTGATAAAATGTTTAAAGCTGTGTTTGTTGGAACAGATGAAGTAAGTAAACGTTTACTTTTGGAACTTCTTAGTGAGTGTCTAGATGCAAAAGTTGATAGAATTGTTGATTTTATTCCAATTGAACTCGGTGTTAGAAGTAAACATGAAAGAAGTAAAAGACTAGATTTAATTGTGGAAGTTGATGGAAGGAAAATTAATGTTGAGTTAAATTCCTCTTTTGATGAAGTAACAAGAATTAGGAATTTAAATTATTACTTTTCTTTTTGTAGTCAGTATACTATTGAAGGAGATGCCTATGACATTGAGTCGGATTTTATTCATATTTCCCTAAATTATAAAGCTTCAAGTAAAAGTCCTCTTATTGCATGTTACACGTTCTATGACAAAGGAAATAAGAAAGAACTAGACAGAAGGTTTAGATATTATGAAATCAATGTTGAAAAATTCGCAAAACTTTGGTATGATAGGGACATGAAAATTGTTAGAGAAAAACCACTTTTAACGATGATTGGGATAAAAGACCCAGAAGAATTGGACAAATATTCTGAAAAGATGGCAATATCTAGCATTAAGGAGAGTGTTGATAAATTGAAAACATTAAATAGTGACAAAAAGTTCGTATATAACATCACACCAGAACAAGATGACATTTTAACTAAGAATACATTGAAAAAAATATATAAAGCTGAGGGATTAGCCGAAGGAAAAGCTGAAGGCAAAAGCGAAGCCCAACGTGAAATGACAATAAATCTGTTAAAAAACAAGTATCCAATTGATGAGATAATTAAGATAACTGGTTTATCTAAAGAAGAAATTAATAATATAGATTTAAATAATAATCATGTAATTTAATATTAGCATTTCGAATATATTTTTGCTTAGTAACTCTGATGTTTGAAATAGTTAAATCTAATTTAATACATTTTAAATATGAATTATAAAATCTTTTATTACTTATACGTGTTTGAATACTAAATCAATAGTTAACCAGATAAATTCTTTTGTTTCTATCAAGTTTATAGAAATTTTATAACAAAAACAAATACTATCTAAACAAAGAGTTATTAATAAAACAAATAGATACACAATCACATGTATCTATTTTTCTATATTAACTAATAAATCTAATTAATACAAATTAAAAGATACATTCATCTGCATCTCCTTATATCTTTATTAACAATTCTTTAATCAAATATTCATAATATTTATTATTACATCTAGAAACAACATTAACCACAAAATCATTACTTACCATAACATAACTAATATCTTCATTTTTAATATATTTTAAAAGCATATTATCTACTTCATAACTTCTAATATTATTATCTTTATCAATAAATATAATAACAAAATCTTTATATAATCTTTTAAAAAAATAATATTTATTTTTCATGATACCAATACCTATCTATTATCCTATATATTTTATTATTATCACTAAACTTATAACAATTTGAATAAGTCATAATACTACAAAAAGCACTATAATAACTTATTTTATCATTATCAAATAAATATCTCACCTTTTTTACTCTTTTCTTAATCTTTTCTATATTACTTCTTTTTATTCTTATAATAGTTTTATCATTTATTACTCTATATGTATAACCTAAAAAACTAAAACCATACTTCATATTATTTATCCACGTTTTCTTACCATTTACTTTTAATTTATATTCCATCTCTAACTTTTCAACAATTTTTTCTTTAGCTTCCTTTAACTTTTCTAAATCACTATCTAATATAATAAAATCATCCATATATCTTATATAATATTTTAAACCTAAATCATGTATTATAAAATAATCCAGCTTATATAAATAATATATTGATAAAAATTGACTTGTCATATTACCAATAGGTAGCCCTTTTCCATATAAATAATTTGGAATATCTCTATCTTCTTTTAACTTATTTATAGTTTTATTAATATACTCTTTATTTGTAGTATCTATTATATCACTAACAATATTATATTCATAATCATCTAACTTATCTATTAATAAACCTTTTAACACCCCATGGTCAATACTATAAAAATACTTACTAATATCTAATTTTAACACATAAAATGTCTTATATTTTCTTTTTAATATATTAATATACTTAATTACTTTTCTTATAGCATAATCAGTACCCATCCCTTTTCTAGTAGCAACATTTCTACAATCTAAATACTTACTTAATTTTGCTTCAAGAATATATCTAGTCACAAAATGATTTATTACTTTATCTTTAACTGAAAGACTCATAACTAATCTACATTTTGGTTCAAAAATTAGAAAAATATTATAATGTTTATGACCAACAACTCCATTATTTAACATATTTATTATATCTTCAATATATTGCATTTTATTAATTTCAAAATCATACAATTTCTTTTTATTTTTAACATTTTTGCTTATCTCAGTTTCATATATCCTAAGCAAATTACTAACATTTAAATTATCCTTCATTTTTACACCATGCATAAATCATTTTATTTATTTTTGCTAGTTCATTTGCTTTAGTTGTTAATTGACGTTCACTAATATACTTTAATTTATATGCTCTTTCTAAATAAAAATCCAATTTATTAATTTTACCTAAAGCCATTATTTGATATGTTGTTTTCATATCTTTTCTTTTCTCATAATTAGCTAAAGTAATATATTCTATTAATTCTAATGCATCATTATATACTCTATCTTTACTAAACGTATCTTTCTTAGGAAATGTAACAAGTAAATTTTCTAAACCCAAAATAAACTTTTTAACATTTTTTATTATTAAAAACTTATCATTATTTAACTGTGACATCTTCAATACCTGCAACTACTTTTTCTAAATCATCTAATGTAAAATTATCTAATTTACTTTGTAATCTACTAAGTCTTTCTTCCATTTCTAAATTTTTTAAAGACTCTTTTAATATTCTATTATAATTTTTACTTACACCTTTATAATCACAAATAAAAGTATTTTTTTCATAAATTACATATGATAACTTTTCTTTTTCAAGAACACTCTTTACTTTATTTATTGCACTTTCAGGAAAACCAGCACTATTTTTATAACTTACAAACTTATAACCTAAAAGCTTATGGAGAATAATCCCATTATCTCCATAAGCATTATAAAACTTTCCTGACTTATATAAAACTATACTATTCTTATCCACTAAAAAAACAACTCCTTTACTACCTTTATAAGTGGAAACCTAATCTATCCACAAACCTACAACCTTACCTACACCTTTTTCTTAATACC
>ULTE01009010.1_pt1 | contig 23830 bp, 18 predicted proteins | sample 1957401 | NCBI WGS metagenome assembly ULTE01 (sample SAMEA4835728, study PRJEB28245) | human gut metagenome | biome: gut microbiome; material: fecal sample | place: Denmark | collected 2008 | reverse complement strand
TTCGATGCGTATGACGACATGCCCCGCGTGTCCTGGAGTCCTATGTACTGGCGCGTCCGGGCCTTGGACAAGGAGGGCCGCCCGTTGGGCGTCTTTTCCCCGCCCCAGCGGTTTACGGTGAATCCCCTGGACCACTATGACGTGGCGACCCTGGGGGACAGCATCACCCACGGCGGCGGCAGCGTGTCCGGCGCCCCGTCGGATTGGGAATACGACTACCAGTCCTACCTGGATTTCGATACGGTCAACCTGGGCCGGAGCGGGGATACGAGCGCCGACATCCTGGCCCGGTTCGACCGCGACGTACTTCCTTTCCGGCCTCGCTACGTCCTGATCATGGCCGGCACCAACAGCCTTCGCGGCGCGGTTCCGGCGTCCTCGGTCATTGCCGATCTGGAGGCCCTGCGCCGCAAGTGCGCCGCCCACGGAATCCGCCCGGTCTTCCTGACGCTGCTGCCCTTGAATCCGGACAACATCCGCCAGGTCATTGGCCAGGAAACGGCGCCGGACTGGCAGGAGAAATGGGCGCAGGTCAACCGCTACATCCGCACGCAGCCCCATATCGACCTGTCCACGAAGTTTACGGAAGGAAAGCCCCTGCCGACGTCTTTGTCCGTGGATGGCCTGCATCCGGGCGTGGAAGGCAAGCGGCGCATCGCGGAGGCCATCAACGAGCAGTGGAACGCAGTGACGGGGCAGGGCGGAATCCCTTGACGGGCAGAAGCTGCGCAGGGAGAAAGGAGAAACGACATGGCACTGTTCGCCATTGGCGATTTGCATTTTTCCGGTGAGCCACCCCGGAAACCGATGGATGTTTTCGGGGAGCATTGGCAGGACCACCGGGGCAAGGTAGTGCGGCGCTGGGCGGAAACGGTGGCTCCCGGTGACTGGGTCGTACTCTGTGGCGACTTGTCCTGGGGCATGCGCTTTGGCGAGGCCCTGCCGGACCTGGAAGCCATCGCTGCCCTGCCGGGCCACAAGGTGGTTGTCGAGGGAAATCACGATTACTGGTGGTCCTCGGTCAAAAAGATGACCGACGCCACGGGGGGCGCCTTCGCATTCCTCCGCAATTCCTTCGCTGCCATCCATACGGCGCAAGGCCCTGTGGGGCTGTGCGGGAGCCGGGGCTGGCTCCTCGGGACCTGTGAAAACTTCGATTCTGGCAAGGACCAGAAAATCCTCGACCACGAAGTGCTCCGGGTTCGCGCCTCGTTGGACGCGGCCCGGTCGGCGGGATTGACGGACCTGGTCCTGGCCCTCCATTATCCGCCTTTTTATCAGGCCGGGGAAGCGTCGCCTTTTGTAGACCTTATTGCGGAATATGGCGTGCGGCACTGCGTCTTCGGCCATATCCACGGCGAAGAAGGCGCCTCGACGGTTTTCCAGGGCGAGCGGGACGGCTGCGTGTACCGGCTGGTCTCGTGCGACACGAATGACTTTACGCCGGTAAAAATTTTGGATTGAAGGGGAGGCACTCCCGGATCGGGCGGCGCGAAAATGCGCAACGGCGCGGGTTTCTTACGTTGCCCAAACTTTTTCATAAAAAAGGTTGACAAGGAGAAGGGAGTCCGTTATAATTATCTTGCTGTTGAAAACAGTACATGACTCCGTAGCTCAGCTGGATAGAGCGTTTGACTACGAATCAAAAGGTCGAGTGTTCGAATCACTCCGGGGCCACCATGAAAAATAATCCGCGGTGCGTACGCATCGCGGATTTTTTCGTTTGTCCGTAGAGGGTATTGTATCGGATGCTTTCTTAGCGCATCTCTCCGGTTAGCGGTTTGTCATAGGCGATTTTTACGCTGTTATCGAACCAGATGGTACCGCGGTATGTGAAGCCGGATTTCGCCAGGATGTGCTTCATCTTGTGATTGTCCGCGTCGGTATCGACGCGGAAGGAATGGACGCCTTTCTGGCGGCTCAGTTCTTCTACGAGGCGGAAGACGGCGCTGCTGATCCCCTTGCCCCGCATGTCCGCGGCGAAGGCCATGCGGTGTACTACCACGTAGGGTCCTTCCGTGCCCCACGTGCCGTTCAGGTGCGCGTAGGCCGGTTCGCCGCCGTAGTCGATGCAGAGGTAGCCGATTTTGGTGCCGTTCTCTTCCACGAAATAGCTTTTCCGGAGGCGGATGTCCTCCCGGATGCAGTCTTCGTCAGGGTAGCCGTGCTGCCACTGGTCGATGCCGCAGTCGTGCAGGTGCTTTTTGGCATCGTGGATCATCTGCATCGCGATGGGCAGGTCGTTTTCCCGCGCCAATACAAGTTTCATCGTCAATCCCGCCTTTCCGGGGTGCCGCTGTGTCCTTATTCCCGGGGCAGGCAGAGGGCGACGGCTTTCTTCAGCCCTTCGATGCCTGCGGGTGTGGTAGCCCAGCTCGAGGCGAAGCGCACGACGGCGTGCGTCGCGTCGTATGGTTCCCAGAATTCAAATCCCACGCAGGTGGATAATTTTCGGATAGCCTCGTTTTCCAGAATGACGAACTGCTGGTTCGTCGGGGAATCCAGATAGAAGCGGCAGCCCGCGTCCTGGAAAATCTTTCGGATTTCCCGTGCCATGTCGATGGCATGGCGGCCGATGCGGAAATAGAGGTCGTTTTCCAACAGGGCCGTAAATTGGATGCCGATCAGGCGGCCCTTGGCGGAAAGGGCTCCGTGCTGCTTGATGCGGGTCAGGAAATGCGAGGGTTCCGCGCCGCGCGGGAAGACGATGGCTTCGCCGTTCAGGGCGCCTGCTTTGGTACCGCCGAGGTAGAAGACGTCGCAGAGTGCAGCGAGGAGGGGCAGGGTGACGTCCGTACCGTAGGCAGCCAGGCCATAGACGAGTCGCGCCCCGTCCAGGTAGAAGGACATGTGGTGCCGGTGGCAGACTGCGGAGAGTTCCCGCAGTTCCTGCGCCGTGTACAGTGTGCCGTATTCCGTGGGATGGGAAATGTACACCATGCCGGGAAAGACCATGTGTTCGTGGCTCGGGTCGGCGTAGAAGGACGTCGCGAAGGCGTCCACGTCCGCCGCTGCCAGTTTGCCGTCGTGCCGCCCGGACGGGATGGCCAGGACTTTGTGCCCGGAAAATTCGATGGCTCCGGCCTCGTGCACGTTCACATGGCCGGACTGGGCTGCTACGACGCCTTCATAGGGCTGCAGCAGGGTGTCGATGACCAGTTGGTTGGCCTGCGTGCCGCCATTCACAAAATAGACTGTCGCCGCGTCATCCCGGCAGAGCTGCCGGATTTTTTCCGTGGCCGCCTTGGTGAAACGGTCCGCGCCGTAGCCGGGTGCCTGCTCCAGATTGGTCCGGCAGAGCGCTTTCAGCACTTCTTCATGGCATCCTTCCAGATAATCGCAAGCAAAAGAATACATAGGGGGCCTCCTTGTGATGGGGTTTATTGGGCTGCCGTCAGTTTCGCCGCTTTTTCGAGGCAAGCCGTGTTTTGGTGCGGATTCCCGATATATCGGATTTAAGTTCATTATAAAATCGTTTGCGGCATTGTCAATGAAATACAATCCCCTCCTGCCAGGAGGCCGCTGCCAGACGGCAGCGGCTTTTGGGACGCCGCTGCGGGGCAGTACTTTTAAAAAGAAGGGAAGCATGGTAAAATAAGAGTAATTTTCTGTCATACAGGAGGATCTGCACCATGCGCACCTACAACCCCATTACTTCCGAAGTTATTGCAAAACTGAAAGCCATCGTTGGCGATAAATATGTCAAAACGGATCACGATATCCTGACGCAGTATCAGACGGACTACGAATCGAATCCCCGGTATTTCCATGTCCCCGAAGCGGCGGTCCTGCCGGCCAGCCCGGAGGAAATCGCGGCCATTGTGAAACTGGCGAACGAATTTGAATTTCCCATCACGGTGCGCGGCGGCGGCACCAGCCTGGCCGACGGCGCCATTCCGGTCTGCGGCGGCCTGGTGCTTTGCATGGAGCGGCTCAACAAAATCCTCGAAGTGAACGAGGAAGGCATGTATCTGACGGCGGAAGCTGGTGTGCGTACCATCGACCTGCAGCAGGAGGCCCACCGGCATGGGTTCCTGTACGCCGGTGATCCGTCGAGTTCCGAAAGTTCCCTGATCGGCGGCAATATGGCGACCAACGCCGGCGGCCTGAAGGCCGTGCGGTACGGCGTGACCCGGAATCAGGTCTATTCCCTGGAAATCGTGACGCCGACGGGCGAGATTACGACGGTCGGGGCCAACCTGAAGAAATGCACGACGGGCTACTGCCTGGACCAATTGATCATCGGCAGTGAAGGAACGCTGGGCATCGTCACGAAGGTCACGGTCAAACTGGTGCCGCTGGCGCCGTACCGCTTCGACATCTTGGCGGTCTATACGGATCCCCTCCAAGCGCTGCATATGGTGCCGAAACTGCTCAAGGCCGGTGTCTCTCCGACGAGCCTGGAGTACATGGACAATTCCTATGTCCGCAGCTGCGCCGCTTACTGCCAGTACAAAGAGGTCCCGCACTATGAGGACGGAATCTACGTCATCATTACGGTGGAGAATTTTACGGAAGACGAAATGGACACGAAGATGGAGACGGTCAGCGAAATCTGCGAGGAGTCAGGGGCCGTCGACGTCCTCGAGGCGGACGAGCGCATTTGGAATATGCGCCGCAACTGCCAGGAATCGGTCAGCCTCATCAGCAAAGTCTCCCTGACGGATGATGTGGTCGTGCCGGTGTACCAGATCGGCAAGGCCATCGAGCAGGTGATGGAAATCGGCAAAAAGTATCCCTTTGAAGTCAAAATCAACGCCCACATCGGGGATGGCAATATGCACATTGTCTTGTGCAAGCTCGACATGACCGACGAGGAGTGGGACCGCTGTGTGGAAGCGTTCCACCAAGAGGTCTACCTCTACGCCTACAGCGTGGGCGGCCGCCTGGCGGGCGAGCACGGCATTGGCGCCAAGAAACTGGCTTACATGGAAGCGTTCACGCCAAAGGGAGAACTGGCTCTCATGAAGACCATCAAGAAGGCCCTGGATCCCAAGGGTATCCTGAACCCCGGCAAGGTCTTCGACCTGCCGTAATCCGGACGCACGGAACCGTGCGGGGGGAGGAGGAGGCATCTGCCGCCGACGGGAAAGTGACAAAGAGGAAAACGAAAAGGAGCAGCCCGTCGGGCCAATGTCATTAAGTTAAGCCCAAATCGTCAAATTAGTCCCCTCTTCATTTTTGGAGGGGGCTTTTTTGTTGTATGTATGCAGAGGACATTCAACGAGGAAAGCAAAAGCCATTTAGACATAGCGACTTGACGAAGGCGTGATTGACACTATAAATCCCAGAGTTTATAATTGAAACATAAATATTTAGGATTGAAAGGAGTACCATTATGACGATCTCCGAACAGATAAAGGTTCTGTGCGTCAGGAACAACATAAGCGTATCTGAGCTGGCACGGCGTCTCGGGACATCACCACAGAATTTCAACGGGAAAATGCAGAGAGAGTCCTTCTCGGTTGTTGACATGGAGCGTATTGCTAAGGTCACGGGGACAACATTCCGAAGAGAGTTCGTTTTAAGTAATGGAGAAACTATATGACGGAATATGGAGAATACCACTCGAACCATGATGTCATCGCCCTGCTCTCTGTGCAGAGGGGCTGGGCATCAGGCTGAAGAAGGCGGTACTGAATGTGGTCATTGGTCAGGATTCCGAGCCTGCCTGAGTAAGGCCATGAAAGTCAGAGTATCACAATTTCTCAGAAGTCAAGGGAGGGTGCCTTTATGGATGGCATAATGGATACGCTTGAGCAAGCTACCAAGAAATTACACGGCAAAAGGTATCAGTCACATAAATTCTGCTATGATACGGCAAACAACTCCGTCATAGAGTATGACGCCGACCAAGAGGTGAACTGGAAAGAGTACGGGGAAACCGAACATTTCACTAAGCCCAGAGACCTGACTGCCACCAAACAGAAATTGGCAGGTCAGGAATCATGGTTCAAATATTTTCTGGACGGGTCGAGACATACCTACAAAGTCGATGATATGTCTTTTGGGAAGAATGTATATCCCATACTGGCTGGACAGGTGGGAATTAGTTGCTGCCGCCGTGACGGAAAGAAGATGCAGCAGGAGTTCTTTGACCGCAAACTGGTTATGTCCGTCCCTAATAGTGCATTGCCATCTGAATTCGATAAGATTGATGACGCTCTCAAGCTGAGGGACAAAATAAACAAAAGCGAAAAATTGGTCGTAGCACGAAAGAAATTCAAAAACGAGAATTTATCCATAGACGATATAATCCCCTATAATCTCGACTTGGACGCCAAGTATGAGAGCAAGGGTATCGCAAAAATCCAAGATTACATGATAGAGCAGGAAAAGAACGCCGTTATCAGTCTGGTCAAAGCGAACAAGGTCAAAGCAGGAGCATATCTCATAAAGGATGGCTCTCTGGAATATAAGGCTGTTGAAAATCACAGCATGAACCTGTCCGAAGCTACGATGAAGCATTATTACCAATATGTAATAGGCGTCTCGAAATCATTCAACCCGACCAAGTGCTATGTAAAGGGTGGCGGCACTAATTCAAGCATAATAGCTGGATTACGGAAAAATGAGCGTACTCCAGCATATTGCTATGAATCAAAGATTTCGGGTGAAGGCGTCTCGTTTTGTGTATGGTACTTGCGAATAAGGGACAGTAAATACACGCACAATGTTTTTGATGGGATTATCAAAATCGAAAAACTCATACAGGAGAATGAGGTCAAGCATGGGGTGAGCGCCGACCTGATTGATATGCTGTCAGCTTTCTTGCTGAAGGAAGCCAATCCTGTATGCTATGGAAATGACAGTCGATGGGCAAACCACTTATACCCCATATATGTAACAGAAACCTATGCTAAGAGCAAATATATGAGCAACGGCTTATTTTTAAGCCTGTTTTAAGGAGTGTTGGAAATGCCAGAATCAATCGGAAAAGTCATAGCGACAGAGAAAGTTCCTACGACTATTGATACTTTCTATTTTTGGACGCAACCAGAGATGATACTGCATCCCTTTGATGTGGTCAAGGTAGACCACTTGAACAATAGTACCACCTTTGGTGTTGTCGAAGAAATATCCCATATTACGGATTCTGCGAGTTTCCTGTCCAGCTTTATCTCCAACGATTTCGGGGACGCTGAAATAGAAGATACTACCTTCAGGATTGGCATGAACTGCGTGAAAGCAAAGGTTGTAGGAAATACAAAGCATATTGATTCTCCAGTATTGAGCAACACCAAGGTATATCTGGCCTCCAGAGAGGAAGTAGAAAAGGCACTGGGGCTGGATAATATAAAGAACCCCGTATGCTGCGGCTTCCTTGAAATGTACGAGGACGCAGGGGAAAAGATAACCCTGCCCGTAAATATCAATTCCGATTTCCTGATTGGCCCAGAGGGAGCACATCTTAATATTTCGGGTATTTCTGGCTTGGCAGCCAAGACTTCTTATGCTATGTTCCTGTTGAAGTCCATACAGGACAAGTATATAAAGCAGGCCGAAGAACAAGCCGAAAATGAATACGATGATGGCGTTGCCTTTGTCGTCTTCAATGTCAAAGGCAAGGATTTGCTGGCTATAGACGAGATGAATGATTTCGAGAACAAGGACGACAAAAGGAAAGCTGTCTTGAAGGAATATGAGGACTTGGGGCTGACCACCAAACCATTCCAGAACGTGATCTACCTGTACCCCGCTTCCAATAACAACACCAAGAACAGCTATGTGGATAAAGACCTGTTCAGCAAGCAGAAATCGAAGAATAAAGCCTTTGAGTACAAATTCGACTTCGAGAAGGACAAGCAGAATCTTGATTTGATGTTCGCCAATATTGATGACCCGAATCAGACGATGGACGCCATCATCAACTACATTGTCAGCGGTCAGGGGAAATTCGGCAACATCACGGAATGGAACCGCTTCATTGAAGTTGTTGAGGAGATGGGAAAGGCTGGCAGCGTCAGCAAAGACAAGGAGATTCCTGTGATGAGCTGGCGTAAGTTTGCCCGCATGATAAAGAAGTCCATCTCCCATAACTGCTTGTTTGGTGCTGTACACGAAGACGATAACGAGGTTCGTATAGCTGACAAAATCCAGAAAATCAAGGCGAACGATGTTTATGTCGTAGACATGGCAAAGCTCGACTCCAATATGCAGGCTTTTGTTTTTGGTAATACGGTTCGAGAGATAATGGACTACCAGTTGGGAGAAAAACCAGATGTTTTTGAAGATGGACGTAAGCCCCCGTCCAGAATCATTATCTTCATAGACGAGTTGAATAAGTATGCTTCTACGGAGACCCCTAAGAACTCCCCGATTATCCGTCAAATTTTGGATATAGCCGAGCGTGGTCGCTCCTTGGGTGTAGTTCTGTTCGGAGCAGAACAGTTTATGAGTGCTATCCATACAAGGGTAACAGGCAACTGTGCCGCATTTGCCTATGGACGCACCAATGCCATCGAGGTATCGAAGACGAACTATAAATACATTCCCAAGGTTTATCAGAGCATGATGACAAGGCTTAAACCAGGCGAATATATAGTGCAGAGCTTCAGCTTCAACTCGTTGCTGCATATAAAGTTCCCCTTACCGATTTATAGACAATTTAAGTAACAGGATGTGTGAGCATGGCAAAGATAGGAAAAAATGTGCTTGAGAATTTGACTCAGGCCATGTATGATGATTCCCGCATTGTATATCGGGAATATATACAGAACTCTTCTGACCAGATTGATATTGCAATAAACAACAATTCTTTCCCAGACGAAGATTTGCATATTGTTATCCAATTAGATAAGAAGCATAGGAATATCTTCATCGAAGATAATGCGAATGGTATCCCTGCCAACGAAATCGAGAAACGTCTGGCTAATGTGGCTGATTCCGAGAAAATCCAAGGCGAGTCCAAGGGATTCCGAGGGATTGGACGCTTGGGTGGCATTGGCTACTGCAAGGAGCTGCGATTTGTCACCTCCTATTATGGCGAACCTACACAGACAACGATGACTTGGGACGCGACAAGACTTAGGGCTATCATAGGAGATTCTTCAAACCATGATACTGCGGAACAGGTTTTGGATAAGATTATTAGCTATGAAGAAACGCCTTGCGACAAGGATAAGCATTTCTTTAGGGTAGAAATGCTGGGAATCAATGCTGAAAATGACAGGCTGCTCGACGAGGACGACGTAAGCCAATACATATCCGAGGTTGCACCTGTCGATTATACTGAACCATTCTGGTTCAGACCAGACATTGAACGATTCGTAAAAGAACATGCAGACGAAATCCCCCCTATAAACACATACAAGGTATTTATCAGACATGATGACGGCGATTTAATAGAAATCAGAAAGAATTATACCAATCACATCTACAAAGTGAATAATGGGCATAAAACTCAGGTTGACACCCTGAATGGTATTCATGCGGACATTATCAGGGATGATAATGGTCAGCCTATCGCATGGATATGGTATGCCATTTCTTCATTCAAGGCCCAAATAAATGCAGTCGGCAATCCAATGCGGGGGCTGAGACTACGCCAGTTCAATATCCTCATCGGCAACAGGGAAACATTATCGGAAAGTCCCAAGTTTTTCAAGGAGCCTCGTGGCAATGGCTATTTCATAGGTGAAGTCCATACAATAGCCAATAAAAACCTCCGTCCTAATGCTCGAAGAGACTACTTCAACGAGAGCAATGAGGTCAAAGACCTTGAATATGCTTTACGAAAGTATATTGCTGATAATTTGGACGGGCTATATAAAGACGGCAGTACAATTAACAGCGGTTATGACAAGCTGGAAAAATACAGTGAGCTACAGAAAAAGGTCAATGAGAAAAAGAAAAAGGGATTCTCTTCATCTACCGAAGAAACCAAATTAAAAAAAGAACTGGTAAATGCAAAAGAGAAAGCGGAAAAGGCAATCAAGGATATTGTCCGCATAGAGAACAAGTCCAAGCAGTCGGACGTATCCGCTCTTTCCAAACTGGTAAAAACAGTTACAGATGAACGCAAAATAGACTTAGAAAAAGTGAAAGAACGGCTGGAGAAGGACGTTCCTATTATTGAAGAGCCAGATTCCAAGAAGGATAAGGAAAAAACCAAGATAGAGCATAAGCCGCTGGACAAAACCAAAAAGAAACCAAAACTTCTGGTGGATGAACTTAGCAATCTGAACAAAAGTGAACGGAAATTGGTTTCCAAGATATATGATGTTATCCACAAAAATATGATTTTTGATGAAGCCGATTCTTTGATACAAAGAATTCAGGAGGAACTGAAGAAAAATAATGTCTCGTAAAGTATTACTGATTGAACCTAACTACAAAAACAAATATCCCCCTATGAGCTTGATGAAGCTGGCAACATACCACCGCAGATTGGGTGACGAGGTTACTTTTTATAAAGGGAATGACGTTGATTTTGCTGTCAACGAGACCATGAAACTGACCATATCAACGCTTTATAACAATGACAGGACAGTTAATTGGAACGCTCATTGGGATGACATAGCCTTATACCTAAGGAAAGGGAGTCGAGAACTACTAGAAACTTTATATGATTTATCATACACGCCTTTGGTAAAGAAGACCTTAGAATCATATCGCAGGTATTATCATAACAAGATGTATTTGAAAAACCCGCAATGGGACAGAGTATGCGTTACAACGCTCTTTACCTTCTACTGGGCTAAAACCGTAGACGCCATAAATTATTATAAGCAATTCTGTAAAGACCCAGACCAAGTTTTTGTAGGAGGCATATCTGCATCGGTAATGCCACATGAGATGGAACAGGAAACGGGGATAAAGCCTATCGTTGGTTTGCTGGACAAAGGCGGCGAGCTGGATGACAACGATATTATCATCGACAAGCTGCCGCTCGACTACTCCATACTGGAGGAAATCGACTACAAGTATCCAGAGCATGATGGCTATTATGGCTATATGACCAGAGGTTGCGTTAATAAATGTGCTTTTTGTGTAGTTCCTAAATTAGAGCCAACATATCAGACTCATATTTCCATCAAGGATAAAATCGAGGATACCAGAGAAAGATTCGGCGAGAAAAGGAATTTGTTGTTGCTGGACAACAATGTGCTGGCTTCAGCCGACTTCAATAATATCATCGAAGAGATAAAGGAATCTGGATTCACCAAAGAAAATAATTATATTGCCCCAGATTATTATGCGGTAGCGATAAAAAATATTCGTGATGGCTATAATATCCCCGCTTATATCAAGAGTCTGCGAAAGCAATATGACTTGCTGTTAAAGAAAACCGCCGATATTGATGACAAAAAAGAAATCATAGATGTCTTGAGCGATAATGACCTCGATGATATTCACACCATGACGGTTGAAAACATATTGGCAGTTGATGATTTCTTTGCCCCTAAATTCGAAAAGATATACAAGAACAAGCCCAAGGCAAGATATGTAGACTTCAATCAGGGCATTGATTCAAGACTCATCAACGAGGAGAACATAGAGAAACTGGCAGAGATACCAGTTCGCCCCCTCCGTATTGCTTTTGACCATTGGAAACTGCGGGATGTCTATGAGAAATCGGTGAGGCTGGCTGCTGAACATGGAATTACCCATTTGTCGAATTATCTTTTATATAACTTTAAGGATGAACCCATCGAGTTGTATTACAGGATGAAGAAGAATGTAGACCTTTGTGATGAATTGGGGATTAGCATATACTCATTCCCCATGAAGTACCACCCCATTCAAGACCCTAAGTATTTCAGGGACAGAACTTATCTGGGAGAGCATTGGAACAGAAAGTTTATCCGCTCTGTTCAAGCTATATTGAATTCCACAAAAGGAAAGATAGGCAGAGGAAAATCCTTCTTTGATGAAGCATTCGGCAAGGATGATGAAGGTTTTTGGGAACGGATGTATATGCCAGAGGCTATGATAATCTACCGTTTCTACTATAAGGAGAATGGTTTGGAACCTGAATGGTGGGAAGAATTTAGAAGAGTATCTAATATATCATCAGCAAAGAAACAGCAATTAGAGGAAATCATAGGTGTCAATGACTTCAGTAACATAGAGTCCTTGACATCAGACGAGGATATTCTGCGGGTTCTGCGTTACTACACCATCACTCGTGATGACTTTGAATCAAAGAAATAACAAAAAAGCACTCATTCTCTTTTATAGAGAGCGAGTGCTTTTTTATGGGAAAATATTTACTTCTAGGTGTCAGAGAACCCAATCTTACTCATCAGTCCATCCTCCTTTACCATGAAGATGCCCATTTTGGTGTTCTTCTCGGCAAGATGTTATTTTAACCGATGTTTTCCAGCTTCTCGGCAAGAGAATCTACCTTGGCAAGCAGACGCTCGTATTTATCGGCCATTTTGGCAAGCTGTTTCTTGAGAGCAATGTTTTCAAGCTCCATATTGGAAATGGGTTTCCAGGTAGTAGCCTTCTCAACGGCGTTGTTGGAGGTCTCAGCGAGTTGCTTCTTGAGAGAAGCGTTTCCTGAGGTAATTTCGTCAATACGCTTTTCAACAAGCTCGTCAACCTTGTTGCGAAGTTCTTCCTCGGTCATGCCTTCAATTTCCTCAGTGGTATCCTCTCCGAGCTTCTTAGAGAATCTGATACCAAACATATTATCATTACTACCGATTGCAGCCTGTGCCGAAATCAATGACTTTTTGTCAGGGCGGTAGAATGCACCAATAGCCCCAGCAACAGAACCCTTGTAATTGCCTACTGCGGAAGACACACTGACCTTATCCTTCCTGTCCCATTCGAGCGGGTGCAGAGAGGCCATAGCAGCAGCCTGAGCACCGACTTCTTCGATAGTACCATTGAGTTCCTTCCGAACGCTATGGAGCTGGCGACCATTCACGGCGTCCATGCTGTCAGGGCCGATTTTACCGTCTGCTACATTACGGACTGCATGACCGTTGGCGTTAATGCCGTCCTTATCAATGTAACGCTCATTGCCAACATTGAAGGAGCGACCATAGATGTCACCATCTACCTTGGCGTCGCCGCCAACAGCGAGGTTCTGGGCAATAGCGGTACTACCGCCTACGGTCAGATTCTTGGCAATATCTAAATTGTCACCAAACCGAGCAGCACCTTTGGCGAAGAACTTACCATCAAGGACGGTTTCGCCATGGACGGTGAGATTCTTGTCAATCTCGGTGCTTCCATAGACATGAGCATTTTCTCCGATAGCAATATTGCCACCAATAGCTGCGTCGCCTCTGGAAACAAGAGCACCAGTATTAGTAACGCCCTCTACATAGAGGTCTTTATCGAACCTGCCATCACCCTTGACATGCAAATCCTTATCGACGGTCTGATTACCGTTAACACGGGAATCCCCAGAGGATGTAATGCTCCCCTTAACGATAATGTCATTATCCACTTGCAGGTCGCCCTTCACATGGGCATTTTTATCGAAGGTAGCGTCGGCCTTGAATTCACTGGTTGCATTAACAATCAGCTTATCCTTTTCGTTATCGCCAATGGTCGTATCGCCATGGAGATTTGCCTTGGCATAAACGTCCAACTTGTCTTTGTTCTTATCATTGCCGAGCTGTGTGTTGCCATCAACTCGCAAGTCGCCCTCTATATGAGAATCACCTTTGGTGGTGGTGTTCCCATAGACTACCTGATTCCCGTCAATGGTCTGGTTGCCATGAACTCTGGTGTTTCCGTCCACCTCCTCATCTCCATGAACAGTCAGCTTGCCGTCCACCTTGGAGTCACCCCGCACATGAAGATTCTGGTCAATAGTTTCAGAGCCGTGAACCGTTACGTTCTTGTCAAATTCGGCGTCATTACCGACATGGAGCTTGCCATCAACTTTTTCATCTCCATGGACGGTTAGATTCTTGTCAATAACTTCGTTTCCTTTGATATGGCTATCCCCATCTACGGTCTGATTGCCATGGATTGTGGAGTCACCGTCAACCTCCTGAGAGCCTTTCACATGGACGTTTTTCTCAAAGGTGGCATCATCTTTGACAGTTAGCGTCCCGTCCAAAGTGGTATCTCCATGCACCGTCAGGTCTTTATCAATCTCGGTGTTTCCTTTCAGGTGGGTGTCACCGTCAACAATTTGAGTCCCTTTGATATGGCTATCCCCACCGATAGTCTGGCTTCCATCTACGGTTTGGTCTCCCTTTATGTGGACATTTTTATCAAAAGTGGAATCAGCAGTAAACTCGCTCGTAGCGTTAACCGTCAACTTGTCACGCTTATCGTCACCGATACGGACATCACCATCTACTTCCATGTCCTTTTTGGCATGGACGTTATCGTCAAAGGTAGTCTGTCCTTTGATGTGCTGGTCGCCTTCAACGGTCTGGTCTCCACGGATAAGTGAGCTGCCGTTTACGGTTTCGTTGCCCTTTACGGTTAAGTCATGGTCAACTATTTCCGAACCATGGATATTGGCATTTCCACCGACGTCTAATCTACCGTCCACACGTTCGTTGCCGTGGGTGGTGGAATTGCCATTGGTTTCGTTGTTTCCAATGACGTGTTCGTTGCCATTGACGGTCTCCGAACCTTTGACGGTCAGGTTCTTATCTACGGTCTCATTGCCATGAATATTGGCGTCACCGTCCACGGTCTGGTTCCCGTGAACGGTTTGGTTTTTATCAATCTCCTGATTACCGTTGATATGTTGGTCGCTGTGGACGGTCTGACTCTTGTCGATTTCACTATTCCCGTGGATATGGGAATCACCATCGACTTCCTCGTTGCCGTGTACACGGAGATTTTTATCAATCTCAGAGTTTCCGTTAATATGCGAGTCACCGTTAACCAGTTCGTTACCATGCACTGTCAAGTTTTTATCTACTTCGGCATTGCCGTGCAGATGGGGGTCCCCGCCAACGTCGAGCTTGCCGTCTGTCGAGGTGTCGCCCTTAATTTTTACATTTTTATCGAACGTGGCGTTCGCCGTAAACTCGCTCGTAGCGTTAACCGTCAATTTGTCGGCGGGATTATCGCCAAGCGTCGTATTGCCTTTTACGTTAAGGCCATTGTCAATTGTTTCAGAACCATGAACATGAAGATTTCCACCTGCTTCAATATCGTCTGTGGTTTTTATTTTGCCATCGGTGTTAATGTCTTTTGTGTCCATATTTTTTTGATTTTAAGGGCGTTGCCTTCGTCTTCAATCCCAACCTTTTTTATAGATTCTGTTATTGTTTTATCGGTAGCGACCTTTCCGATAACACCATGACAAGACCAGATTGAGCCTTGGGTGCTTCCATAATACAAAGTTCCGTCGTTACCTGCAACTACAGGGATACAACTTGCCTCAGCCCGATTATTCTCAAAATCGTTGAATATTATAGTGGAGAAACTGTTACCCCCCATAACGGCCAGCGTAAGAGCTACCTTTTTCTTCAAACCTACTTTCTTCAAAATGTGTCCTTCCCTTCTTTATAAAAACAATACTTTTTTGAGGTTAGATTCTGTTTTCTGAACCTCGACACCCAAAATATAACACATAGCCACAGGCATATTTCAACATAAAGATTGACCACGTGCTATAGTTGTATTATGAACCGTTCATGTAAACAATAAATCAGGAAGGAGGTATTGACCGTCATGCCAGAACGCAAGTCGAACGCAATGGATGTCCTCAATACCTCCATTTCCTATATAACGGAGAACATCGACCGTTACAGGAAACAAGCCGCAGGACTTCACCCGCAAAAGCAAGCTGCCGTTTGATAAGCTCGTGAAGGTTATGCTCAATATGCAGGGTAACAGCCTCAACGCCGAATTGCAGGAAGCCTTCTCTAAACTTTCCGAGAGAATGACTACCTCTGCTTATGTTCAGGCAAGGGATAAGCTGTCTCTGCCTGTCTTTGAGGATTTGCTGTCTCATTACAACCAGTCTGCCCCGAAGAAACTGTTCAACGGGAAATACCGCCTGTACGCTATTGACGGCTCGGACTTCACTACGCCGTGGAATCCGCAGTCGGCTTTTGTCGTGGACACGAACAAAAGAAACGGAGCGTCTATTAAACCGTTTTGCCAGATTCATGCCAATATTATGTACGACATAGCGTCTCGTCAGTATATGGATTGCGTATTGCAGCCCAGAAACTCCTGGGACGAAAGAAACGCTGCCCTGAAGATGATTAGCCGTTTGCCCAAAGACAACCCGTTCATAATTATCATGGACAGGGGCTATGAGAGTTTCAACCTAATCGAGACACTGAACCGCACGGAAAACTGCCATTATGTACTTCGGGCGAGAACGAATGGCATCAAAGAAATCAACTATCTTCCCGATGAGGAGTGCGACATGGAGATTGCTATTCCTGTGACTACTTCGCATACAGAATATCTAAATAAGCGGGCTAATGGAGAACCAGTCTATAAAATCAACGCACCCAGGCGACACATTAAAGAAACCCGCTCCCCAAAAACAAGAACTCAGCGATGGGATTTTGAGGACGCCTGTACAATCACGTTCCACGTCGTAAAGTTCCTCATAAACGACCCCGACACTGGGGACGACGCCTGGGAGATTCTGATTACGAACCTCAGCAGGTTTGAATTTTCTATTGCCCAAATGAAAGAACTTTACCACATGCGTTGGGGTATCGAAACGAGTTTTCGAGACATGAAATACTCCCTCGGTGGTATGCACTTCCACAGCAAGAAGGACGAAGCTGTTCAGATGGAGATTTACGCACATCTTATCATGTTCAATGCCGTGGCGAGAAATGTCATTGCGGCTGGGGAATGGGAAGCGGCTAAGGCGGAGACAGCAAAACAGTCTGAGGAAAATGCAGAAAACTCTACCACTAAAAAAGACATCGAGAAAGATACTAAATATCTATATGCCATTGATTTCAAGATGGCGTGTCTGTCCATCCGCAGGTTCTTTAGGATGTACCGCAACGAGCCGATAACAAAGCTGTACGAGGAACTGCTCAAATACAAACAGCCCATTCGTCAAGGACGGCAGGACGAGCGGAATATTAAGCCAAAGTCTGCCGTTGCCTTTGGCTATCGAGTGGCGTAGCCACACTACAACTTAACAGGAAGGCATTTTAGGGAAGTCCGAGATATTGGGGCTGCCCTGTTTGACGTGGCAAAATTCTACGGATTTTCGGTGGTTATGCCTCATTATCGGGGTGGGAGTGGAAGAATATAGCCCCCAAAAAAGCAAAAAGAAGCCTCCCATGCTTGGACTTGGTTTTATCCGTACATGGGAGACTGTTTTGACGTCTTAACTTAATGACTTATGGGCATAAGAAAGAGGTCAGAATAAATCTGACCTCTAACTTAATGACATTGCCCGTCGGGCTGCTCCTTTTTCCGTGCCGGCCTCAATTGGCCGACTGAATGGTACCGTGGAATTTATCTTCGATAAATTTCTTGATGGTTTCTGATTTGTAGATTTCCACGATTTTCTTGAATTCCGGTTTGTCTTTGTCTTCTTCGCGGGCTGCCAGGACCATGACGGCCAGGGGCTCGTCCTTCTTTTCCCAGAACAGACCTTGCTTTTTCGGGTCGATGCCGGAGCTCAGGATGTAGTTCATGGTGATGGCCGCCAGGTCGACGTCGGCCAGACTGCGGGGGAGCTGGGCTGCTTCCAGTTCCTTGAACTTCAACTGTTTCGGATTGTCCGTCACATCCTTCGGGGTGGCCTTGTAGCCGACGCCGTCTTTCAAGCGGAGCAGGCCTGCCTGCTGAAGCAGCAGGAGGGCGCGGCCCCCGTTGGTGGGATCGTTCGGGATGGCGACGGTCGCGCCGGTGGGTACGTCCTTCAGGTCATGAATCTTGTCGCTGATGAGGCCCTGGCGGATCAGGATCGTGTTGCCGATGGGGACGAGTTTCGTGCCGTGCTGCTTGTTGAAGTTGTTCAGGAAAGGCACATGCTGGTAGGCGTTCAGGTCCAGGTTGCCTTCGGCCAGGGCCTTGTCGGGCGTGATATAGTCCGTGAATTCCACGACTTCCACGTTCAGGCCCTGTTTTTTCGCCTCGGCCGCGACGGCGTGGACGACTTCGGCATGGGCGCCGGCCGTGGCGCCGATTTTCAGGGCCTTGCCGCTGCCAGAGGCGGCTTTCTTGTCGTTGCCGCCGCAGCCTGCGACGAGGAGCAGGACGGCGAGGGCGCTGAGGAGTACGGTGAAGAGTTTACGGGTCTGCATGGGGATTCCTCCTTAATGTATACTAAAGCAGTATGTAATTGGGCTTATCATACCTGCTTCTGCGGGGGAAGTCAAGTTTTTTTCCCCGTTTCCCGGATAGCCCGGCGGACCCGGGAAAATTTGTAAGATCCGGTACAATTTCGCGCCGCAGGAGGGGAGGACCCCCGACAAGGGCCTGCGAAACGCCGTCCCAGGGCGGGAAAATTGACTTACCCCAGCGTCCATTGTATAATGAAGAAGTTATAGTTGCCTCTGTCCGAAGGCGGGAAGCCCGCCTGCCAAGGGAAAGGGAGAGAGACTCCTGGATAAGTGTGAGAAAACAGGGAGGGTTATCATGGAAGAGAAATATGCACCCCATGCCATTGAATCCAAATGGCAGCAGTATTGGGAAGAGCATAAAACGTTCAAACGCGAAAAAGAAGAAGGAAAACCAAAATCCTATGTGCTGGAAATGTTCCCCTATCCGTCGGGCAACCTGCACATGGGTCATGTGCGCAACTATTCCATCGGCGACGTGGTCGCCCGGTTCCGCACCATGCGGGGCTTCAACGTACTGCATCCCATGGGGTTCGACTCTTTTGGTATGCCGGCGGAAAATGCTGCCATCCAGCATGGCATCCCGCCGAAGAAATGGACCCTGGACAATATCGCCAACATGACGCGGCAGCTGAAGGCTATGGGCCTGTCCTACGACTGGGACCGCGAAGTCATCACGTGCCAGCCCGATTATTACAAGTGGACCCAGTGGTTCTTTGAATTGTTCTACAAACGGGGTCTGGCCGTCAAAAAGGAATCGTCCGTCAACTGGTGCGACCATTGCAACACGGTCCTGGCCAACGAACAGGTCGAAGACGGAAAATGCTGGCGCTGCCATCACGAAGTCCACAAGAAGCGCCTGAGCCAGTGGTTCTTCAAGATTACGGAATATGCCGATGAACTCCTGAAGGACATGAAGGAAATCCCCGGCTGGCCGGATCGGGTCAAGGTCATGCAGGAAAACTGGATTGGCCGTTCCGAAGGGTTGGAATTCAGCTTTGACGTGCCCGCCCTGGGAGAGAAGCTGCCGGTCTACACGACCCGTCCCGATACGATTTACGGCGTGACGTTCGTCGTCATCCCTCCGGAGCATCCCCTGGTGGAAAAAATCCTGGAGAACAACCCGAAACGGGCCGAGCTGGAAGCCTTCTGCAATAAGATCAAGAACACCTCGGACATTGAACGCACGTCCAGCGAGTCGGAAAAAGTCGGTATGTATACGGGCTACGACTGCGTCCATCCCTTAACGGGCCACACGGTCCATATCTGGATTACGAACTACGTCCTGTACGATTACGGCACGGGCGCCGTCATGGGCGTGCCGACGGGCGACCAGCGTGACTGGATGTTCGCGGAGAAGTACGGCATTGAAAAGATTCTGACACTGCAGCCGAAAGACCAGGAACTGAAGCTGGAAGACATGACCCATGCCTATGAGGAAAAGGACGGCGTCCTCGTCAATTCCGCCCAGTTCACGGGCATGGAAATGCACGAAGCCATGGGCGCCATCATGGACTACATGGAAGAGAAAGGCCTGGGCAAACGCCGTGTCAATTACCGCCTGCGCGACTGGCTCATCAGCCGCCAGCGGTACTGGGGCGCACCGATTCCCATCGTCTACTGCCCGCACTGCGGCGAGGTCCTCGTCCCGGAAGACCAGCTGCCGGTCCTGCTCCCGGAAGATGTCAAATTCGACGCAGGCGCAAAATCGCCCCTGGCGACTTCGGAAATCTTTCTCCATTGCAAGTGCCCGCAATGCGGCGCTGACGCGATCCGCGAAACGGACACGATGGATACGTTCCTGTGCTCGTCCTGGTACTACCTGCGCTATACGGATCCCCATAACGACAAGGCGCCTTTCGCCAAGGACGCCAATGCCTATTGGGGCCCTGTGGACCAGTACATCGGCGGCATTGAACACGCCATCCTGCATCTGCTCTATTCGCGCTTCTTCCTGAAGGTTCTCCGCGACGCCGGTCTCGTCGAGTACGATGAACCGTTCACGAACCTGCTGACGCAGGGCATGGTCATCAAAGACGGCGCGAAGATGTCCAAGTCCCTGGGCAATGTCGTGTCGCCGGAAGAAATCCTGTCAAAATACGGTGCCGATACGGCCCGTCTCTTTATCCTCTTCGCTGCTCCGCCGGAACGCGAGCTGGAATGGAGCGACCGTGGTGTCGACGGCAGTTACCGTTTCCTCAATCGCGTCTGGCGCATCGTCTACCACTTCCGCGATGTGCTGGCGAAGAAGGCATCCTACGACGTCGCCGCCCTGGACGAACAGGACAAGGATTTGCGGCGCGTCCTGCATGCTTCCATCAAGAAAGTGACGGAAGATGTCGATACGCGCTTCAATTTCAACACGGCCATCAGCTCCCTCATGGAGCTGGTCAATGCCCTGTATGCCTATAAGGATGCCAAGGCGGAAGCCAACGAAGGGCTGGTCTATGAGGTCGTCCGCGACCTGCTGCTCCTTTTGGCGCCCTTCGTGCCGCACATCACGGAAGAACTGTGGCACGAGGTAATCGACGCCGCGACGAGCGTGCATGACCAGTCGTGGCCGACGTTCGACGAAGAGGCCCTGAAGGTCGCCTCCGTGGAAATCGTCGTCCAGATCAACGGCAAGGTCCGGGACCGCCTGGTCGTTCCGTCCGATGCCGACAAGGCAACCCTGGAGAAGCTGGCCCTGGACGACCAGCGCATCCAGGAGCTCATCGGCACGGGTACGGTCCGCAAGGTCATCGCCGTTCCGGGACGCCTCGTCAATCTGGTGGTCCGGTGAGATGCCCCGTGCGGGAGTGACAGGGCCGTCCACAACCATAAAAAAGTGTCTACAACCATAAAAAAGCGTCCGGTTGTGCCGGGCGCGTCCGTAAGGAAATCGGGGGATTTCCGGCAGATGCCGGGGGTCCCCTTTTGTTTTGGGGGAGAAAGAAGGGAATTTGGGACAAAAACAACGGATAAAAGCGATAATTCTTTGTGGGAGTGTGCTGTTTTGCGGGCTGGCGGCCTGGTTCGGTTCCTTGGGAGATGCGGGGACCCTGCCCGGCGCGACGGAACCCATGGAAAGCGCCGGCGCGGCCTTGCAGGAGGGAAGGGCAGGCGGAGGAACGAAGGGAGCGGCGGGAATGGAAGCCCGCTGCGGCGTGGACGGCAGAGGGGCTGCGGGCCGGCAGGCACCCCCAGGCAAGGGCGCGGAAGTGACAGTCTGCGTCAGTGGCGCCGTCCAGCGGCCCGGCCTGTATCGGGTTCCCAAGGGGGCGCGGGTCCAGGAAGTGCTGCTCCTGGCCGGCGGGTATACCTTTGACGCCGACCCGGACCGGGTCAATCTGGCGCGGCCCTGCAAGGACGGGACGCACGTCCGCGTTCCCCGGTTGTCGCAAAAGCAGCTCAGGGAGCGATGGAAACGTTCGCGCGGCTGAGCGTCCGCAAGGCTCGTTCCAGGAGGGTGACGGCCTGGACGAAGTCTTCCGTCCGGGCGAATTCGTCCGGTGAATGGGAGATGCCGCCGCGGCAGGGGATAAAGAGCATGCCCGTCGGGCAGTAGGAGGCCCAGTTCATGGCATCATGCCCGGCCCCGCTGGGCATTTCCCGGAAGGGGAGGGAGGCTTCCCGGCAGCACGCTCCCAGGAAGCGGACCATGCCGTCGTGGAGGGGGACGGGATCGTCATCGTAGAGCAGGTCCACATCCAGGGGCACGCCGCGGCGCGCCGCCACGGACCGGGCTTTGTCCACGACCTGCCGTAGGACGTCGTCTTTGGCCTGCTTGGAAATGCTGCGGATGTCGACGCCCAGTTCCGTTTCGCCAGGAACGACGTTCATGGCGTTCGGTTCGACGGACACCATGCCCACCGTGCCGACGACCGGCGGATCCTGGTGAGAACGGGCGGCCTCTTCCACGGCCAGGACCACTTCGGCGGCGGCGCAGAGTCCGTCCCGCCGCAGGGCCATGGGTGTGGCGCCGCTATGGTCGGCGCTGCCGTGGAAGCGCAGCTTCAGGCGTGTCGGGGCGGCGACGCCCGTGACGATTCCCAAGGGCAGGCCTTCCTGTTCCAGGACCTTGCCTTGTTCGATATGCAGCTCCAGGTAGGCCGCCAAGGGCCGCGTATAGCGGCACGTTTCGATTTCGTCGGGCCGGAGGCCGCGACTCTGGAGAACTTCGTACATGCTGTTGCCGTATTTGTCGTGGTACTTGAAAAGGTCTTTTTGGGTCAGGAACCCCCGCATGAATTTGCTACCTGCCGTGGAGCAGCCGAAGCGGCTGGATTCTTCGCACATAAAGAGGACGACCTCCAGGGGCCGTTCGTTGACGAAGCCGTCTTCCCGCATGCTGCGGGCGACTTCGATGGCGGCGAGGATGCCGCAGACGCCGTCGTAGTTGCCGCCTTCGGGGACGCTGTCCGAGTGAGACCCACACAGGAGGGCTGGCAGGTCTTCCCGCGTGCCCCGGCGGTGGCCGATGACGTTGCCGAAGGCGTCGGTACGGATTTCCAGGCCGGCTTCTTCCATGAGGGACAGAAGATAGCGCCGCCCTTCCCAGTCCGTTGTCGTGAAGGCGACGCGGTTGATGCCTTTCGCCCCGTGGGCGTGGGTCGTGATGGCCGCCATCTGGTTCAGTTGTTCCTGTAAGCGTGTTTGGGAAATCATAGGGATCCTTCTTTACTCACTGATTTATTCCCCGCGGGAACGTTATTCATAGAATTTTATTCGCAAAACCGAGTGCTTATGCAGCCTGCCCGGAGAGTGTTTTGCTTTCGTAGGGATATACTCATTGTAGAGTCTTTCGGAAAAATTGTAAATATGTAAGCCCGGCCGTTGCCTTTTTCCCGGTGGGCGATACAATGGAAGAAACCAATTCGCAAAGGAGAGGATAGGATGTCTGTAATCGAGTGGTGGCGGCTTCGGGCTGTCCCGTCCCGGCTACTGGCCGTGGCGCTGGCCTTGTGCTGCGTGGCCGCGGCCCTGGCCGGTTGTGGAACTACGGCGGGCCTGCCGGGAGGGAAGGGAAAGCCGGCAGGGATGGCGGCGCCCCCCTGGACGGACGATCCCCAGTGGCGCCTGGATGCTGAACCGCGCGCCGGGACCCTGCGCAATTTCCGCGTCGACGCGGAGCTGAAACTGGCCGGCAGCAGCCAGCCTTCACCGGAGGCCTTCCAGACCCTTCGGGAGCGTCTGGCCCCTTACGGCGCCCTGGAGACCGTGACGGTCTGGGATGTGGACCTGCGCCAGGAATCGCATGGCTTTTTGAACGGCCTTCCCGTGAGCTGGCACGGCCCGGCGAACGCCCTGAACAAGGGCAAGGGTACTGAGGCGGTCCGACAGGACGAAAAAAATCGCCTGGCCGGCGCGGTCGGCACGGATGTCGTCGTGACGCCCATGGGCAAGCACGATGTGTCCCTGGGCTTGAAACCGCTGTCCCTGCATGTCACGGAGTACGCGACGGAAGAACAGGTGGCGCTGGCCGCCGGCTTTCGCTACGTCCGCGTGGCCGCCACGGACATGGTCTGGCCGGAGCCGCAGGCCGTCGATGATTTTCTGCGGTTCTACGACAGCCTGCCGGCAGACCGGGGCTGGCTGTACTTCCACTGTCACGCCGGTCACGGCCGTACGACGACGTTCAT
>ULTE01021545.1_pt1 | contig 23880 bp, 28 predicted proteins | sample 1957401 | NCBI WGS metagenome assembly ULTE01 (sample SAMEA4835728, study PRJEB28245) | human gut metagenome | biome: gut microbiome; material: fecal sample | place: Denmark | collected 2008 | reverse complement strand
CCCTACAAGGCCGCAGCAGCCGCAGCAAGCGGCGGCGGTGCTGACATCGGCACGACCATTGAAACGTCCAATGACGCGCTCGCAAGCGTTGTTACGCAGGTCGTGACCAACGCCACCGCAGCCATTGTAACGGCCATCCAGAACTACAGCGGTACGACGGTCAACTTTGATAAAACCGCAATCGCGGAAAGCACAATCCGAGAGATCAACCGCAGAACGCGGGCGACCGGAAAATCCCCGCTCGAATAAGGAGGTGCGCACCATAAAACCAATCCTTAAAATCGGAAATCACGACTATACCGCGTGGCTGGCCGAAGACGGCCTTGCCCCGGTTAGAAATGACATCGACGCAGACGGCAGCGGGCGCAACCTCCTTGACGGGTTGATGTACCGCGCAAGGATCGCGCAGAAGGATAAATGGACGGTCAAATTCAACCGTATGCCTGAGTTGATTATGCGGTCACTTGCGGCAGACGTTGACGGCGAATACACCGACATCACCTTCCTTGACCCCAAAACCAACCGCATTATGACAAAGACCTATTACACGTCCACACTCACCTACGGTACACAGCGCTACGACAAGGGCGACAACCGTACCTATTATGAAGGCTGTACCTTCAACATGACAGAGAGGTGAGCCTATGCGTATTTGTACTGAGCGCTGGACGAAGCTCGCGGCACGCGGGCGTTTTCGGTTTGATGCAAAGGCGCGGATCAATAACAAGGATTACACCGTTATTTCCGCGCCGCGCATCGACCGCTCCCTTATGCCATCCCCGCTGTCCGTGGGCAACTGCATATCGGCTACACTTAACCTGTCGATTCTTACGGACGACACCATCACCGCAAAAAGCCCTGTCGTCATTATGGGACGTCTGACGAATGACAAAACCGCCACCGAGTGGAAGGAGTTCGGCACATTCTATATCGACCAGCGCGACACCAGCTTTGCGGGGCTTGTGACCATCGACTGCTACGACGCCATGCTCAAGACCAACCAGAATTATCTGGACGGCAGCGACACCGCCGCCAACTGGCCGAAAAGCATGAAGTCCGTCGTAGAGGAAATCGCATACCGAATCGGCGTCGGAATTGACCTGCGAACACGGATCAAGACCGGCGCTGATTACGTTGTGCCATACCCCAGCGGAAAAACCATGTCGCAGGTGCTGGGGTATATCGGGGCCTGTCACGGCGGCAACTGGATCATCACAGAGGAAAACCTTCTGCGGCTGGTCCCGCTCACGCCCGCCCCCGACGAGACGTTCCATGTCATCGACGAGGACTACAACAAGATCACGCTTGCCAACGGCGCAGGCAATCAGCCGGTGCGTCTGGCCTACAAAGAGCAGACCATCTTCAACGCCGTGCTCCCTGTCCCGTCCGGTGTGCTGCCCGGCAGCAGCGACAACGTGCAGCGGTCCTACTTCATCACCGACGAAAAGGGGAACAAAATCGTCACGCCGGAGGGCTACTACCTTGTGTGGGACACCGACGCCAATATGGCGAAAAAGGTTTCCTTGCAGGCGGGCGTTATCAACATCCCCGTCGTCTGTGGCGAGATCACGACCGGCACGCAGATCACTGTGACCGGCGTGACACTCAACAGCGACAGCGGGGAGAGCTACACGGCGGGAAACGACAACGGAACGATGCTCACCATCGACAGCAATCCATACGCCACACAGGGCATTTGCAACGACCTGTACGCGGCTTTTAACGGGCTGGTGTATTTACCCTTTACGGCAACAAAATCGCTGTACGATCCGGCTACGGAGCTGGGCGACCAAGTAAAAATCGGTGAGCTTGTCCACAGCGTCATGTTCAACGTCAAGCTCACGCTCGACCACAATTTTCGGGCGGACATCGAAGCCCCGAACAGCGAAGAACTCAGCGAGGAATACCCATATCTGTCCGAGGTGCAGCACCTGAAGCAGACTACGGAGGAGCTGAACGGCGCAATCAAGAACGCCGCAAAAGAGCTGGCGGGCAAGGTCGATGATACCGCGCTGGCGGCTGAGATCGAGCGCGCACAGGGCGTGGAGGTCGCTCTCAGTGAACGCATAGGCAACGAGGAAACCCGCGCCAAAGGCGCAGAGGACGGCCTATCTAAGCGCATCAAGAGCATTGAGGATTCTTCCCCCGGCGCTCTTGCACAGCGTGTCTCCACGCTGGAAACCACCGTTTCGGGGCATACGCAATCCATCTCCGCGCTGAACACGACGATTTCCAACCATGCGTCGAACATCTCGCAGCTTGCGGAGCGTGTGCAAAATGCCGAGAGCGACATCGACGCGCTGCAATCCACCGTGGGCGGGCATACGACAACACTTTCAAAAATGCAGGGCACCGTTACCGACCTGCAAACGCGCCTGACCACCGCCGAGGGCACCGTTGCGGCGCATGACACCGCGATCTCGGAGCTTCAGACAAAGGTGTCCAATATTGAGGCTGCCCTAATCGACATCTACAACCGGCTGAACGCGCTTGACAGCGGCGGCACCGGAACTTAACCATAAGGAGGAAGAACATGGCTGACAAAAGAATCGCTGATTTTGCGACGCTTGAGGAAGCACAGGACGACGATCTCCTGCTTGTCTCGTCCGAAGACGAAACCTATAACATGAAATTTGGCACCTTCAAGGAGGCCGTGCGGGGCGACGCAGACCGTGCCGCTGCGGCGGCGGAGGCCGCCAAAGCCGCCGCCCAGCTCGCAACCGGCGTGTCTGACGAAGCCCTGAAAGCCGCCGAAGCTGCTGAAACCAAGGCGCAGGAAGCCAAAACGAAGGCGACGCAGGCAGCAGCCAACGCACAGGCGGCTGCGCAGTCCGCGAACTCCGCGCAGGAATCCGCCGCACGCTCTGAGCAGGCGCTTCTGGACGCAACGGAAGCCGTCGCATCTATCAATGAGTTTGCCGAGGATTTCAACAACCTGAAAACCACTGTAAAGGGCAAGGTTGACGACGCCTATGTTGAGGACGGCTACCTGTATATGACCGCCGACGACGAGGTCGTTGTCGGCCCGCTGGGGCCGTTCTCTGGCGGTGGTGGAGGCGGCGGCGGGGACGCTGGCTCCCTGATCCGAATTGTCAATAAGCTGACCTCGCGGGCGTTCTCCGTGATGAACGGCGCGACCGTCGAGATCAAATTCAACTGGACGTCCACCGATACTTCCGACGAACAGCCCACCGGCGATGGCTCGGCAACATGGCGCATCAACGGGACGAAGGTAGCTACACAGGCGGTGTCGCAGGGCGATTGCGCCTTCGACGTTACGAAGTACCTCACCCCCGCAAGCGCGAACACGATCAAGCTCACCATTGAGGACGCCTATGGCAATAGCAAGTCCTTCACATGGACCGTCACCGTGTCCACCTATGATCTGGCATGGAATCTTGGCACCCTTGCTTTCCACGGGTCCAGCGTACTTACTGTGCGCCTCACACCCACCGGAGAGGGCACGAAGACTATCCACATGACCGTGGACGGCACGGAGGCGTTTACGCGCGAAGTCACCACTACGGGGCGCTCCGTCACTGCGACGATTGACCCCACGGCGCTTGAGTTGACGCACGGCGCACACACCGTCGAGGCATGGCTTGAGGTCACAGCGGGCGGCGAAGTCGTCACGACTACGCACCTGCGCCATGTCGGTATCTGGACGAAATCGGACGACAATACGCCGGTTATCGCAGTGTATCAGAGCGCAATCGAAATCCAGCAGTTCGCCACCGGAAGCATCAATTACATGGTGTATGACCCCACCAGCACCACGGCGACTGTCCGTCTGCTGGAAGGCTACAATACCCTGTCCACGCTGACCGTTGACCGCACCATCCAGACGTGGGCGTACCGTGCTACTACGGTCGGCACGATCAACCTCTCCATCCGCACCGGCGAGAGTGTCGTTGCGCCGATCACCGTCACCTGTACCTCTCTCGGCTATGACATCAACCCTGTCACGACCGGCCTTGCCGTTGACCTCGATCCCACCGGACACAGCAACAGCGAGACGACCGCAAAGCAGTTCGGCTACAAGGACGGCGACGGCACGAATCATCCGCTGACCTTCAGCTCCAATTTCGATTGGATTAACGGCGGATTTCAGATCGACGCAGAGGGCGTCACCGGCTTTGTGGTCAAGCGCGGCACCTACGTTCAGCTTGACCGAAGCCTGTTCAATGACAACGCCGCGACCTCTGGCAAGGAAATCAAGGTCGTGTTCAAGGCTACTAACGTCCGCGACTATGACGCTGAGTTCCTGACTTGCGTATCTGGTGGCATTGGCCTGAAACTTCAGGCGCAGCAGGCGGTTTTCAGCTCTGAGTTGACCAACGTCGAAATCCCGTATTGCGAGGACCGCAAAATCGAGCTGGACGTCAGCATCGAGGCCAGCAACGAAAACAAGCTGGCCGTGGTCTGGCTTGAGGGCGTACCGTCCAGAGCGTTTGCGTACACCGCAAATGATAACTGGATGCAGTCCGACCCGCAGAACGTGAAGATCGGCTCTGACGACTGTGACATCTGGATTTACCGTCTGAAGATGTACAGCCACAGCCTCACACGATACGAAATCCTCGACAACTTTGTTGCGGACTGCGGCAACACCACGGAAATGGTCGCCCGTTACCTCCGCAATCATATCTTCAACACGGACGGCTCTATCAATGTCAATGAGCTGGCAGCAGCAAACCCGACGCTACGTATTCTCAAGATCGGTGCCGACCGTATGACCGTTGGCAAGTCCGACGAAGTGGTCTGCACGGTCGATCTCGTCTATACGGACGGCGGCAGCACCTACAATTTCCACGCGACCGGCGTCATTATGAAGGGTCAGGGTACGTCCTCCGCCGCATACGGCGAAGCTGCCCTCAACCTCGACCTCGATTTCAGCAAGGCCATTTGGGAGAACGGCGCGGGTGAGCGCATCGAGACGTTCGCCATGACGGAAAACGACATTCCCGTGTCGTACTTCAATATCAAGCTGAACGTGGCATCCAGCGAGAACGCGAACAACACCGTTCTGGCCGACGACTACAACAACTTCCAGCCCTTCCTGTCCGAAGGCCGCCGTGCTGACGCCCGTGTCCGCGATACCGTCAAGGGCTACCCCTGCGCGGTGTTCTTCACCAACACCGGCACAAACGCCGTGAGCGTCGGCGCACGGTCTGTCGGCGCAGGCGCTACGATCCTGTATGGCAACGGCGACATGAACAACAGCAAAAAGAACTTTGCAGTGTTCGGTCAGACCGGCGAACGTCCGCTTCAGTGCTGCGTCGAGATTTCCAACAACATTGCCAGCCAGTGCCTGTTCAAGTCTGCTGACCTCACCGCCGAGACGTGGGACGGCAACGGTGCCTTTGAGTTCCGCTATCCCAAAAAACCCACCGCAGAGATGAAGGCAGCATTCCAGACCATGCTGTCGTGGGTGGTTTCCACCGATACCACCGCTCCGACCGGTAACGCGCTTAGTGCGCCCGTGACCTACGATGGGACGACCTACACGAACGACACGAAGGAGTACCGCGCGGCGAAGTTCAAGGCCGAGGTCGGCAACTACTTCACCGTGGACAGCCTGCTTTACCACTACCTGTTCACCGAGCGCCACTGCATGATCGACAACCGTGCCAAGAACGTTTTCATCTCCTATGAGTACGATCCTGACGTGCAGGACTACCGCTGGAACGTCTGCAAGGACTACGATAACGACACCGCAGACGGCAACGACAACGAAGGCGGTCTGACCTTCAGCTACGGCCTTGAAGACACCGACAGCGTGGGCACCAAGCCTGTATTCAACGCCTCGTCCTCTGTACTCTGGTGCAATGTCCGTGACTGCCTTGGCGCAGAGCTGGAAGCCATGTTCAAGGACCGAGAGGCGGCGGGTGCGTGGAGCGCCGAACGCATCCTTGCCAAATTTGCCGCGCATCAGGCGGCGCGCCCGGAAGCGTTGGTGGCCGAAGATATGTGGGGCAAATACTTCATGCCCTATATCAACAACGGCAACACCGCGTACATTGACATGATGCAGGGCAACAAGACCGACCAGCGTACCCAGTTCGAGACATACCAAGAGGGCTATATGTCCTCCAAGTATTACGGCTCTGTGGCCGTGAACGATAAAATTCAGTTCAGAGGCAACACCCCGAACGAGTGGGCGGGTGTCACGCCGACCGGCAACTTCTCCATCACCCCGTATGCCGACTGCTATATCATCGTCAAATACGGCTCCTACAGCGTCCGTAAGCGCGCGAAAAGAGGCACGGCATATGAGATCATCTGCCCCGTTCAGGAGGCGCTGAGCGACACGGAAATCTATGTCTACCTCGCTTCCAATGTGGTTGAGATCAGTTCCATTGCCGGTCTGTACTGCCAGTTCATCGACCTTCAGGGCGCACGCCGTCTGCGCAGCTTCACCGCAGGCGCGGAGGCAGACGGCTACACGAACAAGAACCTGACGTCTATCAGCGTCGGCGCAAACACGCTGCTCGAATACCTCGACCTGCGCGGAACGCCGGAGCTGAAGCAGGCACTTGACCTGTCCGCCCTCACCTCCCTGAAAACGCTTCTGCTGACCGGCAGCGGCATTACCGGCGTGACCTTCGCGCTGGGTGCTCCTGTCGAGACGGCCAAGCTCTGCCCGCTGAACAGCCTGATTGCCCGGCAGCTCTCGCACCTGACCGCGTTTGCTATGGACGGCTCCAATCTCCGCACGATCTGGGTCGAGGACGCCGCAGCAATTGACACCTACGCGCTCGTGAGCGCGGCGGCAAGCCTCAGTCGTGGCCGTCTGCCGGATGTCAGTTGGTCGATGAACGACGCCGATGTGCTGCTTCGCCTGAAAGACCTCGCCGGTCTGGACGAGACGGGCAACCCCGCTACGGAATTCGTCCTCAAAGGCGCAGCGCATATCGCCGTCGTGTCGCAGGCCGAATTGACTACCATCATGGCGCGGTTCCTCAATCTGTCCGTAACCTACGATCAGATGGTCAGCTCCTGCACCGTCACGTTCAAGAACTACGACGGCACGGTCCTGAACACTCAGACCGTCCGCAAGTACGGCGCGGCGAAAAACCCCATCACTGCCGGTCTGATCGACACGCCTGTCAAGCCCTCCACTGTCGATAAGGTGTTTACCTTCATCGGCTGGGATCAGCAGCTCACATACATCCTCGAAGACCTCGTTGTGACGGCGCAGTATTCCGAGGCGACGCGGTATTACACCGTCCGTTGGTACAATGGCACTCAGCTTTTGCAGACTGACACTGTGGCAGCGCATGACGGCGTTTCCTTCCGTGGTGGTGAGCTGACGTCCTCCACCGGCTCTATCTGGATGGGCTGGGACGCGCTGACGAACGATGTCACCAGTGACATTGACGTTCACGCGGTGTTCATCACGCCTACGCTGCCGGACACCGTAGCGACCAACTTCGACTACCTGTACAGCGACGACGCGAACGACAACAGCGGCTACACGCTGGCGGAGTTCTACGGCATCATGGAGACAGGCAAGGCGAAGGACTACTTTGCAGTCGGTGACAAGATCAAGATTGTTCCGACGACCACGGTCTTTGCCGACACCTCTATCATCATGCAGGTCGCGGGCTTCAACCACTTCAAGAAGAAGGCCAGCGACGATTTCGCCGGTGTCGTCTTTGCCATGCTGGGTATTATGAACGCCAACCACCAGATGAACAGCCAGAACACCAACGTCGGCGGCTGGGCGTCTTGTGGTATGCGGACATGGCTCAATGAAACCATCTTTGCCGCGCTGCCGCGTCAGTGGCAGTCCATGATTAAGATAGTTCAGGTGCGATCCTCCATTGGTGACACGAAGGCAGACATCAGCACCAGCAACGACCGCCTGTTCCTGCTGTCCCGTGCCGAGGTGGGCTTCAATGTCAACGACGTGCCCTACAAGGACGAGGTAGACCCCGACGCCGAAAACGTGACCTTCGCATTGTTTACTGACAACAATTCGCGTATCAAGAAAACGTACAACGGCACCGGTTCTGCTTCCAACTGGTGGCTGCGGTCGCCTGAGGCGTCGTCGTCTTCGTCTTTTGCCTATGTGAGCATCAACGGTTACAGCTTCAACTACTCCGCGTCCTACTCTTACGGCGTGGCGTTCGGCTTCTGTATATAATCTGTGCATCTTGGGTATCTGGCCCCCTTTGTGGGGCCAGATACAGGCGCACAGGCTCCCGGCCTACGCCCCTATATCGCCGCGTAAGCGGCGCGCGAAATTTTTGAAAATTCACACTTCTCGTCTGGAAATTGGGGGGGGGGCGTGTGATATAATATAATTTACGAACTTTTCAACAAAAATGAGGTGGTGCCCTTGTCTGTAATCAAAAGCAAGCGCTCTACGTCCGACATGGAGTTTCTGGCGACCGCGAGGAAGTTAGAAATTTACACGATTCAGAAATGCGTGAATTTCCCGAAGCGATACACCTTTTATGTATCACAGCCTCTGGCTGCTGCGGCGACACGCATTTATGAGGACGTGAAACGCGGTAACAGCATATACCCATTGAATCAGCATGAGGTTCAGATCAGGCGCAACTACTTCCTACACGCCAACGCTGAGCTTCAGAGCATGATTTCTCAGCTTGAGGTGGCGCAGGAGCTATTCGGCATCGAAATGGACACCCTGAAATACTGGATGGACATTGTAGATACCGAAATCCGGCTCGTGAAAGCTGTACTGAAAAGCGACAGGGCACGGTACAAGGACCTGCCCTGATAAGATTATAGGTTAAGCGCTGCACAAATTGCCAGTTCTTCGACGAGGTTGACTTCCAACTGGTGGCTGCGGTCGCCTGAGGCGTCGTCGTCTTCGTCTTTTGCCAATGTGAACAACAACGGTAACAGCAACAACAACAACGCGTCCAACTCTTACGGCGTGGCGTTCGGCTCCTCTCGTGCCAGACAAAGTAACCTTCGGGGTGAAATCCGTGCAGAGTGGAGAGAAGGAGCGCTTGACCTTCCTGCAAAGGTAAATATATGCCCTGATGCGTCCGGGCGGACGCTGCTTGCATGGTACGGATTGCAGGTCATTCCGTATTTCATGCCCGGTGACGCTATGTGCCTACTGCAACCTGCCAACAGGCATACGGGGCAAGCGAGGTTTCTTATGACAAGCGAAGAACGTAGAGAAGCAAGGTATCAACGCCGCGCTGCCGCACGGCGAGCAAAGCGGGACGCCGCCTGCGCCGAGCACGATAACTACGACGAGGTGTTCAGCTATAAGCACCTCTATCAATCGTACAAGTGCTGCCGTCGCGGTGTGTCGTGGAAGGCCAGCGTCCAGAAATACACGGCCAACGCGCCGCTGAACATCCTGCACGCATACAACCAGCTCGCAGCCGGGAAATTCAAAAGCCCCGGCTTTTACGAGTTTGACTTGTATGAGCGCGGGAAGCATCGTCATATCCGCAGCACGGTCATAAGTGAGCGGGTCGTCCAGCGCTGCCTGTGCGACAACGCCCTTGTGCCGGTCCTTGAGCGTACCTTTGTCTATGACAACGGTGCCAGCATGAAGAACAAGGGATACGATTTTGCCGTGCGCCGGATCACGCAGCACCTCCACGAGCACTACCGGAAATACGGCAATGAGGGCTATATCCTGCTGTTCGATTTCTCTAAATTCTTCGACAACGTTTCCCATGAGGTCGTGAAAGCGATCCTGCATAAGGAATTCACCGACGAACGGCTCCTTGCGCTCACAGAGCATTTCATCGACGCTTTCGGCGATAAGGGTATGGGGCTGGGCAGTCAGATCAGTCAGGTGCTGGCCCTCGCCTCTGCAAACCGTCTTGACCACTATGTCAAGGAGGTTTTGCAGGTGCGCGGCTATGGCCGGTACATGGACGACGGCTACCTGATCCACACATCTAAAGCCTATCTTCAAAACTGCGTGGCACATATCCGGGCGATATGCGCCGAGCTTGGCATTACCCTGAATGAGAAGAAAACGCAGATCGTCAAGCTGAGCCACGGCTTTTCTTGGTTGAAGGTGCGTTTCTTCATCACAAAAACCGGCAAGGTCGTCCGGAAAATCTATAAGCGCAGCGTCACGAAGATGCGTCAGAAAATGAAAAAGTTACACAGGAAATACTTGTGCGGCAAAATGACCTTCGCGGACATCTATGCGACGTGGCAAAGCTGGCGCAGCTATGCCGCGCGATTCAACGCATGGCACACCATTCAAAACATGGGCGCACTGTACACCAACCTTTTTATAAACAGCAAGGAGGACTGCTATGGTCTACTTCAAAATCCTGTCTGCTGACGGCACGGTCAAGAGCGTGGAAGCGCTTGCCGATCCCGTTTATGTCTGTTGGCAGACCCGCAACGGTATTCTTATCCGGTGCGACAAACGGGACGCGCAGGGCGTCATGTCCGGCGACGGGAACACAATCTATCAGCTTCAGGGGAAGCAGCTAAGCGGCGTTGAGAGTGACGAACTTCTCAGCGCCGTTTCTATTACCCTTGCGGAGTATGAGGAGCTTGCGGCGCAGATCGGCACCACGGACCCCGACGACAATACACCGGTCAATCCGCCCGACGACCCCGGAACGGAAATCCTCACTCGCGCACAGCTCACCGAAAAGGTGCTGGCCCTCGAAGATGAGCTGGCAGCGGCAAAAATCCTGCTGGGGGTGACGGACGAATGACGCTGAAAGCCCTCGCACAAAAGCTGCGGCCTCTGATTGAAACCGCAGCACAGAATTTTGACGACACGACCGCCCTTGAGGCGGTCGAACTTTTCCCGGCGTGGAAGACCGGCACCGTGTACACCACGGGGCGACGGGTCCGACATGGCGGGATTCTTTATACCGTTTTGCAGGATCACACCGCGCAAGACAGCTGGACGCCCGATGCGGCACCGTCCCTTTTCGCAAAGGTGCTTATCCCTGATCCCGACGTTATCCCCGAATGGGAGCAGCCGGACAGCACCAACCCTTACAAGAAGGGGGATCGCGTCCGATTTAATGGAAAGGTTTACGAGAGCCTTATAGATAACAATGTGTGGTCGCCTTCTGCTTATCCTGCCGGTTGGAGGGAGGTGTCCGCATGACCCTGAAGGATCTTCTTCTGGGCGGCGGCGGCAGTCTGTTCGCGCTGCTGACCATCCTGCAAATCAGCCCCATCAAGATCAACCCGTGGTCTGCGCTGGCCCGCTCGATTGGCCGGGCGCTCAACAAAGATGTTCTGGACCGGCTCACCACTTTGGAGGTCGAACAGAAGGAAATCAAATCGGAGCTGGCCGCCCAAAAGGCGCTTTCCGATAAGCGCGAGGCCAACGGCTGGCGAGCAGACATCCTCCGCTTCAACATGGAGCTTGTCGAGCATACGCGGCACACACGGGAGGACTACATCGAGATTTTGGACGTCATCGACAAGTATGAAAAATACTGTGATAGCCACAAAGACTACGAAAACAACCGTGCCGTCCATGCAATCGCCAATATTGAGCGCTGCTACGACGACCGGCTGAAAAATAATGACTTTGCATAAGGAGGAAATCACTATGAACCCCGAAACCGAAACCACCATCGAAACCACCGAGGCGGAACTGACCGCCGAAGCTCTGGACGAGCTTTCCAACAACAAAGGGGAGGACTAAATCATGAGTTACACGAATTCGCCGATGGTGAGCTACACGAAGCTCAGCCCGAACCACAGCGGGCAGCGCACCCACAGCATCGACCGTATCACGCCGCACTGCGTAGTCGGCCAGTGCAGCGTGGAGACGCTGGGCCGCATCTTCACGCCGACCTCCAAGCAGGCCAGCTGCAACTACGGCATCGGCCTTGACGGTCGTGTTGGTATGTACGTCGAGGAGAAAAACCGCAGCTGGTGTTCCTCCTCCAATGCCAACGACCAGCGAGCCGTGACCATCGAGTGCGCCAGCGACAGCACAGAACCGTATGCGTTCAAGGATGTGGTCTATCAGACCCTCATCAAGCTCTGCGTGGACATCTGCCAGCGCAATGGCAAAACCAAGCTGCTTTGGCTGGGCGACAAGGACAAGACCCTGAATTACGCCCCCAAGGCCGACGAAATGATCCTGACCGTCCACCGCTGGTTTGCCAACAAGAGCTGCCCCGGCAACTGGATGTATGCCCGCATGGGCGACCTTGCCGAGAAGGTCACTGCGGCGCTGGGCACTGCGGCAGAGCCGGTGAAGCCCACCACCCCTACCACTCCCAGCACCATCAAGAAGGGCGACGTCGTGCGCATCCTGTCCGGCGCGACCTACTACAGCGGCAAGGCAGTCCCGAACTGGGTAGCCGCCAAGCAGTGGATCGTCCGCGAGGTCAGCGGCGACCGCGCCGTCATCGACAAGAGCGTGGACGGCAAGAACGCCATTTGCAGCCCGATCAACGTCAAGTTCCTGTCCGTCGTGGGCGGGGCGGCTACACCGACGCCCAGCTTCAGCGCGTACCGCGTGAAGATCACCGCCGACGCCCTGAACATTCGCAAAGGCCCCGGCACCGGCTATGGCACAAATGGCTGCATCCGTGACCACGGCGTTTATACCATCGTCGCGGAGAGCACGGGCACCGGCGCGACCAAGTGGGGCAAGCTCAAATCCGGCGCAGGCTGGATCAGTCTGGATTACACCAAAAAGGTGTAAATACATATCGAAAAGGAGAATATCACCATGACTAACGTTATCATCGAAAACCTTGTGCAGATCGCGGCAACCCTGCTCATTACCCTGATCGGCGTTCTGGGCGCGTGGCTGTCTACCAAGCTCGCCAAGCGTGAGGAGCTGAAGAACATCTCTACGGCCACCAATGAGGTCATTCACGCCGCCCAGCAGACCGTCCTTGAGCTTCAGCAGACCACCGTGGAGGGCATGAAGAAAGCCCACGCGGACGGCAAGCTGACCAAAGATGAAATTGCTGAGTTGGGCAAGCTTCTTATTGACGGCGCTATGGCTAAGATGTCTGACACCTCTAAAAACCTGCTCAACGCTGCCGGTGTGGACATTTCCGCTATCATTCGCGGCGCAGGCGAAGCCCTCATTGCGCGGATGAAATAACCGAACTACAGGGGTTACAGTCAGGCGCACTATGGCTGTAACCCCTGAATTTATGTAACGCCTGTGCCGTTACAAAGCGGAAAAACGTAACCCCTGATTGTAACGCCTGTTGTAACCCCGAAAAGCCTTGAAACAAGGCGCTTTTCGGCTTGATGTTACAATGTTACATACTTTTTCTATTGAATACCTGAAATAAAGAGAAAACGACATACGCGCATCATAGCGCCTATATGCACGCGCGTTATAGGAAAAAGGCCACCGAGTGTAACCCTGCACTCGGTGGCCTTATTTTTTTTTGCCCTCTGTGACAGTAGAAAAAATAAATTCAAATATTTGCTCCTAACCTCTTGACAAGTTCAAATGTTTGCACTATACTAATAGCACACAGAGCAATTATTTGAACTCAACAGGAGGACAAGAAAATGAAGGTCAAAGAAACACGCTGGATGGACATGGACGATCTGCGGGGGCTGTGCATCAAGCACGGGTGGTTTACGCGGGGTGACTGCAAAGCCTACGACAAGCTGCTGAAAATGCCGTATGACGCTAAAGGCAGTCGGCGGAACATCACCACGACGATTCTCTGCAACATGGCGCGGGCCATCATGCAGTACAGCGATCCCGAAACCTATGAAATCCTTGAGTTTGACGGCATCCTGTATTGCCTTGGTGAAATCTGCCACACCTGCTTTTCCGTTGAAGACTGAATGGAGGTAACGAAAATGTTTAAGATCAACAGCTACACCGACCTGAAGGTCGCTTACGAAATCCTTGAGATCGCTTATGAGAGCGGCAGGAGCCAGAAGGCCGCTGACCTCAAGCGCGAAATGCGCGCATTCTTCCACCGCCCCGTCTCTGAGCGCCGCATCATTCAGGATGACGGCATCGACGGCTATACGGAACTGCTGCCGCTGCCCGAATACATCGAGACGGTGGACGAAGCCGTCAGCTACTTCGAGGACTACGAATACCGACCCTATTACCCGTCCGCCTATGACTGCACCGGTCAGGCATTCACAAGCTGGTACAAGGTCTTCGTTCGTGGTGGTCGCTTCTGGGCGTACCACCGTGTCAGCGTGGATGTCTGACCGGACTTGATTGACTTGTACCATCGAGAACGATAGCCGAAACGCCCAGACGGGCGTCTGCCGGAACCGCCCCACCGGCACTGAAGATGGCAGGGCAACGGAGGTAAAAACATGAAAACGTATGTGGTCTATTTCTTCATCAAGGCAAACCGGACAGAGTATCTGGCCGACGTCGTTGTCGAAGCTCCCACGGCAAAAGCCGCCTGTGCGCTTTGCAAGGACTGGTATTTCAAGACGACCGGCAAGAACGCTTTCCGGCCCACAACGAAGCTGAGCGACGAGGACCGAAAGTGGTATGAGGATCATAGCCGCGTCAAGCACTTCGACGCGACGCTGAAACCGAACGGAGGTGACAATCGTGGTTGAGGCGTACCGTTACCGTGGCCGTGCGGCCAGTGCTCCCGATGCAGCGTGGACCTACTTCGACGCTTATTCGGACACCGGCGCGATTATGGCCTTTTGCAGCATGACCGGCGTCCAGCAGAGTGACGCCGTGATTGATGCTTGGGACGACGACTTTCACTTCTGGTACAACGTAACTTCGGGAGGTGTTATGTATGGCAACCTATGAGATCATCCGCGAGGCATACGACGTACCGGCCTGCTGGGAAACGACCCTCGGCGGTCAACGCTGGTGGATCACCCGCACTGCGGAGGCGTCCTTCACCGTGGAAACCTGCCTTGAGGTGCGGTACGGCGACATCGAGGTTGTGGCCGTCAAGACGTGCCGCAGTCTGGCGGCTGCCCAGAAGTGGCTGGAACAGCACTGGCGTGACTGGGTGCCGGACGAACGGTGCGAGAGCTACACACGGGAGGGAACATTGTGAGAATCGCAGATCAGAAGCGCGCGGACTTTGTGAAGCGGTTTCGCAGCCTGTCCCGTCGTTTCCCGCTGTGGCAGGTGTGGAGCGACTTCATCACCATGTTCGCTATTGCGCTTTCCAACGCTGTAGATAGTCGATACCGCACGGAGCGCGAGGCAATGTATAAGCGGATCATCGAGAAGTACGAGAAGGCAGAGCGCACAGTGTTCCCTGAACTGGTAGAGGATGTGGTCAACGCCTTCGACGCCGACCGGGAGCAGGATTTTCTGGGCAGCGCGTACATGGAATTGGAACTCGGCAATCACTGGATCGGCCAGTTTTTCACACCCTATGACATCTGCCGCTGCATGGCGGAGATTACCACCGGCGACGTCGTGGAGCAGATCAACCGCGACGGCTTCGTCACGCTGAATGACTGCGCGTGCGGAGCGGGGGCTACACTGATCGCGGCGGTGAATCAGATCGAAAAGCAGCTGCTTGAGGCAAAAAGCCCGCTGCGCTGGCAGAATCACGTCCTTGTGACGGCGCAGGACCTCGACTTCACAACGGGGATGATGTGCTATATTCAGCTCTCGCTGCTGGGCTGCGCGGGTTACATCAAGATCGGCAACACCTTGACCGACCCCATGCACGACGGAGACGACCCTACGGCCTACTGGTACACGCCCGGCTACTTTTCGTCCGTGTGGCAGCTTCGGCGCATCTTCCGGAGCATGGACAATCTTTTCAAGGAGGCGGGATAATGGATGACAAAAAGGTCAAATACGACGCGCTTGACGCCATGTGGGCGTTCGTGCGTATGGGCGGTTATCAGCTTCACCCAGCGGACATTTCTTCCCTAAAGGACCACTGCGAGCAGCTTCGGCACCTGCTGACGCAGAAAACAGCGGGACAGCGACGCGATAAGAGGGATGACATCGACTTTCATGAGCTGGACGCAATCACAAATAACATCGTAATCGGGGCAATGGTTCTCTATATGAGCGGAAGCCTCGATGCACTGACACCGAAGGAGGCACCGCACCGTGAAAAAGAGCGTAATTGAAGCCCGGCAACGGGCGCTGGAAAACAGCGAAGTCGCGCCGGGTATTCTGATCCGGGTGATGGATAAGCCGCACCAGCACGCCGTCATCTGTTCGCACCCGAAGGTTTACCGTGAGAGGGTGCTTGACGGCTGGCACACAGTCGCGGCATTTCGGAACGGCGAGGAGGTGAAAATCTAATGCGAATTGACAACATGACAGACCGGGAAATCGTCGCGGCCTGCGCCGTGGATTTCCGGCGCAAGGCACAGGAGGCATACGACGCCTACCAGAGCACCGGCATGAAGCGGTATGACAACGCCTATCACAAATACGAGGCTCTGGCAGACGCCCTTGACCGTGACGTTCAAAAAGCCGACACCCGGCAGGCCGCCGCGTCCCTCAAATCCGAGTTGATTATGCTGGCATCGGCGGCAAGCAGGGCGAAGCTGCCCTCCGCGCCGGAAGGCGCGTTGTTGGCGCTGGCAAAAGAGGTTATCGCAGTCGGACGACTGTACGGTTATGACGGGAAGGAAGATTGAATGAACTGTCACGGCTGCAAATGGCTCGACCGTTACAAGAAGGACGGGAACGGCTACTGTTGCATGGTGGTCCGGAGTAAGACCCAAACATCCAAAGTTCGCAGGCCGGATATGGAGCGCTGCGAGCTGTACAAGCCCGGCGACTGGAAAACCCGCTGGGAGACAGAGCTACACGAAGGAGGAAAACAAGAATGAAGTACAACAGTGTTGAGGAATGGAAGGCGGAGGCGACGCGCCGATTTGGTCCTGATATGCTCAAGTGGCGTTTCCGCTGCCCTATGTGCGGTCACGTCGCGTCCGTGCAGGACTTCAAGGATGCCGGGGCAAAATCTCCGAGCTGCGCCTATCAGGAGTGTCTGGGCCGGTACACCGGCAAGGGCGCACCGAAGAAGGGCGACAGCAGCGGCTGTGACTGGGCGGCCTACGGGCTGCTGGGCATTCCCGCTGAGCATGACATCGTTGTCGTGGCCCCCGGCGATCAGGTGGACGTATACCCGTTCGCTGACGGTGAGCAGGAGGCCGACAATGGCTGAGTATCATGTCGGCTGTGGGGCATTCGCCATATACGCGGGGACGCTGAATAGCCGCAACAAAAACCTGTGGCAAAACAAAACCGAATGTACGGATGAAGCGATCTGCGCCGTCCGGGACTACATCGTGCAAGAATGTCTTGGAGGGTTAAACTGCGAGAAAGCCACGTCGGGCGGCTATGAGTGGACGCTCAAAGATGGGCGCGTCGTCGAACTGCGCGTGACGGTCAAGGACGGAGGAAAACAATGATGGACGAATATGTTTTGAAAACGGCAGCATTGGAGATCGTCCGTAGAACTTCAGGCGATTACGCAGCGGCTTTCTCGGCCATCCGGGCGCTGCCTGCTGCCAGCGTCGTGCAGATTGGTGACTGCGAAGGTTGCGTCTGGCTGAATACACGGCACCAGAAGTGTTCCTGCTGCCGGAGGAATCGGTATATCAAGGACAACTACAAGGAGGTCGGAGTATAAAACGTGAAGAATTCTACCGTGGGAAGCGCGGCGCAAAGTACGGCATCTGGAACAGGGAGAAGGCAGTCTGGCAGTTTGACATCTGTGAGGACACGCCGTTTCTGGCCGAAGCGAGGCTACACCAGAAGATCGGTGACGACGCGAAGAAATGGCGCTTCGAGGCTCGGCGGCTGCCGGACAGGAAGATCACTCTCGTCAAGAGGGTTAAATACGCCGGTGATGTTTATAGCGCTTTGGTGGCGCTGGGCTGGGACTTAGATACTGCCGCCGCGTTTCTTGATCGTATTCCGGATGCAAAGTAAAGGAGGCGCGCTGCATGATAAGCAATAAGAAGGTCGTCGAAGCTGCGAAAACCATAGTGGATTACTGCAAGCAGCAGGACGGGTGTCAAAACTGCATCTTCCGCTCGTTTGGGTGCGATCACTGGAACTGTGCGATAGGCGCCTTTGAAATCCGGGACGTACTGTCGAACATTGAGGCGAAAAAGAAAAACCACGGCTACTTATGAGCACCGCGCGGTGTGAGAGCTACACCGGCAAATAGAAAACTGCCGCAGAGGACAATTATCTCTGCGGCAGTTTTCTTGTCAGGCCGAACACGTTTTTGAACCAAAAGAGTTCGTACCTGTGTGTTTTGGTGGAGCTGAGGGGAGTCGAACCCCTGTCCGAAAGCACTTTGACAGGACCTTCTCCGGGCGCAGGACAGTTTCAGCATTCCCTCCCTGCACAGGCACTGGCCAGACTGAGCAGTTCAGTAGAGTCATGATGCATGGGCGGGGCAACTCTTACCCGCCTCACGTCCGCCACATCAACGACGCCTTCCCCGGCCTGTGGCCTCTCCGGTTCAGACGGCTGCCTTAGTTAGGCAGCGACAGCAATACGATTGTTGTCAGTTAATTTTAAGTTGCCCGTTTTTAGGCGGTCAGGCGCCGCCGCCCGCTTATCCTGCCTCCACACCCCCGTCGAAACCGGTACAGCCCCGTATGAGATGGAAGGCGCCCGGGCCGGAGGCCGGCCCGGATGCCGTGTAAAAGCTTATCTATGGAAGGGATCCGGCAGCTTCTCCGGCTCCGGATACGTGACACCCTGGGTGTCCACGGTGACGGACTTCATCACCTGGGGCTTTTTGGGCTTGTTGGTCATCATGTTCCTGGGCTGGGAGACGATCTCGTCCACCACGTCCATGCCGTCGATGACCATACCGAAGGCGGCATACTGCCCGTCCAGATGGGGCGCGTCCTTGTGCATGATGAAAAACTGGCTGCCGGCAGAGTCCATATCCTGGGCCCGGGCCATACTCAGCACGCCCCGGGTGTGGCGCAGATCGTTGGGCACGCCATTGGCGGCGAACTCGCCCTTGATGCAGTAGCCAGGGCCGCCCACGCCGGTGCCGGCGGGGCAGCCGCCCTGGATCATGAAGCCATAGATGCAGCGGTGGAAAATCAGCCCGTTATAGAAGCCGGAGTTGGCCAGGGAGATGAAATTCCGCACGGACTGCGGCGCAATATCGGGATACAGCTCGGCGGTGATTTTCTTGCCGTTCTCCATTTCGATGGTAACAATGGGATTGCTCATGGATACGCTCCTTTTTTACCGGTTTTTCTCGCGGACGGCCCGCTCCATTTCGCGTTTGGCGTCGCGCTTGGCGATGGCGTCCCGCTTGTCGTAGGTCTTTTTACCCTTGCACAGGCCCAGCTCCACCTTCACCCGGCTGTCCTTGAAGTACAGGCTCAGGGGGATCAGGGCATAGCCGTCCTGCTTCTGCAGATCGTGGAGCTTGCGGATCTCCCGTTTGTGCATCAGCAGCCGCTTGGGCCGGTCCGGGTCCTTGTTGAAGATGTTCCCCTGTTCATAGGGAGAGATGTGCATGCTGTGGGCGTAGATCTCGCCGTCCTTGGCCACGCAGTAGGAGTCCTTCAGGTTCACCCGGCCCTGCCGGATGGACTTGACCTCCGTTCCGGCCAGCTCGATGCCCGCCTCGTATCGGTCCTCCACGAAATAGTCGTGGTGGGCCTTGCGGTTCTGGGCCGCGATCTTGATACCCCGCTTTTCCATGGCGGACCTCCTCTCTCTTGGTTGGTAGATCAGTATACCACACTTTTCCGGAAATTGCAACCCCCGGCAGCCCTCACTACACGGCAGCCCTCACAGCAGCAGGCCGTATTTCTCCTTGATGCGGTCCAGCTTCTCCAGCATAGGCTCCGCGGCGATCCACAGGAAGAACACCGTGGCCGCGGCGTGGACGCAGTCCACCGGGAAGCCGGTGACGTAATAGGTCAGCAGGGTTTTCCAGGTCAGGGTCTCCGCCCCGGCCCACATCAGCACCGACGCCGGGTTCATGATGCCGCCGTAGATCACGATGGCGCAGAAGGCGCCGAAGGTGCACAGGCTCCCCCGGGTCCGCCGCAGCAGGCCCTTCCGGAACAGGACCCCCGCCAGAAAGCCGATGATCCCCATGCAGAACATCTGCCAGGGGGTCCACACCCCCTGGGAAAACAGCATATTGGACACCAGCATGGACAAGGCCCCCACCAGGAAGCCGCTTTCGCCGCCCAGGGCCACGCCGGAAATGATGGTCATGGCCATCACGGGCTTGAACTGGGGCAGCATGAAAAACGCCGCCCGGCCCGCCACGGAGATGGCGCACAGCACCGCGATGACCACCAGCTCCCGGGCCTGGGGCCGCCGCCCCTCGAACACCAGGAAAAACGGGGCCATGCACTCCAGCAGCACCAGCACCGACACCAGGCCGTATCGCTGGTTGTTCAGGTAATACACCCCCACGAACAGGGTCACGGGGATCAGCAGCAGGATGGACGCCGCAGCCGCCGTCGTCCGGCGGGACAGCCTGCGCTTTTCCACCGGAAGCTGCACCTGCGCCGGGGGCCTGGACCGCCGCCCGATGGCCAGGGCCAGGATCAGCAGCAGTCCGCAGAACACCAGATACAGCGCCAGCTGCTTCTGCCCCAGGGCCGTCAGCCCGCCCTTGTCCACCACGGCGGACAGGTCCGTGACATTGGCGGCATACAGGAAGATGGCCATGTCCCCCGCCCCGGACACGGCGGCCAGGGCCTTGCGCCACAGGGGCAGCCGCGGCGGCTTCCAGTCCGGCGTCTCCTCCCGGGCCTCCGGCAGCGGCGGGATATCCTCCGGCAGAGGCGGCTCCGGCGGGGCCGTGCCGCCGCAGGCGGCCATCACGTCCTCCGGCGTCACCGCCCGGGGCTCCAGACTCCGGGCCATGCGGTTGGCGGCGGTGGTATAGAAGCTGTTGCCGCTGAAGAAGTCCCGGGGCGCCGCCTCCGTCACCACGCCGCCATCGAAAAACAGGGCGCAGCGGTGGGCGTACCGGGCGCAGAACTCCACATCGTGGCTGACCATCAGCAGGGACACCCCCTGCCGCAGCAGCGTCCGCAGGATCAGGGCGAAGGCCTGCTTGAACTCCGCATCCAAGCCCTTGGTGGGCTCGTCCAGCAGCAGGATCTCCGGCTCCAGCAGCAGCACCTTGGCCAGGGCCGCCCGCTGCTGCTCGCCGCCGGACAGGTCGTAGGGGTGCCGGTCCAGCAGGTCCTCCAGGCGGCACAGAGCCACCATCCGGGCCACCCGCTCCTCCTGCTGGGGGCGGGGCGTTTTTGTGCCGGAAAATATCTCGAACAGGTCCTCCCGGACCGTTTTTTTCACAAATAAGGTCTGGGGATTCTGGGGCAGCATGCCCAGGGTCCCCTTTACGGAAATGTCGCCCCGCTGGGGCTTTTTCATGCCGGACAGCAGCCGCAGGGTGGTGCTTTTTCCCGCGCCGTTGCCGCCCAGCAGGGCCAGGAACTCCCCCCGGCCCAGGGTCAGGTCCAGCCCCTTTACAACGTCCGGGCTGTCCGGCTCATACCGGAACCACACCCCCCTGGCCGTTATCACCGGCTCCCGCCGGGGGTGCGCCTCCTCCCGGGGCAGGGGGCCCAGCGGACGCTCCGCGGCATATCGGCGCAGAAAGTCCCGCCCCTCCCGGACGGTGACGGGGCAGGGGGCCTCCGTCTCCACCGAGGCCCAGATGCGCATGGCGGCGGGCATGGCCAGGAACATCCCGTGGCCCAGGGTTTTCAGCTGACGGCCCACCTGCTGGGGGGTGCCGGTGCACAGGAGCCTGCCCCGGTCCATCACCGCCACGGCGGTGGCCAGGGGAAAGGCTTCTTCCAGCCGGTGCTCCGTCAGCACCACGGCAGTGCCCAGCTCCCGGTTGATCTTCCCCAGCACCGCCAGGAAATCCGAGGCGGCGATGGGGTCCAGCTGGCTGGTGGGCTCGTCCAGGATCAGCACGTCCGGCTGCATGGCCATGACAGAGGCCAGGTTCAGCAGCTGCTTCTGGCCTCCGGACAGCTGGGAAACGTCCCGATAAAACCAGTCCTCGATGCCGAAGAAGGCCGCCATCTCCGCCACCCGGCGGCGGATGGTGGGGGTGTCCGTCCCCAGGCTCTCCAGCCCGAAGGCCAGCTCGTGCCACACCTTGTCGGTGACGATCTGGTTTTCCGGCGACTGCTGGACAAAGCCGATGCGGGCCGCCTGGGTCCGCTGGTCCACCTGCTCCAGGGGGGCGTCCCGGAACAGGATGCGCCCCTGCCGGACCCCGTGGGGGGCCAGGGCGGGCTTCAGCTGCCGCAGCAGAGTGGACTTGCCGCAGCCCGACGGGCCGCACAGCACCAGAAAGGCCCCCTCCGGCACCGTCAGGGTCAGGCGGTCAATGGCCGGGGCGGTCTGCCCCGGATAGGTAAAGCTCAGGTTTTCGACGGTGAACAGCGCCATGCGCGGGCCTCCTTTCGGTCTATGATCACCGGCGTCAGGCACAGGGCCAGATACGCCAGATAAAAGCTGATGGAAAACGGCTGGGTCATGACCCCCTGCAGCAGGGGGAAATACCACCACTTCAGTCCCCCGGCCAGGCATCCGCACAGCAGATACAGCCCGCAGAAGCCCAGCCACGCCAGGGCGTACCGGTCCCGGCTCTCCATGCGATAGATGGAGAAGGCCGTCCGGCCCCGCAGGCCGTAGCCCCGGCTTTTCATGCTGTCGGCGGTTTCGATGGCGTTTTCCAGGGCCCAGGTGACCATGATGGAAAAGATGGTCACGGCCCGGCGGACCCGCTGCCACACGCTGCCGCAGGAGGCGTCCCGGCCGATGCAGAACTGGGCCTGGCGCACCACCTCCAGCTGCCGCCGGAACAGGGGCACGAACCGCAGTGTCATGCTCAGCACCAGGGACAGGGCCGGGATGACCCGACCGAACAGATACACGAACTTGTCCGATGTGATCACGGCGTTGAAGCACACGAACCACAGCACCACGGCGCACAGCATGGCCCCCGCCGCCAGGCCGTAGAGGATGCTCTCCAGGGTCAGGGGATTGCCGGAGGGCAGATACGTCAGGATGGTGATTCCGGCGTGGTTGAAGGCCGGGTTCACGATGGCCGCCAGCAGAAGCACCGGCAGGGCGAATTTCAGGTGCCCCGCCAGGGCCCGGCGGCCTCCCAGCTCACCGGCGTACACCAGCGCCCCCGCCAGGGACACCGCCAGGCACACCGGGTGCATCAGCACCATGGAATAGGCCAGCACCAGGGCGAAAAACAGGAAATTCACCAGGGGATGATAGCGGGAAAAGGCGTCGCCCACGGCTCCGGCCTCCTTTCGTCATACGGTTCTGCGCAGGGCGGGGCGCACAGGCCCCGCCCTGCGGGATTTTTGCGGTTTTCGGGGCCTTACCCGGCGGCGTAGCCGCCGCCTACGTCATACCCCAGGTCGCAGGTATACACCCAGCAGATCACGTCCCCCTGCTGCACCTGATACCGGGAGCAGCCGTAGTTGGGGAACCAGTCATTGACCTTGTACATCCAGCCGGAGCCGTCGCCTACGTCGAACTCATACAGGTTATAGATCCCCTCGATATAGGCGGAGTTATAGATGGGCGTGAAGCTGAACTCCATGGGGATCTTCCGCTCCCGGCACACCCGCTGCAGCACGTCGAACACGCTCTCCCCCGGGGAGAACGTCACCGTGGAAGCCGCCAGAATGGTGCCGTCGGCGGGGATCAGCGCCCGCTTGGCCTCGTCGCATTTGTCCATATTGTTCAGGATGGTGGCGCAGGAGATGGAGATGGTGCAGGTGGCCTGCCGGGAGGTGTCGGGCTTGGTCTCCTCCGGCTCCACCGGCTGGGGCTTCCCCTGGGGCACCGGGTCCGTGTGGTATTGGTCCTGGCCGGACGGCTCTGACGTGTCCGGGGTGTCCGGTTCGTCGGGGGTATCCGGGGTATCCGGCGTCTCGGGCTTGTCCTGGGGATCCGTCTGCTCCGTGCCGGGGTTCACC
>ULTE01053783.1_pt1 | contig 24556 bp, 16 predicted proteins | sample 1957401 | NCBI WGS metagenome assembly ULTE01 (sample SAMEA4835728, study PRJEB28245) | human gut metagenome | biome: gut microbiome; material: fecal sample | place: Denmark | collected 2008 | reverse complement strand
GCTGACCGCATCGAGTACGCCTACACCGCCGAGGGCAAGAACCTCCTCAACGAGAAGAACATCGAAAGCCTGTAGCCCCATTGCCGGTCGCCGAGTTCCCGGTCACTGAGCCTGTCGAAGTGACTGAGTCTGAAAGGAGCATCACAAGACACAATGACGCCAGCACAGGCGAAGCCTCCCTCTCAACCAGAATTTTTCACGTTACAAAAATTCTTGGGTCGAGAGGGAGGCTTCGCCTTATAGCCTTAGCACCAGCGTGAAAAGCCGTGAAATGTAACCGGATCGAAAATGCAATCGTCTGCAAAACCACAAGTTTCCAAGCCACATCATTCCAATTGCAGATATTTGACACTTCGAGTGTATTATTAGCAAAACAATTCGTATATTGAAGCCGTAAGCGCCATCGCCGCCAAGAAGCACCCAAAAACATGTGAACATGAAGCTAAGCATTCTGACCGTTATCACCCTCCTGCTTTTCGCCGGAGCGCCGGCTTTCGCCCAGATCCCTGAGCTGGAGCGACCTCAGGTGACCCCACCTTCCCCGGAAGCCGCGGAACTCACGAAATACATCACCTACCCAGTGAACCTGAGCAACGGCCTGGTACAGACGAGCATCCCGCTCTACGAGATAGTGGACGGAGACATCCGGATTCCGATAACCCTGAACTATCACGCCTCCGGCCTGAAGCCGAATATGAGGTCAGGCCACTGGCTCGGCGACGGATGGAGCCTCTCCACGGGGCCGTCCCTGTCCAGGACGATCAACGGGGTAGCCGACGAGATAAACTACAACCCGAATATGGCGCTCGGCGGCACCCTGTCATACGAACAGCTTGACGCCATCTACTCCCAGAGTGTGGACGTGGCGCTTGACGAGTTCCATTACTCGCTTCCGGGAAGCCAAGGCAGACTGTACCTCCGACGGAACACCGATGGGTCAACAACCCCCGTCACGATACCCCGTGACGACATCACCGTCATCCCCTTGGGAGGAAACAAGTCGATGACCGGATTCCGCATAACGGACAATTCCGGAATGACCTATAGTTTCGGAGGCGGAGGAAGATCCAACCACGATTATGTGATGCATAAGTTCGGAATCTCCGCCCTCGAGGTCCCCACCTCGTGGAAGATCCGGGAGATCCGCTCCGCCGCGACAGGCAAGACGGTGGCGTTCGAGTACGGCTCGAATATGACGGAGGTGTTCTGCTCCAGATACGCCGACGCCCTGATAATCCTCGATGACTTTTCCGGCCAGAATACCTACACATTCCCCCTTGTCAATGTGTCCACCTGCCAGAGCAACGACAGCAAGGTGTACCGCTATGACCAAGCAAGCGGCGGCCTCGTCGAGGCGGATATGGCGGTGGTCAAATCCCCTCAGGGCTACTCGTTCCCGATGCCCTCAAAGACGGACATCATCCAGAACAACTCCCACGTCAGGAGTATAACCTTCAGCGGAGGAAGCGTCCTTTTCAATATGAACGCCGACACGAACAAGGGTCTTGAGTCCATCGAGATCCGCGATGTGTCCGGAACCCTGGTCAGAAGGATAGTGTTCAACCAGACATATATGAGGGATTTCTTCTCGCTCAGGCTTGAGTCCGTCAGGATAGAGTCTCCAGACGGGAAGGATTCGGAGACATATTCATTCTCCTACAAGGGCGGCCTTATGCCGCGGAACACCCGGTCCATCGACAGATGGGGCTTCTACAACGGCAGGGAAAACCACACCCTTGTCCCGACGGTGACAACCGAGGCGACCGTCAACAATTTTCCACGAATCAGTGAAAGTGTGACGCTGACCATCCCCGGAGGAGACCGCACACCGAACGAGGAGGCGATGCAGACCGGCATCCTCTCCTCGGTGACCTATCCGACAGGCGGACGGACGGAGTTCACCTACGAGGCCCACCGCTACATTGACGACAACGGCGTCTCCAGAATGGCCGGAGGCCTCAGGATCAAGCAAATCCGCGACATCGAGAGCGACGGCAAGGCGTTATACCGCAATTTTCGCTACAGCACATACACCTCCACGGTCAACGGCGGAGGCATACTCAACGTCGTTCCAGCGGCATCGTCTTATCCCGCCGACACCAATGAAATCTATTACAGAGAGACAACCTGTACTGAATTTAGTGGTTCTCTCCCCAGCCCTTGGGGTACATACAAAGAAAGAGTGTGGACCGACAACTCTATGGTCAACCTGCTGTCAAGCGAGGGATCGAGCGTGAGCTACCCCTACGTCTTCGAGAGCAGGTCGAGCGACGCCGCCGGGAGGCACACCATCGGCGAGACGGTACATTCCTTCGACGTCTCCACGTCACACCCCATCAAAGCGCCGGGGACAAATCTGGTGCACGACACACAGAACGAGTGGATGTACGGTGCGAAGACCTCCGAAACCGATTATGCGACAGAAGGCGACGGATCGGCACGGATGGTCAGAAGGAAGTCCAACGGCTACACGACCGAACTGGACTACGGCACGGAGGACACGGCGATAAAGCAAACGTACGTCTACAAGAGCGGCAGGGTCTATGGTATAGAGGAGTCCCGCGTCCAGGAGCAATACAAGGAGATACGGAGCCTCACCACCACCCTGAGCCAGGGACGGCGGCTGCTGTCGTCCGTGACGGAGAAAGCCGTTGAGACCAACGGCACGCTGACCAAGACCACATCGTTCACCCACGACGCGCGCGGCAACGTGGCCACAAAGACCGAGGACGTCGGACTTCCGGGTCTGGACAGGAGAGTGACCGTCTACTCGTACCCACAGGACAAGACCGGCGGAACCTATCCGGAAATGGTGTCATCCGGAATGACGGGGATCCCCGTCGAGACGAGGGTCTACAGAAACTCCGCCGATCCCGCGAACCTCCTTACGACACTCACCACGTCATACTCCTCTCACCCCTGCGCCTCTGGCTCGTTCATCGCGCCCTCGGCCCGGTCCCTCACGATCCGCGGCGACGCCTCCAGCGAACGCAGGATCCTTCTCAATGAATATGACCGCAGGGGAAACCCGCTGGAGGTCGTGGACACCGACGGCAGGAAGACGGCCTACCTGTGGGGCTACAACGGGTATTACCCTGTGGCCGAGGTCTCCGGCATCGGATGGGACGGCGTCAAGGACAAGGTCGACACCGCCGTCCTGAACGGTGTGGACGAACGAGAGATTCGGAAACAGTTATTCAAGTTCAGGCTTAAATGTCGGCATATTCCTGAGACACTCATCTCCTCCTATCTGTACAAGCCTCTCGCAGGGCTCACCTACGTGAAAGACCCATCAGACAGGATCACCTACTATGACTACGACGGACTCGGCAGGCTCTCGCTCACCAGCGTCAGGGGCGCCTCCGGCAGAGACACCGTGTCGACATATTCCTACAGCTACGGCGCGGCCGCCGGTGGCAACCGCATCCGGGCGAGGGACTACCTGAGCGGCGACGGGACGGCCTACATCGAGACCAACACCTACCACGACAGACTCGGCAGGCCGATCGAGACGGTCCAGACAGCCGCCTCGCCGGACGGGAAGGACATAGTCACCCTGAATGAATATGACTCCTTCGGAAGGCCGTACAGCGTCTACCGTCCCGTTCCGACGCAGACATCCTCGGGGGCGTACGCCTCCTTCGCGTCCATCAACCCCGAACTCCTCAAGTTCTACAACTGGGAAGTCTACACCTTCTCCAAGACGCTCTACGAGGACTCCCCGCTTGACCGCCCCGTGGAAGAATACGGCCCCGGCTCACCCTGGCACACGAGGGGCAAGTCAGTCCGTACCGAGTACCTTGTCAACGAGGCAACCGGTGTCCTCTCCTGCGGCCTCTACCTTGTGTCCTCCGACACCTCACTGACCCGCTCCGGAGTATTTCCGTCCGGAAGTCTGTCGGTCGTGAAGACCACCGACGAGGACGGGGATGTCACGCTGTCATTCACCGACAGGCTCGGGCGCAAGGTTCTGGAAAGGCGGCTCGACGGAGACCTGCGCCTTGACACCCATTATGTCTATGACGACCTCGGCCTGACACGCTATGTCCTGCCCCCGGAAGCCACCGCGGCGACATCCTCGGACGGGACGTTCGGCGACTCGTCCGCTCCGGTAGCCGGACTGTCCTACGTCTACAAGTATGACGGCAAGGGGAGGTGCTCCTCCAAGAGACTGCCGGGGCGCTCGCCCGTCATTTACAAGTATGACAAAGGAGACGAGCCCGTGTTTTCCCAGGACGGAAGAATGAGGGAGAGGGGCGAGTGGATGTTCTCCTTCAGGGACGCCCTCGGCAGGGAGGCCGTGAGCGGGATCTGGCCGTCATCCCGGACGCCAGACACGGACGGGGCGACCGTCATCGCCACATACACCGGAACCGCATCACTGGGCGGGTACTCGGTCAATGTCCAGACTCCGGCCATCGGCGTTCCCCTGTCCGTCAATTACTACGACGGCCACTCATTTCTGGAGAACCTCCGGCTGTCCGACACCGACAGGCTCGCGTTGTCTCCGGACACGCTGTCAGCCTACGGCGTCCCCGTCACCGGAAGCAACCGGCTCAAGGGACTACATACCGGCTCGGCCGTCCGCTCCGTCACCGATCCTGAATCCGTGACGGTCTCCGCCTTCTACTATGACCGCAGAAGCCGCCAGATCCAGAGCCACCATCTGGAGGCACTCAGCGGGCGGCGGCACGTCCACCAGTCCCTCACGTTCACCGGCAAACCGCTGAGGACGAGGGAGACGGTAGAACTTCCTGACGGACGCGCGGACTCCCTCGTCACCTCCCGGCTCTACGACTCCCAGGAGAGGCTTGTCTCGGAGACCTCGTCCCTGAACGGCAAGTCCCAGACGGTGGCCTACAGCTACGACGGCATCGGCAGACTGACAGGCCGCTCATACAGTTCCGGTGACGGCTCACACTCATTGTCGGAGTCATTGACCTACGACATCCGAGACCAACTGACCGGACTTTCCTCGAATGTGTTCAGTATGTCGCTGAGGCGGCAGGAGCCGGTACTCGGAGCGACACCGAGGTATAACGGGAACATCTCGGAGTGGGAGTGGAGCCGCGGGGCGGGATCGGAGGCGGCGGCCTGGTCGCTGTCCTACGACGGCACCGGCCGCCTAAAAAACGCAAGGAGATTCGCGGGAGGCGCTCCCACAAACGCCCTCAGCGAGAGGAACGTCACCTATGACCTGAACGGCAACATCCTGTCGCTCACCCGGTACGGGGCGGACACGGCCGTCCCTGAGGACTCTCTGGCATATTCCTACGACGGCAATATGCTTGTCGGCGTCAGCAACTCCGGCTCGTCCGGCGGCGGGGGTACATACGCCCACGACGCCAACGGCAATCTGACACGGGACGGCCTGTCCGGCCTCGACATCGGGTACGATGACCTCAACCTGACAAGCCGCATCTCCTCCGGAGACACCACCCTCGCGGAGTACGGACATCTCGCCGACGGCACGAAGATCAGCTCGGCAGACGGCTCCGGGAACGGCCTCCAGTACAGAGGCTCCCTGGTCTACACCCAGACCGCGGGTCAGTCCGGTTCTCCGACCCTGACCCTCGACTGCGCCCTGACCTCCGCCGGCAGGATAGTCCGCGAGACCACCGACGACGGATCTGTCTCCTACAGACCCCTGATCCACCTCCGCGACCACCTCGGCAGCGTCCGCGCCGTCATCGACGGCGACACCGGCACCGTCCTCGAGGCCAACGACTACTACCCGTTCGGCAAGCGGATTCCGACACCTGTAACGGAATCCGCAGTCACTGAGCCTGTCGAAGTGACCTCCAATCCGAACCCGCATAGTGCCGCTTCGACAGGCTCAGCGACCTCCCAAAACCGCTGGCTCTTCTCCGGTAAGGAGTCCCAGTCCTTCCTCTCCGCCTCCATCCCGCTCCTCGACTTCGGGGCGAGGATGTACGACCCGATCACCGCCCGATGGACCGCGCAAGACCCCCTCGCGGAGAAGTACTATGCCGTCAGCCCGTATGCCTATTGTGAGGGAATGCCCGTGAATCTAATTGACCGTTTGGGTAAGGAAGTGATACCGTATGGGGACGCAGAATTGGAGATGATTAGAAATACCTTACCAGAAGAAGCACGTAAATATGTACAACTTGATAAAAATGGAATGATCAATAAAGAACTTCTCGCACAATATGCTTGCGAAAGTCTAAACTTCAAGAACCTTATTAATCTGGTAAACTCTGATAAAGTTATCAAAGTAAGCTTCAATGATAATTTCTCATTCAAAGACAAAGATGGACAGTTAGGGACTGCTGATATGTCGTATTTTCCGTTCGACGAATCGTTTCCTGAAGATAAAGACACTGATTTTGTTTTCATTAGTGGTTTGTCCACAGGGGAATCTGGATTTTACGGCAAAACGTTATTCCCTGACAATGATGGAGATCAGAATTCCACAACTGATGCAATTGAGATTATAATACATCCTTCATTATCTAAGGTTGGTGCAGCAGAGGCGTTTAGTCACGAGGGATATGGACATGCATTGTTGTATATCAGAAATGGAGGAAATCATAATGCAGCATCACATATCACAAAAGGTATGACTGAAACAAATATTGTGTTAAAATCAATGATTCTTAAAGCCAGAAAAGAGACATTTAACAATATAACGAAATGAAAGGTTATATATTAATGATGTTAACGATGATATGCCAATTGCTTCAGGCAAGAGACATCAAAATGAATATTGAGTCATATCATTATATTAAAAGTACCAATGGTGAAACAATCACCATTGTTGAGTATCAATTGACGAATCGTTCCGATGAGCCGTATTTCACCTGGATAGATTTTAATAATCATAATGAAAAAAGGGATAAAAAGATACATCGATACTTTTATGCACCTCACGGTGATTTGAATTTGGCGACATTGATGACCGACAATGTTATACGAACCAGCAGGGAAGTAATAATAGGGGCAACATTCATAAAACGACTGAAACCAGGCGAATCGTTTAAATACATTGTGGTGAACGAAAAAGACAATGATGATTTTAGCAAGAACATTATTGTCGAAAAAGTCTCATACGTCAGTAAGACAATAGGTTTTAATGTTCCAGAATCTTTTGAATATGACAAAACTGAATTGGTTGTTTTCTGATGATGCGTTTGAGCAGTTCACAACATTATTTGCAATAAGACTTGCGATATGAAGCAAACCATTCTGACCGTAATCACCAGACAGCCTTACGCCAGAATGTTGCGAAAGGTCCGCAAGGAATTCTGTCAGGGCAGGACTATCCGCCTGACGGACGCAAGGAGATTCTCGGGAGGCGCGTCCACCAACGCCTTCAGCGAGAGAGCCGTCACCTATGACCGGAACGGCAACATCCTGTCGTTCACCAGGTACGGGGCGGACACGGCAGTCCCGGAGGAGGCGCTGGCATATTCCTACGACGGCGACCTGTTAAGCGGCGTCAGCAACTCCGGCTCGTCCGGCGGAGGTGGCATCTTCACCCACGACCACAACGGGAATGTCACCTGCGACGGCCTGTCCGGACTCGATATAGAGTACGACGACCTCAACCTGACAAGCCGGGTCTCCTCCGGAGACACCACCCTCGCGGAGAAGTACTACGCCGTCAGCCCGTACGCATACTGCATTGGGAATCCGATATCTCTGTTTGATCCTAACGGGACTGATGTATGGACAGTGGATGCGTTTGGAAACGTCGTGTGGAAAGAGCAAAGCGACACTCATTGCCTTTATTATGTGGACAATGACGGGAATCTCTCCGAGGATTATGTGACAGTCTCTGACAGAAGTATCCTGGATGACCTTACAAAGACTGAGGTCAAGACAGATGGCGGGACCGAGGTCAGCAGCCATTCATCCAAGACTGGAATCAACGATATGTTCAAGGTGTTCAAATTTGCTTCGGATAACACTAAGGTCGAATGGGCGATCCACCGCAACGGAGACTCCTACACCATTGGCACAGGTCACAAAACAGACAACGCGGCTTCGTGGGAGGATTATGTCGGCGCAATGCCCAACGCTACAGTTCATTCACATCCAGGTACTTGGCAAGATATGGCAGATGAGATTAATTCTATGGGATACGGAAGTGCTTTCTATAACACAGATCAAACTCACGCCAAACAGGAGATCGATAAGTACGGAAGCAAAGCCCGGATCAATTACGTCTATTTTCCTGTTTCAAGAAGATTGTATAAAGTCGGATACTACAATGCGTCTTTCATAAGAAATATTAAAAACCACAATGGCTTCTATTTCGGAACATTAAACAAAAAATAGCACAAATGAAAAAGTTGATAATTATACTTACAGCGATTCTGTACGCCCAGATGTGCTGCAATCCCGCACGCAGGACGGTGGCGGAGCAGGAGACTGACAGAAAGGACAGTCCGTCAGTAGAGAGGATGTTCATTTCCGACAGGCTTCAAGACTCGTTGGAGAACTTTTTGAAACTGGTTGACACCAGCGATGTTTTTATGGTGTGCCTGAAGCCTGGAGTGTATCGTAACAGCGAGGACACGTCTCATAGAAAAGATGTTGTGACAATATCCTTTTGGGTCGATAATAAGGACACGAACGTTATTTTCGCCGGCAGGCACGGGATATCAGCTCCGATCAACGTTGGTACTGGGGCTTGGATCTATAACGAGACCGTAGTAGGGGCCAAGTATGTCAACAAAACCATAATTGCCGTAAACAGCAATGTGGATATTTCCCTGGATTCCATTTTGGACAGTGTGTTTTTGCAGGGTCTGTCTCTTGAATTATATGAGAAGAGAAAAAGTTATGCGTTGGATGTGACAGGCGGCATCGTTCCATATCTAAAGTCATACATTATAAATGGGGACAGTTTGCGTTTGGAATTCAGTAATGAAAAGAATATGGCGTGTCTGGACACAGTGGTACACAATAATAAACGGGCTGGTTATAAACTATAAGTGAAGAATGCCAAGATATCTTATCCCACGAACCATTCACATATCCATAAAAAGATGACCAGCGAAATAAATATTACATTATGAAACAGTTGACGATAATTCTTGGTATTCTGCTTGCCGCCCTGGGATGCGCGGATAATAAGAAAGACGGCCCGGCGACGCTTGACAATGGATCGTCTAAGAGAATGACAGAGTTGGACTCTCTTTCCAAAATCTCCATTATAAAGGACACGACCGTCTGGCCGGGCTTCAACCGGGTCAACCGGAATGGACAGAGGATGGGGATGTGGAAAGAAACCGGGACTTTTTATTATGAATACGAATATAGTGAGGATGGAAATGAGGTCGTTTTTAAGAAGTACTCACGCCTGACAGGAACTTTGATGTGCCTTGTCCATAATAAAGAAAATAATCGTTGCGATACCTACTATCATTTTGACTATAAACGCCCACTGGATTTCACCTGCTTGAATTTTCGACCAAACAAAGAATACCGCAAACTTGCAAGAAGAATTCCAAATTCTAATGTATACAAATACAGGTGCACATTATTATCCTTTTTCAGGAATGGGACAATCTCGTCAATAGAGGAAATCGATTATGATGAGGACCCATTATGGGACGGAGAGGAACTTTGGGTACGATATTTCAAGGAAGACGGTACTGAATCAGATGTCGATTTATATGATTATAAATGGAAAGGTTGGGACTTGAACAATCTGGACTCCTGCGGCCGCCGTCAGGGGCTGTGGCTGGAGGATGACGGCTACAGGGAGGTCTACTACAAGGACGGTGTCGTGGACGGGATATTCCGCTCATACTCACGAAAGACAGGCACGCTCCTCTCGATCGGATGGTACTGCAAGGGGATGCTTTCCGGACGCTGGTTCTATTTTGACGAGCAGGGCAAACTGCTCAGAATCGATGACCATCCCGACCTTGAAGGAAGTCCAGTCTGGCTGGCCAACTCATATCTCTCAAAATAAAAAATGTCAGGACAATTTGACGTTAACGTTAGATTATTAGCCCAGATTAATGAAATATATAATATTGACTTTCACTCACGGCAGCGTCCGCGCCGTCGTCGACGGCGACACCGGCACCGTCATCGAGGCCAGCGACTATTACCCGTTCGGCAAACGGATTCCGACACCGGCCGCTGGATCGGCAGCGGTCTCTGAATCCGCGGTCACTGAGCCTGCCGAAGTGACCGCCGACCCGAACCCGCATAGTGTCGCTTCTACAAGCTCAGCGACCGTAGTAACCGCGACGACCGCTATCCGATTGCGCTCCAGAACGGCCTTGAAGTCAACCTTTCGGGACTTCAGGAGACTGCTGAGGCTTATTTCCAGCGGCATGACAAGGATGAAGCCGGTCACCGGATCTTTTGAAGGACGTTACGCTGTATGAGTACATTATATTCACATTTTGCTACATTGGCCGCATTGGCATTTGCGGTTTCCTCCTTGTTTGTCGGCTGCGGTGGCTCCGGAGGCGATCAGAAAGACGAACTGGATGAGCCTTCTGTGGACAAAGTGGCGTTCGCACGTGGTGCTGATGTCAGCTGGGCTTCGGAAATGGAGTATGATATGACCCACAATCCTTCCCGGATAAGCGGAACGGCTTTCAAGGACTCCAAGGGCAATGCCGGGCTTTATCCGGTGCTTAAGGCCGCCGGGATCAACGCCATACGTCTTCGCGTCTGGGTGAGACCGGAGGATCCGAACGGATGGAGCGGCAAGGAAGATGTCGTCAGGATGGCGAAACGGGCCGCCGAGGCCGGGATGGCGGTCATGATTGACTTCCACTATAGTGATTTCTTCGCTGATCCGAGCCGTCAGAATACTCCTTCCGAGTGGTCCGGTCTGAATCTGAATGGTCTTTGCGCCAAGGTCGCTGAGCACACCAGGAATGTTCTGACTGCGTTGAAGTCCGCGGGGGTGACTCCGCTCTGGGTACAGGTCGGCAACGAGACCCGACCGGGTATGCTTTGGGAAACCGGACGGCTTTACAACGACAAAGGCGAGATCTCCGGAGGATGGTCCAACTATGCCGCCCTGTCAAACGCAGGCTACGATGCCGTCAAGTCGGTTTTTCCTGCCGCCAAGGTGATCATCCACATCGACAACGCCTACCAGGACAACACCTGGTTCTTTGACAAGCTCAAAGCCGCTGGCGGCAAGTTCGACATGATCGGCCTTTCGCACTACCCTATGACCAATCCTAGCATGACTTGGAAGGCGATGAATTCCTCCGCCATCCTGAACATCAAGTCATTGGCCGCCAAGTACGGCTGCCGGGTGATGGTCTGCGAGGTAGGTGTGAAAAACACAGCATCTGACCTTGCTGCCTCTACACTGTGCATGACCGAGTTTATGAATTCCGTGAAATCCTTGTCCGTCTGTGCCGGAGTGTTCTACTGGGAGCCTCAGGTTGACGGCAAATGGAGACCATCCATCTATGAGAGGCCGGACCGCGACTGGGGAGCCTATAATATGGGAGCCTTCTCCTCCGACGGCTCCGCTATCACTCCGACCGCCATTCTATCAGCTTTCGGAGAATGAGGTGTGAAGGTGAGTCCGGTCACTTAGGCAAGCTCAGTGACCGGGAAAAGGGTTTGTGACCAAAGTGACCAAAGTGACCAAAGTGACCAAGGAGGGGGGCAATGTGTCTGACTACTTCTCCAACGGGAAAAGGCCGTAGAGCTCGGCATCTATCCTGTCGGTGATGGAGGCGAAGTCCTCAGGGCGGTTCTCGAAGTCGAGATCATCGGTTTCGATGGTCAGAACCTTGCCGTCATATTCATTGATCCACTTGTCGTAACGGTCGTTCAGGCCGCTGAGATATTCAAGGCTCATGGTCTGCTCGTAGTCGCGGCCACGTTTCTGGATCTGCGCCACGAGGTGAGGCACCGATGATTTGAGGTAGATCAGCAGGTCGGGCTTTCGGACGGTGGCGGCCATCACATTGAAGAGATCCATATAGGTCTCGTAGTCACGTTTGCTGAGGTTGCCCATCGCATAGTTGTTGGCCACGAAGATGTGGACTCCCTCGAAGAGCGTCCTGTCCTGGATGATGACCTCCCGGCTCCGCGCGATCTCCAGCACGTCCTTGAATCTCTGGGCAAGGAAGTAAGTCTCAAGATTGTACGACCAGCGGGGGATGTCCTTGTAGTAGTCCTCAAGATAAGGGTTATAGGTCACCGACTCGTACTTCGGTGTCCATCCGTAATGGGCGGAGAGCATCCTCGTCAGGGTGGTCTTGCCGCTGCCTATGTTGCCTGCTATTCCTATGTGCATCGTAATATGTTCTTTTATGTTTTTTCAGTCGCTTCGACAGGCTCAGCGACCGATGGAGTCTATCTCTATACCGTCTCCGTCCCAGTCAATGTCCTCCTCCGGCTCGTTGAACGGCTGGAGAAACGGGTTCTGCGTCCTCTCATTGGCGATGGTGGTGCGATGCCCGTGTCCCGGAAGCACATCCACATCTCCCGGCAAGCCCATCAACTTGTCCATGACGCTGATGATCTCCCTGTCATAATCCCCTCCAAGATGGTCTGTACGGCCTATCGCTCCGGCAAAGAGAGTGTCACCGCTGAGCAGAACCTTGTCCGCCTCACCATAGTAGCAGACGCATCCCGGCGTGTGACCCGGCGTGGTGATCACCTTGAACGGCGCGCCCTGAAGCGTGTCCAGCACCTCGCCGTCACTGATGTCAACTGTCTGGATCTGAGATGAGTCCGGAGCCAGCAGCCCGAAATCCCTCACCGCGGCCTGGTTGTTGTCCAGCACGATCTTGTCATCCGGCGACATCAGAACCGGCACTGAATATTCCCCCACAACCTTCAGCACTCCGTGAACATGGTCAAAATGCCCGTGTGTCAGCCACACCGCCTTAGGAGTCAACCCCTCTGCCGCGATAAATTCCCGAAGCCTGGCGAACTCCTCCGGCCAGTAGCACCCCGGATCCACAATCACACAATTCCCAACCGCATCCCAAAGCAAGTAGCAATTCTCACGGAAAGAATTGAATATAAATGTCTTGATGTTTAGTTGATGATCCTGACTCATTGAATGTCTTGTTTACTCTTGACTACAAATTTACTGAATATTCGTTAAATTTGCGGAATAAAGAGGAAATGATGAGCAAGAAAGAATATATCGAGATCAGGGGGGCGGAGGCACATAACCTCAGGGGGGTGAATGTGGACATCCCGAGGGGGGAGTTTGTGGTGGTGACGGGGCTTAGCGGAAGCGGGAAGTCCTCGCTGGCGTTCGACACAATCTACGCCGAGGGGCAGAGACGGTACATGGACACACTCTCCACCTACGCCAAACACTTTATGGGAGTGCTGGAAAAACCTGAGGTCGAGAGCATCACGGGGCTGAGTCCGATCATCGCGATCGAGCAGAAGACCACCGGAAACAACCCCCGCTCGACCGTGGGGACCATCACGGAGATATTCGATTTCCTCCGGCTCCTCTACGCGAGGGCTTCGAGGGCATATTCACCGGTCACCGGGAAGGAGATGACCCGCTACACCGACGCTCAGATCATCGACTTGATAATGAATGAGTACAGGGGGAAGAAGTGCTACCTTCTCGCCCCGCTGGTGGTGGGTCGCAAGGGACACTACCGCGAGCTGTTCGACCAGATGCGCAAGCGTGGCTACACCGACATCAGGGTGGACGGGAAGATCCTTCCGCTGAACGAGGTCGATGCCCTGGACCGCTACAAAAGCCATTTCATCGAGCTGGTCGTCGATAAGCTGAAGCCGTCGGAAGGCGACGTGAAGCGCGTGCGGGACTCCGTGGCCGCAGCCCTTGGCATCGGCAAAGGCTCGGTGGCCCTGCTGGAGTCCGGAGCGGACAAGCCGAGGCATTTCTCCAAGCATCTGGTCGATCCGGATTCGGGAATATCCCTCCAGGAACCCGCGCCACACTCTTTCTCTTTTAACTCCCCGGAAGGCTACTGTCCTCACTGCAAAGGACTTGGAATGATTGTGGACGTAAACATGGACACGATCATCCCGGACCGTTCCGTCTCGATAGCGGACGGCGGAATCGTTCCGCTTGGAAAGATGCGGGAGACCAAGAAATACGATGTGATCCGCTCGATAGCGCGCAAGTACAACTTTTCCCTCTACGATCCGATCGACACGATCCCCGACGAGGCCATTTCACACATCATCTTCGGGAGCGACGAGCTGTTCCGCGTCGGCGAAGGAGGGCTGTCCGAGATGGTGACGTTCGACGGAATCGTGGACGACATCGACGAGAAGATCGTCTGCCCGGTCTGCCACGGAACCCGCCTCAACGAGAATGCCCTGTGCTTCAGGATTGACGGGAAGACCATCGCCGAGGTGGCCGCGATGGAGATGACCGAGCTGAAGGAATGGTTCCTGTCGCTGCCTGGCAAACTGAACACCAGGGAGAACAACATCGCCCGGGACATCCTCAAGGAGTTGGGCGAGAGAGTCCAGTTCATGCTGGACGTAGGCCTTGACTATCTGTCACTTGACCGTCCCACGGCCTCGCTTTCCGGAGGCGAGGGGCAGCGGATCCGGCTCGCCACGCAGATCGGCTCGAAGCTCGTCAACGTGCTGTACATCCTCGACGAGCCGTCCATCGGGCTGCACCAGAGGGACAACCGCAAGCTGATAGACTCACTGAAAGAGTTGCGCGACGAGGGCAACTCGGTGATGGTCGTGGAACACGACTACGAGACCATGATGAACGCCGACTGGCTGGTGGATGTCGGCCCGGGTGCGGGCGAGAAAGGTGGAAGAATATGCCTGAACGCCCCTCTGAAAGCTCTGTTGGAATATTCATCGGACAGCGGCAGGGTTCCGGCCTCGCTGGACAAGGAGACCGCCGGCCACTGCATATTCGGAAAGTCAAAGACACTGGATTACCTTCAGGGGAAGGATGCCATCCCGGTTCCGCACACCCGCCGCGCCGGGAATGGTAAGTTCCTCAGCATCAAGGGTGCCCGCGGCAACAATCTGAAGAACGTCTCCGTAGATTTCCCGCTGGGATGCTTCATCGGGATCAGCGGAGTGAGCGGCAGCGGCAAGTCCACGCTAATCAACGAAACCCTGATGCCGATTCTGAAGAACAAGCTCTACAGGGCGAAACTCCGCCCTCTTGCCTACGACTCGATCGAGGGCGTGGAGAACATCGACAAGCTCATCGAGATCGACCAAAGCCCGATCGGACGTTCGCCGAGATCGAATCCGGCCACATTCACGGGCGTGTTCAACGACATCCGCAACCTGTTCGCCGACACTCCGGACGCCAAGGTGCGGGGATTCAAGGCCGGCAGGTTCTCCTTCAATGTGGCCGGTGGCCGCTGCGAGGCATGCAAGGGAGCCGGAATCAAGGTCATAGAGATGAACTTCCTGCCGTCCGTGAACGTGCTCTGCGACGAATGCAGGGGCAAGAGGTACAAGGAGGACACCCTGGCCGTGCACTACAAGGGCAAGAACATAAACGACGTGCTGGAGATGCCGATCAGCGAGGCCTACGAGTTCTTCAGGCCGATTCCCGCCATCGCCCAGAAACTGAAGGCATTGGTGGATGTGGGTCTTGGTTATGTCCATCTCGGCCAGTCCGCCGTGACGCTTTCCGGCGGCGAGAGCCAAAGGATGAAACTGGCTGCGGAGCTGTTCAGAAAAGCCACCGGCAACACCCTCTACATCCTCGACGAGCCGACGACCGGCCTTCATTTCGAGGACATCAAGGTACTCCTCAACGTCCTGCAGCAGCTTGTGGATCAAGGCAACACGGTGATCATCATCGAGCATAACCTCGATGTCCTCAAAAGCGTGGACTACCTCTTCGACCTAGGCCCCGACGGAGGCCGCCGCGGCGGCCTGATCGTCGCCCAAGGCACTCCCGAAGCCCTCGCCCGGAACGCCTCTTCCGTCACCGGCCCCTTCCTCGGATAGAAAAAGTGTAGATTTGTATGGCAATATTTAATAGAAAAGTGTCAAAGCCATGCTACACAGAAAGATAGAGGGTTACTTGGAGGGGCATCTAAAGTCCGAGACCGACCGGATTCTGATTCTGGAAGGTGCCAGACAAGTGGGCAAATCGTTCATAATACGCAAAGTAGGAGAACGATTGTACAAGAACTTCATCGAGATCAATTTCGTGAAAGACGACGAGGGTCCTCAGTTGTTCAAGGAGATCAGAACCACTGAGGAATTCTACTTTATTTTGAGTTCTATCCACGGCAAGAATCTTGACTCCTATAAGAATACGCTTGTCTTTCTTGATGAAATCCAGCACTATCCACAGTATCTTACCCTGCTGAAATTTTTCCGGGAAGATCACCGGTTCCGTTTCATAGCGAGTGGCTGCCTATTAGGGCTTACTTTACGGGAAACAACTTCCATTCCCGTCGGCAGCATCATCAGAAAATCAATGTATCAACTTGATTTCGAAGAGTTTTTACTCGCAAACAACTTTGGTTTTGACACGTTGGAGACACTCAGACAAAAGATGGAGAAAGGTGAAAGCATAGACGTGGCTATGCATAATTACATCATTGGCCAATTCCGGCGCTATCTTCTTGTCGGAGGTATGCCGGAGGCCGTGAATGAATATCTCGCCTCACACAACATCGTAAAAGTCAGAGAAGTACAGGAAAGCATAAAGTCTCTCTACGAAGTCGATGCGACAAAATACGAGGAAGACAACAATAAATCACTTCTTATAAGGCGTGTCTATAATATGATTCCGTCCCAGATGGAGAACAAGAAAAAAAGGATTGTGGCAAAAGACATACGGAACAAGGTTGGAGACAGGTTCGACAACTACCGGGAGGAATTCGAGTACTTGACATATTCAGGAATCGCACTTAACGTCAACTCCATCTCGAACCCCAAGTACCCTCTGTCCGAGTCCGTCCACAAGAATCTTCTCAAACTCTATCTGAACGATGTCGGATTACTTACGGCACAACTATACAGAAACAATGTCCGCCCGGTTCTTTCGGACGAGGAGGGGGTGAACCTTGGTTCCGTCTATGAAAGTGTCATCGCCCAGGAACTGAAGGCGCACGGACACAATCTTTTCTATTATGACAACAAGCAGAAAGGAGAGGTCGATTTCTTGATTGATGACTATAAAAGCACAAGCGTTCTGCCGATCGAGGTCAAATCCGGTAAGAATTACACCATCCACAGCGCCATCGACAACCTGCTAAGTATATCTGACTACAACATCAAATCAGGCCTCATCCTGTCAAACTCCCGGGAGATACGTACTTCCGGAAAGATAACATATATGCCCGTCTATTACATTATGTTCATCAATGCCGATCAGGTTGATGAAAGTGAGATCTACTTTTAATGCAACCGCGGTGACTGTAACGGCGGTTACAAAAACAAGAAGCACTCTCCTACTATCCGAAACAAGCAGTAGGAGGGTGCTTCAGCATATTCATTTACAAGAGCTTGCACTCCACGGCAGCTATCGTTCCCAGGCGAGGGCGGAGGCGCCGAGGATGGCGGCGTCGGACTCCTTGAGTTGGGAGTAGACCAGCTTGACCTTGTTCTTCCAGAGAGAGAGGACGTTGTCGTTCATCGAACGGAAGATCGGCTCGGTGAGGAACTCCTTGCTTCTGGCCAGTCCGCCGAAGAGGACGATCGCCTCGGGAGCGGAGAACGCGATGAAGTCGGCGAAGGCCTCTCCGAGGAGTGTGCCGGTATATTCAAAGATCCTGATGGCAAGGGCATCGCCTTCCTTGGCGGCCTCGTAGACATCCTTCGAGGTGATGGTGTCAAGGCTGCGGAGGGACGACGGCTGATCGCTCATGTCGAGCCACTCGCGGGCGGTTCTGGCGACTCCGATCGCCGAGCAGTAGGTCTCAAGGCAACCGGTCCTGCCGCAGTTGCAGCGTCGACCGTTGTGGCGGACGATGGTGGTGTGGCCCAGCTCGCCGGCGAACCCGTCGTGGCCATAGACCACCTCGCCATTGATGACGATTCCGCTGCCGACACCGGTCCCGAGGGTGATCATGATGAAATTCTTCATTCCCCTCGCCGCTCCGTAGGTCATCTCGCCCATCGCTGCCGCGTTGGCGTCGTTGGTGAGGGTGACAGGGATTCCGCCCATCGCTTCTGAAAGCATCTTGGCGAAAGGAATCGCACCTGAGCGTCCCCAGGAAAGGTTCACGGCGTTCTCCACCTCGCCGGTGTAGTAGTTGGCGTTAGGAGCGCCCACACCGATTCCACGGATCTGCCCTTCGGCGTTGGCGTCAGCGATGATCTTCTTCAACGCGGCTGAAAGTTCCCCGATGTAAGGTTCTACATCCGTGTAGGAATCCGAGCGGATGACTGTCTGTGCCAGCACAGTACCGCGCGCGTCCACTACTCCGCATTTGGTGGTCTGTCCACCAACGTCTATTCCTATTACAAGATTCTGTTCCATAATGTTTGGCTATGAGAAGTTCCGGCGGAGAACCCCGCCGGAACGGGATTTCAAATTAAGCTGTTTTCTTTACCTTGGATCCGAACAGGGCGTACCAGAGGATGTAGGCGACACCGATGATGACAACGATGTAGCTCATCAGGTAGTTGGTTGCGTCAGCGACGGCACCCTGGATGAGAGGGAGGATACCTCCACCGCAAACCATCACCATGAAGAGGCCGGAAGCGATTGAGGTGTACTTGCCAAGTCCCTCGACGGCAAGGTTGAAGATCGCTCCCCACATCACCGAGGTGCAGAGTCCGCAGAGGATGAAGAACATCACTCCGATCGGAATCTCGGCGAGGGAGAATGAGAGATTCGAGGTGATGGCCGGGAACTTCACGGTCGCGGTGTCACCAAGGATCATACCCAGCACGAGGAATATGATGGCTACCGTGCCGACGAAGCTGACCATAGCGCGGCTGGAGACCTTTCCGCCGACGGAAGCGCCTACCAGACGGCCACAGAGCATAAGGAACCAGTACATGCCGACAATCGTTCCGGCGACAGCGGCGCTGATGCCGATCTCGGCGGATGTCATGTAGAGGTTCACGAAGTTAGGAATACCCACCTCGACACCCACATAGACGAATATGGCGATGATACCAAGCACGAAATGCTTGAAGGAGAGGGCTCCCTTGACGCTCTCGCCGATGGTGAGCTGCTGCGTCTTTCCGGAAGCTGCCGCCGCCTCAAGCTCTGGCTCAGGAATATGCGAGGCCGCGATGATGATGAACGCCAGAGCGAAGATGCCCATCGCGATGAAAAGCGCCGGATTGGCGTCGGCGATCTGCGTGTCCTTCGTAACGTCACCGATGAGATAGCCCACGAGCACAGGCACGATGGTCGCGCTCAAGGAGTTGCAGGAACCGCCCCACTGGATGAGCTGGTTACCCTTGTTGCCGCCGCCACCGAGGGTGTTGAGCATAGGGTTCACAACCGTGTTGAGCATACACATCGAGAATCCAGAGATGAACGCGCCGAGGATGTAGACCGCGAAGCTGCCGACAATTCCTGAAAGGAATGTCACACCTACTCCGACGAATCCCACCGTCACGGCGGCGAGGGCTGTGAACTTGTAACCCTTCTTGGACAGGATCATACCGGCCGGCAGACCCATGAACGCATAGGCGATGAAATTGGCCGCGTTACCCAGCTGGGACATGAAGTTCGAGGCGGCGAACTGCTGCTTTACAATGACTCCGAACGGATTCTGGAATCCCGTCACGAATGAGATCATCGCAAACAGGAAGAACATTATCACAATAGCGAGAATGTTACCTTGTTGTTTCTTTTCCATTTGTAAGATGTTTTATGTTACCAAAAATAATTTCGTGGCATATCGCACAAAATTAGCAAATTAATTTCAATTTTGACCGAATGGCTTTAAAATTCAGTCGCAGAAGACATCCTTTGTAGGAATATTATTAACTTTGAGAAATGAAAACTCATGAATATGAAAAAGATAATCGACGTTAACGCTCATCTGCACACTCCTTACTCGTTCAGCGCCTTCACTGACGTGAGACAGGCTCTCGACATGGCCGCGGCGGAAGATGTCCGCATCGTGGGAATCAATGACTTCTACAGCATGGACGGCTACAGGGAGTGGAACGATGAATGCGCCGCAAGGCATCTTTACCCGATGTTCAACATCGAGTTCATCTCCCTCAACAGCGAGGATCAGGCGGCAGGACTCAGGGTCAACGACCCGAACAACCCGGGACGCACCTACCTCAGCGGCAAGGGACTGGCCTACCCGGTGATCCTCAGCGGGAAAGAGGCTCAGATGCTCGCCGATGTCAGGGCCGAGTCCAACGCGCAGGTCGAAAGGATGTGCGCCAAGCTGAACGCCCATCTGGACGCGGTAAAGGCCGGATTCAGCATAGATTTCAAACAGGTTGTCAAGGATCTGACCAGAGGCTCCGTCAGGGAGCGTCACCTCGCGAAGGCGCTGAGGATGGCGGTGGACGCGGCTGCCGGAAACGCCGGGGACAGGCTAGCCCTCTATGAAAGGATATTCGGAGGCCAGCCTCTTAAATCCGCCATTGAGAACGATGCGGCTGTCGAGAACGAGATCAGAAGCAAGCTCCTCAAATCCGGAGGCGCGGCCTTCGTGCCGGAGGATCCAAAGGCGTTCCTGCCTATGGAGACTGTCTGCCGGATCATCGAGGCGGCGGGCGGAATCCCGACCTATCCGTTCCTTGCGGATGACGCCAAGGGCAATTTCACCGACTTCGAGGGCGACCTCCAGAAGGCGGCTGACACACTGAAAAAGAGAGGGTTCAAGTCGGTGGAGTTCATCACGACCCGCAACACCACGGCTGTCCTTGAGAAGTACACGGACTACCTTAAGGACGAGGGGTTCATCGTCACATTCGGTTCGGAGCACAACACTCCTGCGCTGGAGCCGATCCGCCTGCGCACCCGCGACAACGCCGAAGGCCTGAGCGAGAAGCTGCGCCTGACCAACTACCGCGGAGCCTGCGCCGTGGCCGCCCACCAGGCGGGCCTTGACTCCGTCGAGGCCGGAGACGAACTGCTCCAGAAGACGGTTTTCGGGATTTAGAAAGAATATACTTGGAACATAATCAACATAAATAACACGAACATGAGACAAATTGAAGATCTTATCGCGATTTCACGGAAATTCGGGCAGGACTCCCGCTTTGTGATCGCAGGAGGCGGCAACACCTCCTACAAGGATGAGAACAGACTTTGGGTGAAGGCCAGCGGCCACGCCCTTGCCACAATAACAGAGGACGGATTCGCCGTCCTCGACAGAACCCTTCTGAACGAGATGGGAGAGAAGGCCTACAATGAGGACACGGCGATCCGCGAGGAGCAGGTCAAGAACGACCTCGCCGTGGCCTGCGTCACAAAGGACAGAAGGCCGTCGGTGGAGACCTCCCTGCACAACTGCATGGGATTCGCGTTCGTGGTGCACCTCCACCCTACCCTGGTCAACGGTCTGATGTGCTCGGCGAACGCCGAGGCCGCCTGCGGGGAGATCTTCCCGGAGGCGCTTTACATTGAATATACCGATCCGGGCTACACCCTTTTCAAGAAGGTCTACGACCGCATCAACGCCTACAAGGCCGCGAACGGAAAGGAGCCTCAGGTGATCTTCCTTCAGAACCATGGAATATTCGTGGGCGGAGACACGACCGCCGAGATCGAGGGAATATATTCGGAAATCCTCGGGAAACTTGAGGCCAAGGTGGCCGCTCTGCCAGAGGGCGGGAGCGAGGTCTCCCCGACCGTAACGGATGTCATCCCGGCCATCAGGCAGATGCTCTCCCGCTCCGGCAGAGGACTTAAGACACTTAAAGTCACGAAGAACGCCCTTGTGGACTACTTCCTTGACGGATCCCGCGAGAAGATCGCCGCACCGTTCACACCGGACATCATCGTGTACTGCAAGAGCGCCTACATATTCATTGACGCAGAGTCGGATGAAGAGATTCTGAAGCAGGCGGAGGAGAAGATCGAGGCTTTCGCCGCCGAGAAGGGCTACACGCCTAAGGTGCTGCTCATCAAGGGTGTCGGTCTCGTGGCCGTTGGAGACAACTTCAAGAACGCGCAGATCATCACCGACGTGTTCACCGATGCGATGAAGGTCGCTTTCTATGCGCAGAGTTTCGGAGGAGAGCATCCGATGGAGAAGGCATGGATTGATTTCATCGACAACTGGGAGGTGGAGAACTACCGCCGCAAGGTCGCCGCAGGCTCGTCGAAAGGCCGTGTGGAAGGAAAGACCATCATCGTGACCGGCGCAGCCCAGGGATTCGGAGAGGGCATCGCCCGTGAGCTGATGGCGCAGGGAGCCAACATCGTGGTGGCCGACCTCAACGAGGCCACAGGCGAGAAGACCGCGGCCAGCTTCAATGAGATGGCCGGCTCGAACAAGGCGATCTTCGTAAAGACCAATGTCGCCGACATGACGAGCCTTCAGAACCTGATGAGGCAGACCATCCTGAACTTCGGGGCGCTGGACGCGTTCGTCAGCAACGCAGGAGTTGTCCGCGCAGGAGGCCTGGACGTGATGACCCCGGAGAATTTCGAGTTTGTCACCAAGATCAACTACGAAGCCTACTTCTTCTGCGCCAAGGCGGCCTCTCACATCATGAAGATCGAGACGAGGTATGATCCTGACTATTTCGCCGACATCATACAGGTCAACAGCAAGAGCGGACTGCGCGGCAGCAAGGCCAATTTCGCCTACGCCGGCGGCAAGTTCGGAGGAATAGGACTCACCCAGTCCTTCGCCCTTGAGCTCGCCCCGGACAGGGTGAAAGTCAACAGCATCTGCCCTGGCAACTACTACGACGGCCCGCTGTGGAGCAACCCGGAGAACGGACTGTTCATCCAGTACCTCAACGCCGGCAAGGTTCCGGGAGCCAAGACCGTGCAGGATGTCAAAGACTACTATCTCGCCCAGGTGCCTATGCGCAAGGGATGCAACCCTGTGGATGTCTGCAAGGCCATCCTCTACGCCATCGACCAGACCGGAGAGACCGGACAGGCCATCCCTGTGACGGGAGGTCAGGTCATGCTGGCTTAGGAATATGACAAGTCTAATATAAATCATTAATATCATGAAACAACTTGACGTTAATCTCATGCATCCCGCCGAGCAGATCGCTATCATCATCGGCAGGATCTATCGCAGCGAGATGACCACCACCTCCGGTGGCAATCTGTCCATCATGGACGAAAACGGAGACATGTGGATCACCCCTGCGGCGATCGACAAGGGTTCCCTCACACCGGCTGACATCATGTGCGTGAAGGCCGACGGAACCATCGTAGGCCCTCACAGGCCGTCTTCCGAGTACCCGTTCCACAAGGCAATCTACAAGATGAATCCGCATATTCACTCAGTGATACACGCCCACCCTCCTGGACTGGTGACTTTCAGCATGGTACACCAGGTTCCGGACACGAGCATCATTCCGCAGGCCCGCGCGACGTGCGGCCCTGTAGGCTTCGCTGAGTATGCCCTTCCTGGCAGCGAGCTTCTCGGAAAGAAGATCGTGGCGGAGTTCAAGAAGAATCCTGACTACAAGGCCGTGATCATGGAGAACCACGGCGTGGTGGTGGCCGGCGACGACATCGCGGACGCCTACCAGAGATTCGAGACCCTGGAGCTCTGCGCGCGCACAATCTTGAACGCCAAGACCTTGGGTGAGCCTAAGTACCTCAGCGAGGAACAGATCCTCCAGCACGAAAAGGCCGTGAACGTTCCGTTCCAGCACTTCATGAACGTCACCCATCCTTCCGACGAGAGGGCTATCCGCGCCGAAATTTGCAAGATCGTCCGCAGAGCCTGCTCGCAGGGACTTATGTGCAGCTCCTACGGAACGGCCTCCGTTCGTTGGAGAGACAATGATTTCCTCATCACCCCTTCCAGCATGCAGCGCTGGGATCTTGATCCTGAGGACATCGTGCAGGTCAAGGACGGCATGATCGAGGCAGGCAAGAAGGCAAGCCGCTCGGTGGCTCTCCACTACGAGATCTACCGCCGCAACCCTAAGGTGAACTCCATCATCCTGACCCAATCCCCTGCCCTTATGGGATTCTGCACCACAGGTGCGAAATTCGATGTGCGCACGATTCCGGAGAGCTGGATATTCCTGCAGGACATTCCGATCTTCCCGTTCGGCAGCCAGTACAACGAGCATCTGACCGAACTCGCCGACGAGTTCAAGAACAGGCCGTGCGTGATGCTGGAGAACGATTCTGTCGTGGTGACAGGAGACCAGCTCATCAACACGTTCGACCGTCTTGAGGTGGCGGATTTCAGCGCCCGCTCGCTGATCCTCGCCGCTCCGCTTGGCAAACTGAACCCGATCACCGACGAGGAGATCGAGGAACTCCGCGTGGCGTTCCACGTAGGAGAATAATTAGAGCAGACATATACTGCCGTAGGTGGCTTTGGCTCCCGAAGAGGGAGGTCGTGAGCGATTAATGAAGGTCCAGTGGACCTTCATAGCGAGCAGCACGAAGTGGGGAGGATCACCGGAGGCAGTATATGTCTGCTCTAACCGAAGTATAACTGCAGAACAAATGCCTTTTCGGTAGGCTCTGCGACCGGTAAAGAGAAAACTCCCTCCC
>ULTE01059105.1_pt1 | contig 25054 bp, 24 predicted proteins | sample 1957401 | NCBI WGS metagenome assembly ULTE01 (sample SAMEA4835728, study PRJEB28245) | human gut metagenome | biome: gut microbiome; material: fecal sample | place: Denmark | collected 2008 | reverse complement strand
ACCAACGGACAAAATAAATCAGAGTGTCACGATTTTGTCTCGTAGACGTTTCTCTCTCACTTTACAACGGACATTTTTCTCAAAAAAACTTGGCACTCTCTTTCAAAAAACTTCTCTTGCCCCTGATCCCCCCCTCTACTTAGCTAAGTGAATCAGCGGCCGGTTTTGTCCCAGATTTCTCAAAAAAGTTTCGAGGACGGCGAAACAATCTCTGTGCGCTGCTCCAAATTGCCCTTTCTACTTTCCAACGGACAAAATGATGCGGCATGTCACGGTTCTGTCATAACAAGGGCAAAAAAAGAAGCGCCTGCCATTACGACAAGCGCTTTGTTTTTGCATCCATTATTCGAGCAAATCCTCTATATCCCCTTGATCGTATTCAGTTTTCCGCATCAGCCGACAGACACCATCTGCCTCGTCCCGCTGGCGCAGAAGCGCGGCGAATGCCAGATACAGCGCGTTCTGCCGCCGTTCGACTGCACCACGATTCATCTGCAAGGCGTCCGCCGTTTTGCGGATAGACAGTCCCTCGGAAAAGCGTTTTTTGAAGATCTCCGCGTAGTCGTGGAGCACCGTTTTGAGGGACTGCTGGAGGAATGCCAGATCCTCGCGCATGGCCAGATATTCCTCCCGGTCATGAACACCGATGTACTGCTTCCGTTCCCGGATGAGCCGGTAGCGCTGCAAGTCCATGCGGTAGTTTTCGCAGATATCCTTGGCGTATTCATAGTAGGTTCTGCTGCAACGGATGGCGCGCTCTGCGTACTCGTCATCAACATAAGTGAAGGGCTTGCTTTTGGGCTCCGGAAAGCCGTCCTCATATACTTCACGGACGGTGCCTTTGTCGATCTCGCGCCGGGTCTGGCGGACGTATTTATCCCGCAGCACAGCATCGACTTCGACCTGCTCGCAGAAGGAGGTGTACCGGATGAGGTAGTAATGCTCGTTGTCTTCTTTGGAAAAGCTGGCATCCTTGCAGACCACGATGAACTCGCCGGTGTCGATGTCCTTCAGAACCCGGACGACGAAGATGGGCTTTCCGTCGTACCGCGTATAAAACCCGGCAAATACCCGTTTGAGCGCCATGAATAAGCCCTCCTTCCGCTGATTTTCCTACAGTATAACACAGATCACGGCGGAGGAAAAGCGCAGCGCAGGGACGGGGGAAACTGAGATTGGAGAAACCAGCAAGCACATCCGGTGTCCGTACACACGGTCGAAATGCGCGTTTCTACCCTGTGGGCAGACTGCGCATTTCGCCTTTTGGGATGCTCCCAAACCCTGTCTGATTTTTGCAAAATCGCCGTGAATCCGAAGGACATGGCACACGAACTTAACGGCGCCTTTACAATGACCTGTTTTTACGATTTTAAAGACCTTTAAGCCGCCATTTCCACGATGATTTCCCGGCTTTTCACACGGAAATTGGAATACAGTTTTTTGCTGTATGCCATTGCACAATTGCGTTGTTTGCTGTATAATTAAATAGCCAAATAGTCATATCTCGCACGAGAAGCGGTGGGATGTGACTTTTTGCGAGAGAACAGGAATGGATTACTGCGCGATGATCGGATGCAGAAACAAGCACTGTGCCGCAAAAGCGCAGAGAAAAACAGGTGAAGAACATGAATAAGCGTCTTCTGCTGGCCAGCCCGCACATGTCGGACGAGGGCTATGAGCTGGAATACATTCAGGATGCGTTCCGCAAAAACTGGATCGCGCCGCTGGGCGAGAACGTCAACGAGTTTGAAAAGGCCATGAGCGACTACATGGGCAAGAGGTATCCGGTGGCCCTGTCCGCCGGAACGGCGGCGCTGCATTTGGCCATGATCCTTGCGGGGGTGAAGCCCGGCGATACGGTGTTCTGCCAGAGCCTGACCTTCTCCGCGTCGGCTAATCCCATCGCCTACTGCGGCGCGAAGCCCGTGTTCATCGATTCGGAGCGCGAGACGTGGAACATGGATCCCGCCGCCCTGCGCCGGGCGTTTGAGCTGTACGGCGCGCCCAAGGCGGTGGTGGTGGTGCACCTGTACGGCAACCCGGCCAAGCTGGATGAGATCACCGCCATCTGCCGGGAACACAATGTCCCCCTGATCGAGGACGCTGCGGAGGCGCTGGGGTCTACATACAACGGCCAGAAGTGCGGCACGTTCGGTGAGTTCGGCGGCCTGTCCTTCAACGGCAACAAGATCATCACCACGTCCGGCGGCGGTATGCTGCTGTGCGGGACGGAGAAGGAAGCGAAGCACGCGCTGAAGCTGGCAACGCAGGCCCGGGAGAATGCGCCGTGGTACCAGCACGAGGAGATTGGCTATAACTACCGCATGAGCAATATCACTGCCGGGATCGGGCGGGGGCAGATGAAGGTGCTGCCGCTGCGGGTGCAGCAGAAGCAGGCCATCTTTGCCCGCTACTGCGAAAAGCTTCAGGGCCTGCCGCTGACCATGCAGCCGAAGCTGGACTGCGCGCAGCCCAACCGCTGGCTGTCCGTGCTGCTGCTGGATGCGAACTGCGGCGTGACGCCCGCGGAGCTGCTGGCGCGGCTGAATGAGGCGAACATTGAGGGCCGTCACCTTTGGAAGCCCATGAACATGCAGCCGGTCTTTGCCGGAAGCCCCTTTGTCAGCGTCAGCGATGCGCCTGTGTGCGACGACCTGTTTGCCCGGGGTGTGTGCCTGCCCAGCGACACGAAGATGAGCATGGACGATGTGGACCGCGTGTGCGAAGTCATCCGGGGGATGTTCTGATGCAGCACAGAGCCGGATTTTATGAAAAGTACGTCAAGCGGCTGCTGGATCTGGCGCTTTCCGGAATGGCGCTGATCATTCTGTCACCTCTGCTGCTTGTGACGGCGACTCTGGTGCGCGTCAAACTGGGAAGCCCGGTGATCTTCTGCCAGGAGCGGCCGGGGAAGGACGAGAAGATCTTCAAGCTCCACAAGTTCCGCAGCATGACTGACGCGCGGGATGAGCACGGCGATCTGCTGCCGGACGGGGAACGCCTGACGGGCTTTGGAAAGAAACTGCGCTCTCTGAGCATCGACGAGCTGCCGGAGCTGTGGGACATCTTCCGCGGCAAGATGAGCATCGTGGGGCCAAGACCGCTGCTGGTCGAATACTTGCCATATTACACGGAGAATGAGCGCCATCGGCATGATGTACGTCCTGGATTAACTGGTCTTGCTCAGATAAACGGAAGAAACACATTAACATGGGAGCAGAAATTTGCATATGACTTGGAGTATGTGCAGCATATCAGCTTTGCCATGGATGTAAATATCTTTTTGAGCACAATTGGCAAGGTGCTTAATAGAGCAGGAGTTCAGGTCAACACTCAAAGCAGTGAGGGAAATCTTGCAAAGATCAGAAGCTGTGTTGATGAAAAAGTGGAGTGATTCATAATGAATATTTTGATTTTGAGCTGTGGAACACGCAATAAAGTCGTGCAATATTTCAAAGATGCTGTTGGAACTTCTGGAAAGGTTATTGCAACAGATTGTAGCCAGTATGCACCGGCACTTTATGATGCGGATTCCTTTTATATCGTCCCTCGAATGACCGCACCCGGGTATATCGATGCGATATTAGCAATTTGCAAAAGCGAACACATCAATGGCATTTTATCATTGATAGATCCCGAGCTGTCGCTTTTGGCGGAGCATGAGGCAGATTTCAAATCTGTTGGCACAAAGGTTATTGGCTCATCTTATGAACTGTGCGAGATGGCTCTTGACAAATGGTCTATGTATAACTGGCTTACAGTCCATAACTATCGTTGCGCGAAGACCTATGTGAAATTTGAGGATTTTGAGCAGGCACTTGCCAGCGGAGAGGTGACTTTCCCTGTTTTTGTGAAGCCGCGCTTTGGCAGTGCCAGCTTGCATATCTCCAAGGCAGATGATTTGGAGACGGCAGAATTCCTCTTTAAACATCAGCCGGACATGATTGTTCAGGAGTTCCTGAACGGGCAGGAAATCGGCGCAGACGTTTATACGGATATGCTCTCTGGCCAGGTTGTTGCCGTTTTTACAAAAAACAAGCTGGTAATGCGAGCTGGTGAAACGGATAAGGCGATCTCTTTCAAGGACGAGAAGCTTTTCGAACTGATTTCACACTTCATCGAAGAGAGCGGATATCGCGCGCAGATCGATATGGATATTTTTAAAATCGGCAACGACTATTATATTTCCGAAGTAAATCCCCGTTTTGGAGGGGGCTATCCTCATGCCTATGAGTGCGGCGTACAAACACCGCAGATGATCGTAAAAAACCTTGGTGGGCAGACGAATACCTCACTGATTGGAGCATATCAGAGCGGGATTGTTATGATGAAATACAACGAGATAAAGACTCTCGCTTTGAATGAGAAACAACTGTGAAGCAGATTTTGATTTTGGCCAACCACAGCGGTGGCCTGTATGACTTCCGCAAGGACCTGATCGCGGAATTGAAGACGCATGCAAGTGTGGCAGTCGCGGTTCCGCATAACGATCGGTGGGATGAACTCAACAGACTTGCAGATCGCGTCATTGAGCTTCCCATCGACCGCCGGGGCATGAATCCTCTCCACGACGGCAAGCTGTTTCGCCAGTATCGTGCGATCCTGAAGGAGATCCGGCCTGATCTGGTTCTTACTTATACCATCAAACCGAATATCTACGGCGGCCTTGCCTGCCGCATGACGCACATTCCTTACGCCGTGAATATCACTGGATTGGGTAGCGCCATCGAAAACGGCGGCTGGCTGAAGAGGTTCGTGCTGGCGCTCTATAGACCGGCGCTGAAGGGCGCGAAGGTTGTGTTTTTCGAGAATGCCGGGAATCGTGACACCCTCGCTGCCACCGGTGTGGTGCCGAAGGGACGGGATGTAGTGCTGCACGGCGCGGGCGTCAATCTGGAGGACTACCCCTGCCAGCCCTACCCGCAGGAGGGGGCGGTGCGCTTCCTCTTTGTGGGGCGCGTGATGCATGAAAAGGGCGTGGACGAGTTGTTCGCCGCTGCCAAACGGATGAAGCAGCAATACGGCGAGCAAGTGGAGTTTCACATGGTCGGCTCATTTGAGGAGGCCTACAAGCCTGTCATGGACGAGCTGGAGCAGGCGGGTGTGGTCAGGTACCACGGTTATCAGTCGGATATGAAGTCGTTTTACGCCATGGCGAACTGCGTGGTGCTGCCGTCCTATCACGAGGGTATGTCCAATGTGCTGCTGGAGGCTGCCGCCTCCGGACGGCCGCTGATCACCAGCGACATCCCCGGCTGCCGCGAGGCGGTGGAGGATGGCGTCAGCGGGTATCTGTGCCCTGCGAAGGACACAGATGCGCTGTATGAGACTATGCAGCGGTTTGCAGCACTGCCTGTGGAACAGCGCTCTGAAATGGGACGCTGCGGACGTGAGCGGATGGAGCAGCAGTTCTGCAAAACCGCCGTTGTGGCGGAAACCATCAAACACTTGGAGATTTGAAATGCGAGAGTTAGTAGTTCTCATGCTCATAGCAGTTGCGCTGGCATGGTGCGCCGATCATGTGACTGTCGGGCCGGTAAATCCCAATCGGCGGCACCGGATGATCGTCTGCACCTTGGTGATTATCATCCTGCTGGCGGGGTTCGCTGGACTGAGAACGCACTGCAACGATACCGGCGCATATCGTCATGGTTATGAATTGATTAACGAAAGATCGTGGGAAGCGTCTGATAAGAGCGTCGGCTCTAACCCTTTATTCAACTGGGTGAACTATCAGCTGAAGATGCACGGTGTGTCCACGCAGAATTTTCTGATGTTCTGGGCGTTCCTGACGGTTGGCTGCTATATTGCCTTTGTACATCGATATTCCGCAAATTACTCGTTGACGATTTTCCTGCTCTTTACAACCGGCTGCTACACCTTTGCCTTTGCCGGTATCAAGCAGGCTGCGGCAGTTGGCATTGCGGTCATTGCTGTTATGTTTGCCCTGAGGAAAAAGTGGCTTCTTTTCGTCGCGGGTGTTGCCGTTGCCACTCTGATTCACCCTTATGCATTGATGTACCTGCTGGTGCCATTTATGGAGTTTCGTCCATGGACCAAGAAGACCTATTGGATGCTGACAATTTTCCTTGCGGCGGGCTTCCTGCTGCGTCCGCTGCTGGGTACGGTGGTCAATATTACCACGCTGCTGGGAGAGGAATTCACTGTCACGTCATTCGCAGGAGAGGGCGTGAATATTTTCCGTGTTCTCGTCTGCAATGTGCCGCTGGTGCTGTCTTATATCTACCGCAAGAAACTGTTTGCGGACAGTTCAACGGCAGAGAACCTTATGATAAATCTGACCATGCTTAACGGGGCTATTATGTTCGTCGGACTTTTTGGGACGGCAAATTATTTTGCACGGCTGGCCAACTATTTCTTGATTTTCCAGTCGTTGTCGCTTCCTTGGATGCTGAAGAAAATCGGCGGCAGAGATAGGAAAATGCTGACTGCACTGATGGTACTGGGATTCCTTGCGTATTTCTATTACGCCAATGTCCTTGCAATTCCATTTGATCAGGACTTTGCGCGGCTGAGCTTGCCGGAATACCTTGCGCAATTAAAATAAACATTTATCCTGTCCCAAAGTAGAAAAGCTCCATAAGTTGATATGACCCGAGTTAGTATCGGGATAACTTGCTACGGAGGTTAACATATGCTCGCTTCTTCTATTTCTCAGCTAATTGAGTCTTGCGGTCTTTGCCAAGCGGGCGAAGTAAAAGCAATTCAAACAATGAAAGCAGGTATGACAAATCGATCGTATACCTTTTTTGTAAAAGAAAAACAATACATAATTCGGATTCCGGGTGAAGGAACGGAGCACTTGATTAACCGAACGCAGGAGTATGCCGTTTATAGCGCGATTGCTCCGTTAAGGATCAGCGAGGACGTTTATTATTTTGATCCAAAAACAGGAATTAAAATTGCGGCCTATTTAACGGATGCCCACGTCTGTGACAGCAGTAACTGGGAAGAAGTTGAGCGTTGTTTATCAGCATTAAAAAGATTCCATGCGCAGAAGCTGCATGTTTCTCATAGCTTCGATCTTTGGGAACGTCTCGCTTTCTGTCAGAGCCTTTGGAATGGTGCACCTTCCGTTTATGCGGATTATGATAAAACAAAGCAGGCTGTCCTTAGTTTGAAAAGCTATATTGACGCACAGCCAAAGAGCATCCAGCTCTGTCATATCGATGCTGTTCCGGATAACTTCCTGTTTGTGACTGGAAAGGATGGAAGCGAGGAGATTAAGCTCATCGACTGGGAGTATGCTGGTATGCAGGACCCACACTTGGATGTCGCAATGTTTATTGTCTATGCAATGTACGATAGAGACTCAGCTGAGAAACTGATAGACCTGTATTTCTCTGATGGCTGCGATAAAGCCACCCGCCTGAAGGTATATTGCTATATTGCTGTCAGTGGCCTTGTGTGGAGCAATTGGTGCGAATTTAAACACCATTGCGGTGTGGAGTTCGGCACTTATACACAGCGGCAGTATGATTACGCGAGAGAGTATACCAAAATCTTTTTCAAGGAATACAGAGAGGCATTTGGCAGAGATTATGTTTGAACATACCATAGAACGCGCCATCATTATGGCCGCAGGTATTGGCCAGCGGCTAAGGCCTGTAACCTTGGCAACTCCAAAACCGTTGGTTTCTGTAAATGGCGTGCGCATGATTGATACGATCATGACTGCGCTTCACAAAAATAAAATACATGAGATTTACATCGTGGTCGGATATCTCAAAGAGCAATTCTATGAGTGGGCGAAAAAGTATGAAGGCGTTACGCTGATAGAAAATCCATGGTACGCAGAGTGCAATAACATTGCATCGCTCTATGCTGCGCGTGAATATCTGAACAATGCAATAATACTGGATGGCGATCAGATCATCCAAAATGCGGAAATTCTTCACCGGGAATTTAACCGATCCGGCTACAGCTGTGTCTGGACTGACAGAGATACAGATGAGTGGTTGCTGACGGTTGAAGATGGGATCGTGAAAAAATGCAGCCGCACAGGCGGCAATCACGGCTGGCAGCTCTTCAGCGTATCTCGATGGACGGCGGAAGATGGTCAGCGGCTCAGAAAGCATCTGGAGATAGAATTTGCACAAAAAGGAAACCGCAATATATACTGGGACGATGTTGCGCTTTTCTGCTACCCACAGGAATATCAGCTTGGAATATATCCCATACAGATGGCCGATCTGCGTGAAATTGACAGTTTTGCAGAGCTTTGCGAGACTGATCCATCCTATAAAGGCGGTTTCAATTGACCTATGAAAAAGAACGCACTGAAAAAAGAACTTGACTGGTTTTCCATGCTTGTACCGCTTGCAATCGTGTTGGCGGTATGTGCTTTATTTGTGATTTTCCCAGAGGAGTCTAAGCTTGCCCTGAGCGTGGTGCGGGGATTTCTGGGGGATGACTTTGGCTTGTATTATGCACTTCTGGGTGTTGGAATTGTTGGCTGCACACTTTACATAGCCTTTTCCAGATTCGGTCAAATCAAGCTTGGAGACTGCGAAAAGCCGCAGTATCGTTCTTTCCAGTGGGGAACGATGATCTTCACTTCAACAATGGCTGCGGATATTCTGTTTTATTCGCTGTGCGAGTGGGCACTGTATGCCAATGAGCCGCAGGTGGAGCTGATGGGAGGCATGCAGAAATGGGCCTCCACTTATCCGCTCTTTCACTGGGGCCCTATCGCATGGGGCTTTTACATTGTGCTCGCAGTTGCATTTGGATTTATGATCCATATTCGCGGGAGAGAGAAGCAAAAATTTTCCGAGGCTTGCCGCCCCTTGCTGGGAAATCGCGTAGATGGCGCTTGGGGCCGCATAATTGATTTGATTGCTATTTTTGCCTTGATTGCAGGTACAGCGACAACGTTCTCTCTTGCAACGCCTCTGCTGTCTCGTGCAATCAGCCGGGTGTTTGGCTTTCAGGATAGCATCGGGCTGACAATTGTTATTCTGCTGATGATTGCAGTTGTCTATACCCTTACGGTTTGGTTCGGTATGAAGGGGATTACCAAGCTGGCTGCGGTTTGCAGTTATTGCTTTTTTGCACTGCTTGCATACGTTCTGTTTGGAGGCGGTGAAACCCGGTATATTCTTGAAACAGGCTTTTCTGCCATAGGCAATCTTGTCCAGAATTTTATCGGCCTGTCAACATGGATGGATCCGTTGCGGGAAACGAGTTTCCCGCAAAATTGGACGATCTATTACTGGGCATATTGGATGGTCTGGTGCGTTGCGACACCGTTCTTTATTGGCGTGATCAGCAAGGGACGCACGATCCGCAATACCATTCTCGGCGGCTACGGCTGGGGCCTTGCGGGCACCTTCACCTCGTTTATCATCCTTGGCAATTACGGCCTTGTACAGCAGCTCAAGCATGGCCTTGATGTTACCGGCTTTATTGCGGCGGGCGGCGACTATTCCGAGGCAATTATGAAGATATTTGATACGCTTCCGCTAACAGAGGTCGGCCTGATTCTGCTGGCGGTTACAATGATTGCCTTCTACTCCACCACGTTTGATGCGCTGACAATGGTTGTTTCGAGCTATTCGTACAAGAGGTTGAAGCCAGAGCAAGAGCCGGATAAAAGAGTCCGCACCTTCTGGGCTGTGGTATTCATTCTTCTGCCTATAGCGTTGATATTCTCTGAGAATTCCATGCACAGTCTGCAATCTGTATCAATCATCGCGGCATTTCCCATTGGAATTATCATCCTCATTATCGTAGCGAGCTTCTTCAGGGATGCGTCCGGCTACTTACAGGAGAGAAAGGACACACAGGCATGAAGCAAATATCAGATCAGCTCCAGCGGCAGATTTGGACGACCGAGCAGGAGATATTGGATGTGATCCATCAGGTCTGTACGGAGTATGGGCTGCGGTATTCTCTGGCGTATGGTACGTTGATCGGCGCTGTGCGGCATAAGGGCTTTATCCCGTGGGACGATGATATTGACTTGATGATGCCGCGGGAGGACTATGAAAAGCTTCTTACCATCTGGAATGAAGCTGCGCCAAAGGGGTATATTCTGCAAAACACACGAACAGATCCGGATTTCACACAAAATTTCACCAAAATCAGGAAAGATCATACGACGTTTTTGCAGGACGAATCTGAGCGGGAAAAGCACTATCACAAAGGGATATTCGTTGATATTTTTCCCGGCGATCGAGTTACCCCCAGCAAGTTGGGAAAAAACGTTCAGTACATAGCCTGTGCGATCGACCTGCTGTACAGTCGAGGGCATACAAGTGGTTCCGGTGGGTTAATTGGAAAAGCTGAAAGTATCTTACTTAAAGCGCCAAAGAAAAAATACGCCACAAGACGCGAACGTGCTGAAAAATCAATTCGCAGATGGAACGGCAAACTATTTTGCACGGCTGGCCAACTATTTTTTGATTTCCCAGTCGCTGTCGCTCCCTTGGATGCTGAAGAAAATCGGCGGCAGGGATAGGAAAATGCTGACTGCACTGATGGTGTTGGGATTCCTTGCGTACTTCTATTACGCGAATGCAATCAACCAGCCGTTTGATCAGGACTTTGCACGGTTGAGTCTGTCGGAGTACCTCAGCTTGGCAGGAGGATAATACAGCATGGAACAATTACCGAAAGTCAGCATTATTGTACCTGTTTATAATGTCGCACCATATCTTCGGCAGTGCATGGACAGCATTATCAATCAGACCTATAGGAATATTGAGATCATCTGCGTCGATGATGGCTCGACAGATGAAAGCGGAGAAATTCTCGACGAGTATGCGAAATCAGACAACAGAATTAGCGAGGCGCACACAAACAACTCGGGTGTCGCCTCCGCACGAAACACAGGATTATCCCTTGCTTCTGGTGAATATCTGCTTTTTGTCGATGGGGATGATTGGATTGATACAGCGACATGCCAAAAGGCCGTATCGAGTATATCCACAGAGTCGGCTGACGTAGTTATGTGGCCGTATATCCGCGAATTTACGGATCATAGCGACCCTAAAATGATTTTTCGGGGGCAAAAACTTTTCGATGAGACAGAGTGCCGCAAATTGCAAAGGCGTATGATAGGACTTTCCGACGAAGAGCTTGCTCACCCAGAAAACGCGGACGCTTTATCAACCGTATGGGGAAAACTCTATCGACGTGAGATTATTGAGCAAAATCATCTTCGCTTTGAGAACCTGTCACGTATTGGGACATATGAGGATGGATTATTTAACCTCTGTTATTTTGCGCATGTAAAAAGCGCCATCTATATTCCTGATTATCTGAGTCATTACCGGAAAAATACCGGGATGACCTCTAAATACAGGAGTCAGCTTGCATCGCAATGGAAAACATTGTTTTCAGATATGCGAGTTTATATTGAAAAAAGCGGAAATGATTCTGACTTAAAAAAGGCGCTGGATAATCGTATCAGCCTGAGCATTATCGGTCTGGGGCTAAACGCGCTTGCGTTGCCGAATCGGGAAGCGCTGACCGAAATACGAAATGTTTTATCCGATCGGGAATACCGTGCGGCGATCAAGACGCTGCCGATGCGCTATTTCCCGCCGCATTGGTGGGTGTTTTTTGCCTGCTGCAAGCTGAATTTTTCTGCTGGTGTATTTCTGCTGTTGAAGTGCATAGAAAGGATGAAGGGATGAACGAAGATATTACTCAGTATCCGATTCGCATTTTGAACCTCTTTACCATCATGGACCGCGGCGGAGCTGAAACCATGGTGATGAACTACTATCGGCATATTGACCGAACAAAGGTGCAGTTTGACTTTCTCGTACACCGGGAGCAGTCCGGTGTTTATGAGGATGAAATCAAATCACTGGGCGGCAGGATATACCGTATGTGCCCGATTTACCCACAGAACTTCGCTCGGTACAAACGAGATATCCGAGTCTTTTTTCAAGAGCACCCGGAATACAAGATCGTTCATTCGCACATGTCTGAGTTGGGCTATTTTGCATTCGAAGAAGCTGCTGAACAGGGAATACCCGTCCGGATTTGTCATGCGCACAATGCTCCACACGGTTTTGATATGAAAATGATCATGCGTACTTACTTTAAAAAACGCATGATGCCATACCTGACGCATTTGTTCATGTGCGGCCTTGAGTCCGGAAGGTGGCTTTATGGCAAGCAGAATGAAAGCAGATTTATTATGCTCAATAACGCAATTGACGCTGCCGCGTATACCTATGCTCCGGCAAAGCGCATGGGAATGCGGCGAGAACTTGGAATTGCGGACGAGTTAGTTGTCGGCCACATTGGCCGGTTTAATCCGCAAAAGAACCACCCATTCTTACTTGCCATCTTTGCTGCGCTGCTGAATAAAGAGCCGAACGCCGTACTTCTGCTGGTGGGCGGCGGAGAGGATATGCCGAAGATACAGACAAAGACGCAGAAGCTTGGCATTGCGGATCACGTCCGCTTTTTGGGAATCCGCAGTGACGTTGCCGATTTGATGCAGGCCATGGATGTATTTGCGTTTCCGTCTTTGTATGAGGGACTTCCTGTTACCATGGTGGAAGCGCAGGCTTCGGGGCTGCCATGCATCATCTCTGACAAGGTTCCTCCGGAGTGCATTCTGACAGAGGGGCTTGTGGACGTTATGCCGCTATCGGCTGGGGCGGAGGCGTGGGCTGACGCGATCCTCGAAAAGCGTAATACACCTCGCACTGACCGCAGCGCCGAAATTGCCGCTCACGGCTTCGATATCACCACAGAGGCTGTCAAACTACAGGAGTTCTATTTGAATGCCTATGAACAAAACTGCTGATCCGATTCTCACCATTTTCACCCCCGCCTACAATCGCGCCCACACCCTGCCGCGCACCTATGAGAGCCTTTGCCGCCAAAGCTGCAAGGCCTTCATCTGGCTCATTGTGGACGATGGTTCCACGGATAACACAGCCGCGCTGGTGCGAGAATGGCAGAGCCGGGACAACGGGTTTGAAATTCAGTACATCTACAAGGAAAATGGCGGTATGCATACGGCTCACAATGTTGCCTATGCCAATATTCACACAGAGCTGAACACCTGCATTGACTCGGACGATATGCTGGCGGGCGGCGCGGTGGAGAAGATCTTGAACAGGTGGGCAGAGGTCAGGGATAGAGGCTACGCCGGACTTGTGGGCCTTGATGCTGATTTCTCGGGGAATGTCATCGGAAAAGGCTTCCCGGCAAACATGGAGGAAACAACCCTTTCCGGTTACTATGCTGCCGGAGGGGCGGGCGACAAAAAGCTGGTCTACCGCACGGATGTGATCAATGCTTATCCGGAGTACCCTGTGTTCGATGGCGAAAAATATGTCAGTCTTGCCTATAAATATCTCCTGATTGATCAGGATTATAAGCTGGCTGCGCTGGATGACGTCCTGTGCAATGTGGAATATCAGCCAGACGGCTCCAGCAATAATATGTTCCGGCAGTACCTGAAAAATCCGAAGGGGTTTGCCTTCTGGCGGACGGTCAAGATGCAGTATCCGGAGTCCTTCAAGCGGCTGGTTATGGATTGCATCCACTATTGCTCCAGTAGCCAGATTGCCGGAAACCGGCACTATATCAAGGAATCCCCCCGCAAGCTGCTGACGGTGCTGTGTACACCGGCAGGATGGGCGCTGACTGCATTTATAAACAAAAAAGTAGGACTGTTGCGGTAGAATAAAACTCAGAGGTGTAGCTATGCTTGAAGATCATAAGCAATTACGAAAATTGCAACTGGAACAGTACAAGATTTTACAAAGCGTGAATGACCTGTGCTCAAAATACGGCATCGAGTACTATTTGCTGTATGGTACTCTGCTGGGTGCTGTGCGCCACTCGAAGTTTATCCCGTGGGATTATGACATAGATATCGCGATGGAAAGAATGCAATTTAACCGATTTAAGAGCGTTGTTCAAGAACTTCCAGACTGGTTGGAGGTGTGGGATATATGTTATAGCTCTATAGAGTATGCCGGATTGTCGAGAGTTGTAAAGCCTAAGGACTGCGTATTTGGAGATATTCACATAGATATATTCATAATCGATAACGCTCGTATAACTTCAAATATATGTACTAAAATTAATGGAGCGTTGGGGCGCTTTTTACATATCGCGAAACTCAGCAAAGCAGAGAAAAATATTCTTTACGAACATTTTAAAGACAGCAAGAGTAAAAGGTTTGTTGTCTTTTTAGGTGATGTATTATGCGGAATATTTGGCAGTGCAAGGATCGAAAAATGGATTTATTTGCTTTTGGTAAGTGAATATCCAACTGGCCGGTTGGTGATACTTGAAGATCCGTCCCGAGTTATAAGAAGTGAGTGGCTTTTAGAAACTAAGATGCTCAAATTTGAAGACATGGATTTTCCGGTACCCAGCGGGTATGAGTACTTACTTAAATTGTGGTATGGTAACTATATGGAGATCCCCGAGGAAGGAAAAGAGTATTTGCGGAAGGAACAGATGGAAGAGTAGTCTGATTTGTATTATGCCTAAAAAAATAACGCACACCATTCTCATCTTCTCCCAAGCGATGGAGCTTGGGGGTGTGGAGCGCAGCCTGCTGGGGCTGCTGGACGCCATCGACTATGACCGCTATGATGTTGACCTTTTTCTGATGCGGCACAGCGGCGAGCTGATGCCGTACCTGAACCCCAAGGCGAAGCTTCTACCGGAGATTCCGCAGTATGCATCGTTGGCAGTGCCCATGGCGTCGCTCGTCAAGAGCGGACAGCTCGGTGTGCTTTGCGGGCGGCTGCAAGGGAAGCTTGCCGCGAGACGCTTCGACCGGAGGCATCCCAGCGAGAAGCCGTCCGTCACCGCGCTGACCTACAGCCACAAGTACACGCTGTGGTCTATGCCGCAGATTTCGGACAAGACCTACGATCTTGCCATCAGCTTTCTGACGCCGCATTATTTCGCGCGGGAGCGGGTGAGGGCGAAGAAATACGCGGCGTGGATCCACACGGACTACACGGCGCTGACCTTCGACCGCTCGGCGGAGCTTGCCATGTGGAACAGATTTGACACAATTTGCGGCGTGTCGGAGCAGGCGTCCCGGAGTTTTCGGACGGTGTTTCCGGAGCTTTCCAATCAGGTTCAGACCACCGAAAACATCCTGCCGAAGGAATTGATTGTTAAGCAGACAGTGCAGCCGCAGACTGATATGCCCTCCGATGGCGCGGTTAAGATTCTTTCTGTTGGCCGTTTCTGTGACGCAAAAAACTTTGACAACGTGCCGGATATCTGCCGCCGCCTGATGGAGAACGGTCTGGATGTCAAATGGTATCTCATTGGTTACGGCGGAGAGGAACCTCTGATCTGGCAGAAGATCGCCGAGGCCGGGATGCAGGACCGCGTCATTATTCTCGGCAAGAAGGACAATCCTTATCCCTATATGCGGGCCTGCGACCTTTATGTGCAGCCCTCCCGCTACGAGGGCAAGGCCGTCACGGTGCGGGAAGCGCAGCTTCTCGGCAAGCCTGTGGTCATCACAGACTATGCCACCTCCGCCAGCCAGTTGGAGGACGGCGTGGACGGTGTGATCGTCCCGATGGACAACGCAGGCTGCGCTGCCGGTATTGCAGCTCTGCTGCGGGACCCGGCGCGGATGCAGCAGCTTTCAGAAAACTGCGCCAAGAGAGACTATACGAACAGTGCAGAGGTCGAAAAGATTTACGCGCTGATGGAGTGAACGATGGACATTACCAAAAGAGATTCAAAAATGCTGAAGGGCGTAGCGATCCTCGCTATGCTGATGCTGCATCTCTTCTGTCGGAGGGATAACCTGCCCTACACCCCTTTGTTGTGGATAGGGGATACACCCCTGATTTACTACTTTGGCTTGTTCGGAGACATCTGCGTGGCGATTTATTGCTTTGTCAGCGGCTATGCCCATTACATGCAGTCCTCCAAAACAGAGCTGCGGCATCGCTGGAAGCGTCTTCTTCGTTTTTTAATCCCATTTTGGGTGATTGCGGCAGTATTTTCGGTGATTGGCATACTCACAGGCAATTCTGTGATTCCCGGCAGTGTAAAGGAATTTCTGCTGAATTGCCTGACCATTAAGAACAGCTATAACGGCGCATGGTGGTATGCGAATACTTACATACTATTGGTCGCTTTGTATCCGCTTTCGCGCAAATTTGTGGAACGGTGTCCGGCGTGGGCTGTGCTTCTTACTTCCTTCGCATTTTACACCGTCGGTTATGGTATTCGGTTCTGGGGGTGGGGCAGCTGTTGCTCGGCTGTGCTGGCCTGGATTATTACGCACATAGGACTGCTGGGCACTTCCTATTTCCCGTATGTCATTGGTATGTTGTTCTGCAAAAAACAGGTGGTTGCTGCCCTGCGGCAACGGTTGGCTTCTGTTAAGGCCAGCAACATTTGTATATTCACCGGGGTTACCTTTGCTGGCATGATCGTAGTGCATGGGGTGATACAGCCGCTCCTTGTCGCATTCATTACTGCGACCGTGACGATCATTCTGCTCTGCATTTGCCCTCTTCCTGTGTGGCTGACAAATCTTCTTTGCTATTTTGGTGAGCATTCCACGAACATCTGGCTTGTCCATATGTTCTTCTATTCGGTCCTATTTGATAATCTGGTTTTCAGTGCCAGATATCCGATTCCTGTTTTGCTCCTTTTGATCGTGCTTTCGCTTGCGTCATCCTATGCGATCAAGTGGCTGAGCAGACCAATTTTGAAGCTTGTGAGGTAATATCATGATCCCGAAGATCATCCACTACTGCTGGTTCGGCCGGGGTGAAAAGCCGGAGCTGGCGAAAAAATGCATTGCCAGCTGGCGCAAATTCTGCCCGGATTTCGAGATCCGCGAGTGGAACGAGGACAACTGCGATTATCTTGCCATGCCCTTCATGGCTGAGGCGTATGCTGCCAAGAAGTACGCGTTTGTGTCAGATGTTATGCGGCTTTTGGTGCTGGAGCAGTACGGCGGCGTGTACTTCGATACCGACGTGGAGGTTGTGCGGGATATCGCGCCGCTGATGGATGACGAGGGCTTTATCGGATTTGAAAACAACCAATACGTTGCATCAGGACTGACGATCGCTTCCGCGCCGCATCATCCGGTCGTGCAAGCGATGATTGAGGAGTATCAGAAGCTGCATTTCACCAATGCAGACGGCACGACGAATGCAGTTGGCTGCCCGCATTTGAACACAGATGTTATGGAACGTTTCGGGCTTGTCCGAAACGGGCAGGAACAAACCGTAGCCGGTATCCATGTCTACCCGGCGGACTTTTTCAACCCGCTGGACAGCGTAACGGGCAAGCTGACAAAAACGAAGAATACCTACTCAATCCACTGGTACTCTATGAGCTGGTTGCCAAAAGGGGTGCGGATAAAGAGTAAGATCGGGCGTCTGGTAAGGCGATTTGTGAGAGAGATCAAACGATGAAAATATGCACGATTACCTGTCACGATGTGTATAACGTCGGGGCATCCTTGCAGGCATATGCGCTGCAAACTTACATAAAATCGCTGGGGCATGACGTCAGGATTATTGACTACAAGCCGGATTATCTGTCGCAGCATTATCGGCTGGATATTGTCAGCAATCAAAAATATGATAAGCCATTTCTTCGGCAGGCATATCTTCTGGCGAAGCTGCCGGGCAGACTGCGTATTCTGCCGAGAAAAAAGGTATTTGACGAGTTTACTGCGAAATATCTCACGCTGACGAAGCGGTATGCATCCAATGAGGATTTAACAGCCAATCCCCCGGAGGCGGATGTTTACTTCGCGGGAAGCGACCAAATCTGGAACCCGCTATTCAGAAACGGGAAGGATCCTGCGTTCTATCTGGATTTTGTGCAGCATGGCCTTCGGGCTTCCTATGCAGCCAGCTTTGCTGTGGACAAATTCCCGCAGGAGCTGTGTGATGTTACAGCGCGGTATCTGCGCCGATTTGATCATATTTCTGTGCGGGAAACTTCCGGTCTCGCCATATTGCAATTGTTAGGCATTCGGAACGCAGAAACCGTCCTCGATCCGGTGTTTCTCTTGGATAAAGCGCATTGGGAATCCATGGCGCGGCTTCCGGCAGAAGCGGAAAAGCCGTATCTTTTGGTATATGATTTTGATAACAGCCCTGCTGTTCGAGTGTTGGCAGAAAAGATTGCGCGGGAATGCGGATTGGAGATCTATTCGGTCTTCGACCTTCCGTATGCCCAGCGCTGCTTTACACTCAGCGGCCCGCAGGAGTTTTTGGGACTGGTGCGGCAGGCGTCTTTTGTGCTGTCAAATTCATTTCATGCAACGGCATTTTCCGCAATTTTTGAGCGGGAGTTTGCAGTGGTGGAGCGCACAGAAAAGATCAACACGCGGATGCGGGACTTCACCGCCTTGCTGGGGATTCCGGAGCGTATCCTCTCTGCGGATAGCCCAGTTCCGTCTGACATTGACTGGAACAGCGTGCATCGCCGTCTGGATGCAGAGATTGCCGGTTCCAAGGCGTATATTGACCGGGTGTTGGGGAGTGTGAAGCGCAATGATTGACCGCATATCTGTTGAGCAGTGCACGCTATGCGGCAGCTGCTACAATGCATGTCCAGTAGATGCAATCTCTTTCAAAACGCCTTATCTGGATTTCCTGTATCCTGCAATTGACAATAGTAGATGTGTTGGATGCGACCGCTGCGAAAAATCTTGCCCTATATTGGCAGATAAGAAAGAACCGGAATCCGGCTATCCTATTGCCTTTGCCGCAAGAAGCAGAGACGAGGAAGCACGAAGAAAAAGCAGTTCCGGCGGAGTGTTCTACGAACTTGCATCCAAAATTTTATCTGAGGGCGGGTACGTTTGCGGTGCGGTATTTGACGAGCACTTTCATGTAAAGCACATTGTATCCAACACGCAGAAGGACCTTTACCGTATGATGGGGTCAAAGTATGCGCAAAGTGATATGGGGATGTGCTTTCGGCAGATTAAGACATTGCTGGATGAAGGAAAGAACGTGCTGTTTACGGGATGCCCCTGTCAGGTCGCGGGCTTGCGGACTTATATTGGAAGAAAGCATCCTAATCTGCTCCTTGTTGAGCTGATATGCCACGGTATTCCTAGTGATCAAATGCTGCAAACTTACATTGGCATGCAGGAAAAAAAATACGGCTCAAGGCTGAAAGAAATGGAGTTTCGGAATAAGGCAAAGGGTTGGCATAATAGCTCGGTGCGGATGGAGTTTGCAAATCATCGTTTGTATGCAGATGTGGAAGTATCCGATACATATATGAACGGCTTTTTGGGGAATATCTTTCTAAAGCCTTCTTGCTATCAGTGCCATTTTCGCAACTGTGCGGCTGGGAGTGACATTGTTTTGGGTGACTTTTGGGGAGCTGAAGTTGAACATACTGCGGAAGATGACAACAAGGGGCTTTCGGCGGTTCTTGTTAACACTGAAAAGGGTTTTGCGAGTTTGAATAAATGCATGCTTATGATTGTTCCGACAAGCGTAGAAAAAATCGTAAAATACAATATGAATTTAGTGCAGTCAGCGGGTAAAAGTCCGCTGAGAAGCGAATTCTATGCTTATGCCGAGGAGAATGGCTATGAATCGGCGATACGGTGTTTCCTTGAGGAGAAATTAATAGACAAGGCAATACGTCGAGGGCGATTTGCACTTCGTTATGCATGGCATGTGATACGCGGCAAGGGATGTCCGCTTTACTAGGAGAGAAGAATGATGACCCTTCGTAATAGATTCAATATATGGTTTGCCGGGCTGTGTGAACGCCGTAAACTGAGAAAATTCTTTTCAAATTGTGCAGCAATAGGAAAAAATGTGTACATATGTGCGGGATACAGCATCAGTTCGCCAAACAAACTGAGCATTGGCAGTGATACATGGATTGGGGAGAACTTCTTTGCGAAATGTGAAGGCAGCATAACCATTGGCAGCGGCGTAATTATTTCCCGGGGTGCTGAGATTTGGACTGCTAACCACAATTATGACAGCGCCGATCTGCAATCCTTGCCATATGACAGGCGTTTTGTACTGAAAAAGGTTTGTATAGGCGACAATGTCTGGATTGGTAGCCGAGTTACAATTGTGCCAGGCGTAACAATCGGTGAAGGCGCAGTTGTGGGAGCTGGAGCAGTTGTGACAAAAGATATACCTCCTCTAGCTGTAGTTGGAGGAAATCCTGCCAGGATCATTAAGTATCGCAATAGAGAAACATATGATAAGCTAAAAAAGGAAAATATGATATATTTGAATCTGGAATATGATTACGACGTATCCACACTGCGCAAATCGGAGTATTTAACAAAACATGGAAAATAGCCGCCTAAAAAACTCTGCCTTCAACTTTGCCAGCGGATTTATGGGACGCGTGCTTACAATCCTGCTGAATTTTGTCGTTCGCACAATTTTTATCCATTGCCTCAATGAAGCCTACCTCAGCGTAAACGGATTATACAGCAATATCTTGACGGTACTCTCATTGGCAGAACTAGGCTTTGGCTCGGCGATGGTCTACCGGATGTATGCGCCCATGGCAGAGCGTGCTTACTCAAAGACTGCCGCGTTGCTCCACTATTACAAGAACATTTACCGAACGATTGGATTTGTCATTCTGGGCTTAGGGCTTTGCGTTGTCCCGTTCTTGGATATTATTATCAAGGATAAGCCGGACGTGCCCGGACTGACACTGTATTATCTGATCTTTCTGATTAATACGGTTATTTCTTATTGGCTTTCATCTTATAAAGCATCTCTTTTTTCGGCAGACCAAAAAGATTACATCAAAACCAATGTGCAGAATGTTGCAACCATTGGACAGGCTGCAATACAAATCGCACTTCTGCTAATATTCAAAAAGTACTTTCTTTATCTTCTGGTGCAACTATGCGGGACAGTATTTGTCAATCTTTATGTGGCATTTCTCGTAGACAAACGATACCCGGAGATTGCATCTTGTAGAGCTGCCATACTGGATAACTCTGAGAAAAGCCAAATAAAAAAGGATGCAGAGGCGTTGGTGATTTCTCGCCTTGGTCACGTTGCCCTGAATGGTACTGATAACATTATTATCTCTGCTGTCGTTGGAGTGTTATGGGTAGGGCGACTCTCAAATTATACGCTGATTTGTGACTCTGTTACCAGCGTCTTATGCCAGATTACAGCGGCAATTACGGGAAGCTTAGGGAATTATTTTGCAACAGAAAATAGAAGGTCTGGTTATGTGATCTTCAAAAAAATAGAATTTTTGAATTTCTGGCTGTATGGCTTCAGCTTTATCGCACTGCTCATTCTGCTCGACCCATTTATAAGACTGTGGGCTGGGGCGAGATTTGTACTTGGACTTCCGGTTTGTTTTGCAATTGCGCTCAATTTCTTTGTGGCTGGCTACATGAACACACTTTGGGTTTTCCGATCCACATTAGGATTGTTTAAGCAGGGAAAGTACCGCCCACTGATTGTTGCGGGGTTAAATATTGTACTGTCGATTGCTCTGGGCAAGATTTGCGGTGTGTTTGGAGTCTTGTTTGCAACATTCTTGTCTCGTGCCGCAGTAAATCTGTGGTATGACCCAATTGTTCTTCACAAATACGGATTCGGTGTCTCGGCAAAGCCTTTTTTCTGTGAATACGCAAAAAGGCTACTGCTTGTTGCGTCGCTCTCGATTCTTTTGCTTGCAGTTCGGAAATTCGTTTTTTTGACCGGAGTATCAATTCTCGGTTTTGTTATAATGATGGTTATAACAGCGATAGTTCCCAACGCTATGTTTTGGATTGCATATCATAAGAAAAATGAATATCTATACTTTGAGGATATTCTCAAGAATCGAATCATTGCACCGCTAAAGAAGAAACTACACTGATGCTTCACTTCATTTACGCGCAGCCCCCGCTACTGATCATTTTCCTGATGGCCGCAGCGCTTGCGCTGTGGGGCTGTCGCGCTGCAAAAATTCATATGACGCTCCATTGGCAACGGGGAAACCTCATTCTGAGCATTCTGATGGCGATAGCCATACTCTATACCACCATACTTAGCCGTTCAGAGGGGAACACCGGACTTGTCCTCACCCCCTTCGCCGCCCTCGCCGCCGCGCGGCAGCAGCCGGAGCTTTACCGGGAGATGCTGATGAACGTCTTTCTCTTCTTCCCGCTGGGGCTGACGCTGTCCAACGCTCTGCCGCGCACATGGCACCGCTGGCTCCGCATTTCCCTCACGACGCTGACCGGCTGCATCCTCAGCGCGGGGATCGAGTACGCGCAGTACCGCTTCGCCCTCGGCATGGCGGAGACGGACGACGTGATCTGCAACACGCTGGGCGCATTCGTCGGCGCGTCCTCGCTGCTGCTGGCCCACGCCATGGAAAAACATAAGGAAAGGCCCACGACCATGACCCTGACTGCCACAGAAACGCAATTTCTGCATATCGCCAAGACTGCCGTCTCCGGCGGGGAGCTGCCCACGGAGGCCGTGGACTGGCCTGCCATGTTTACGCTGGCAAACCAGCAGAAGCTGCTACCCATCCTCTTCGAGGCCGTCCGCAAGACGCCTGCCGCCGGGGAGAACGCCCCACTGTTCGCGGCCATCAAGCAGCAGGTCATCGGACAGGTGCTGAACCAGACCGTGCGCTCGGCGGAGTTCGCCGACCTCTACCGCAGCCTCCGGGATGCCGGGCTGCACCCTGTCGTGGTGAAGGGGCAGCTTTGCAGCAGGCTCTACCCCCTGCGGGACCACCGCATCAGCGCGGACGACGACCTGTTCATCCCGGAGGGCGAGTTTTTCGCCTGCCACCAGGCGCTACTGGCAAACGGCCTGACCACCGACACGCCTGCGGACGAACTGCCCACGGCGGACGAGGTGTCCTACACAAAAAAAGACAGCCCGCTTTACATCGAGCTGCACCGCCACCTGTTCGACTCCGCCCAGGATGCCCACGACGAGCTGAACCACTTCTTCGCGGACATCGCCCCCGTGGAGGTGGACGGCTTCCTGACCATGCCGCCCCATGAGCACCTGCTGTACCTGATTCTGCACGCCTACAAGCACTTTGTGCGCAGCGGCATCGGCCTGCGGCAGTTCTGCGACATCGGCCTCTGGGCGCGGGCATACCACGATCAGATCGACTGGCAGCGCCTGCATGATCAGTGCGCCGGGGTCCACGCGGCGACCTTCGCCGCTGCGGCCTTCCGGATTGCCCGGACGTATCTGGGCATCGACTCTGACCTGCCTGCGCCGTGGAACAGCGACGTGGATGTGGAGCCGCTGTTGCACGACACCCTCTGCGGAGGCGTGTACGGCTCCAACGACTACACCCGCCTGCACTCGTCCACCGTGACGCTGAATGCCGTCAAGGCCAGCCGCACCGGCGAGAAAAGCAGCGTCCTGCGCACCGTGTTCCCCAAGCGGGAGTATCTGGAGCGGCGCTACCCGTACCTGAAAAAGCGTCCGTACCTGCTGCCCGTGGCGTGGGTGCAGCGCATTGCCCACTACGCCGGAGAGCAGTCCGGCGCGGACAACAGCGCATCCGGCTCCATCAAGCTCGGCAAGGAACGTATTGAGCTGATGAAGTTGTATGGGATTATAGATGAGAAGAAATAAGCAGAAGGATTATCCAAAATCTGCAACGATAGAGTAATAGCAAGGGGATGAAAAATGAAAGCAAAGAAATGGCTGACCATCATCACTTTTGTTATCTCACTAATATCCTTAGTGAGTGCATTCGCCATTGGCAAGGACGGTAATTGCATTTTTTATGATATCTCCATGGCTTTTCTTGGAAGTGCTTTCTTGGGATTTATCATGTCGCTTACAGAGTATTTTGTTGAAAAACGAAAGGCCATGGAGGAGTTTTGGCTTCAGGCAACAAGTGTCTTGAAAAGATTGCGAAAGATTAATTATCTTGAAGTAGACGCTCCATATGATTTGATTATAGATGCATTTACAGAAGAACGGTCAAACGAATGGCACAAGATAATTGCAGCCTTGTCAGAAGACAAAGAGGTCCATCATGAAGCCAAAGACAAATTATTATCTTGGTATGAGGAATCAGCCGTTCTCACTTTTGATGAAAACACCGATGTTGATCGGGAGTTGGACACGATATATGAGTACGAAATAAAAAAATACAAAGAAGTATTTATCCGGTGCATGGATAGCTACCGGTTGGCATCTTCTGTAGAGTTAGGTGCATTTGACAATGCCTACGGCAACTTAGATTTTCTTGTAGGTAACAAGCGTATTCGGCAAAAGGCATATGATGCAATTTATAATAAGTTGGTGGATATTGTGCTTCAGTTTAGAACCGAAGCATATCACTTTAATTTGTTGAAAGAGGGCAAGGGAAACCTGCCAGCATGTGCTTCAAAAGTGGTTGCCTTAAATCAGAAGTATTTTTCTTCAAGAGAGGAAAAAACTTCTGGGTATACAAACACCTTGGTATTTCAGAGTGTATTTGATGATATTGATGCATCATTGGAGAAGTTCAGGTGCAAGATTTATGGAACTGAATACACTGAACCCCAAAGAGAGCCGGTTTCTGGCAAAATGCTTTATTTTAATGAAGATGGGAAATAAATGCCCTGTAGAAATCCCTGAAAATCCCAGACAGATTTAATCTTTGCCTAAATAGCAAAGATTCTTCCTCCCACGCAAACGAATTACACCCTTCCGCGCTTCTGTAAACCGTGAACAGTGTGCGCGGTTCCGAGTGACTTTGCGCGGCTCGGCGTGATCGTTCTCGTTTCCGTAAAGTGCAAAGGGCGCTTTTGTGGCCAGTGCATCGGATGGGAGATTTCAAATCGCTGGAATCGGGAATCCTGCATATAGTCCCTGATTTCCCGGTCGAGCCGCTTCCCGGTACGATCATTTTCGTGACCTCACGAAAATGATCGGATACTTTGATCTCACCGGCTTCACCTGACATCACAGCCCAGACAAGAAGGCCGGAGGACGCACGTCCTCCGGCCTGTTTCACCCCGTTGCAGCGGGCTCATTTTTCCTCAAAAACCACGCAAATTTACTGTACCATTTGGTGCCGTCAAGATTTATGCGCAAATTTGTTTGCAGACTCC
>ULTE01012136.1_pt1 | contig 27966 bp, 16 predicted proteins | sample 1957401 | NCBI WGS metagenome assembly ULTE01 (sample SAMEA4835728, study PRJEB28245) | human gut metagenome | biome: gut microbiome; material: fecal sample | place: Denmark | collected 2008 | reverse complement strand
TGTCCGTCTGGCTTTTTGTGGGAAAGCAGTACTACCGTCTCAACATGTGCGGTGTGGGGGAACATATCTACGGGTTGGATTTTTTGGGCTTTGTAGGGACTGTTTTGGGTTAGGTAGGCTAAATCCCTTGCCAATGTTTCGGGGTTGCAGGAAACATAGACAACCTTTTTCGGAGACATTTTGATTAGTGATTCGAGAAATTTTCGGTCACTGCCGGCTCTTGGCGGATCCATAAACACAACATCGGGCTTTTCGTCCTCGTTTGCAGCTTCTCTCATGAACTCGCCCGCATCGGCTTTGTAGAAACGGATATTTTTCAGATTATTTGCTCTTGCGTTTACGATTGCATCCCTCACGGCATCGCCGTTAAGTTCTGCACCGATAACATTGCCTGCGCCGTTTTTGGCGGCAATTATGCCGATTGTGCCGATTCCGCAGTAGGTGTCAAGCACGGTTTCGTTGCCTTTGAGATTTGCAAATTCAATTGCTTTGCCGTACAAAACTTCGGTTTGAACGGGGTTAATTTGGTAAAAGCTTTTCGGCGAAATTCTGAACCTGCAACCGCAGAGAATATCCTCAATATAACCCTTGCCGTACAGCACTTTCTGATTGTCACCGAGTACAAGGTTGGTGCGGTAGGGGTTTATATTTTGCACAATGGTTGTGATTTCGGGAAACTGTTTCAGAATCGCTTTTACAAAATTGTTTTTTGACGGAAAAACAGGTGTACCTGTCACAAGCACAAGCATAATCTGATTTGTCGCAAAGCCTCTTTTCACAAGAATGTGACGGAGAAAACCTTTGCCTGTGTCCTCGTTATAGGTTGTCATTCTGAAAGAGGGGAGGAGCTTGCGTACTGCAACGATGATTTTGTCGGCAATAACATCCTCTGTCTGACAGCTGTCAATTCCGACAACATGATGACTGCCCGACTGATACACACCCGAAATGATTTTGCCCTTTTTGTCCGTATAAAAAGCCGCCTGAACCTTGTTGCGGTAGTGGTAGGGAGTTTTCATTCCGATAATTTTTTCAACGGTGCAAAAGCGTTTGAGAAGTTTTTCGACTTTCTTCTGCTTGAATTCAAGCTGTTCGGGATATGACAGATTTTGCAGTTGACAACCGCCGCATTTTTTGTAAACGGGACAGCTTTGTTTATTGGTTTCAGGTCTGTTACTCATAATATTTCCTCACATTTTATTGCATTGTATATACCCTTTATTTTATCATCAATCATATTGATATGCAACACAAACAAACCCTAAATGACAAAGAAAAACGCAGGAGGGAAATCCGCTCCTGCGCTTTCTGATTATTAACCGGTATATCGAAAAATTGAGGATTATCAGGTTATTTGTAATCAATTAAAGATTTGTGTATCCCATAAGGCTTTCGTCAACCTCTTTGGCAACATCTCTGCCCTCACGAATCGCCCAGACAACAAGTGACTGTCCTCTGTGCATATCGCCTGTAACAAATACATTTTCAACATTTGTCTTGTGTGAGCCTTCTGCCGTTGCAACATTGGTTCTTGCGTTTGTTTCAACACCGAATGCCTTGGTTACATAGCTTTCACTGCCGAGGAATCCTGCCGCAATGAGTACGAGTTCAACATCAACCTTGTACTCTGAGCCTTCAACCTCTTTCATCATAAGTCTGCCTGTTTTAGCATCCTTTTCGGGTTTGAGCTTAACAAGCTCCGCACCTACAAGATTACCGTTCTGGTCAGCAATGAACTGCTTAACGGTTGTTTGATAAACTCGTGGATCGTGACCGTAAACTTCAATAGCCTCTTCCTGACCGTAGTCTGTTTTGCAGACTCTCGGCCATTGCGGCCATGGGTTATCGGCACTTCTTGTGTCGGGAAGTTTAGGCATCATTTCAAGCTGAAGAACGGATTTTGCACCGTGTCTGATGCTTGTGCCGACGCAGTCGTTACCTGTGTCGCCGCCGCCGATTACCATTACATTCTTGCCTTTTGCGCTGATGAATGTACCCTCTCTGAGGTTGCAGTCAAGAAGTGACTTTGTTGTTGATTTGAGGAAGTCAACGGCAAAGTGAATGCCGTTAGCCTCTCTGCCGGGAACTTTGATATCTCTCGGATTTGATGCACCGCAAGCAAGGATTACACGGTCAAAGTCCTTGAGAATTTCGCTTGCCTTGATGTCTTTGCCGACATTTGAGCAGGTTTCAAAGGTTACGCCTTCTTCTTCCATAATGTTAATCTTGCGTTCGATAACATCTTTTTCAAGCTTCATATTCGGAATGCCGTACATAAGCAGACCGCCTACTCTGTCATTGCGTTCAAATACCGTTACAGAGTGACCACGCTGATTGAGCTGGTCGGCAGCGGCAAGTCCCGATGGACCCGAACCGATGATTGCAATTTTCTTGCCTGTTCTTACCTTTGGAATTCTTGCGTCTGCAAGACCTTCTTCATAGGCATTTTCAATGATTCCGTATTCGTTGGCTCTTACGCTGACAGCGTCACCGTTTGCACCGCAGGTGCATGCCTTTTCACAGAGAGCGGGACATACACGGGATGTGAATTCGGGGAAGTTGTTTGTAACTTTAAGACGGTTGTAAGCCTGTTCCCAGTTGCCCTTGTAGATAAGGTCGTTCCATTCGGGAATGAGGTTGTTAAGCGGACAGCCTGAGAATGCAGAACCAATCTGCATTCCTGCCTGACAGAAAGGCACACCGCAGTCCATGCATCTTGCACCCTGTTTTTGCTGATCCTCTTTGCTGAGGGGATCGTGAAATTCGTCAAAATTTTTGATTCTCTCTTTTACGGAGTATGCCGGAGCATCCTCACGCTTATATTCCATAAATCCTGTTGGTTTTCCCATTGATGTCCCCTCCTTATTTATTATTCACAATTTCGTAGAAAGCTTCAATCTGTGCCTGCTCGTTTGTAAGACCTTTTTCTTCATAAGCGGCAATTGCAGCCATCATTCTCTTGTAGTCGTGCGGAATAATCTTCTTGAATTTCGGAAGATACTCGTCAAAGTTATCAAGGATTTTCTTGCCTCTCTGTGAACCTGTTGCTGCAACATGTTCTTCAATAAGCGTCTTGAGTTCGATTATATCGTACTTTTCTGTTACCTCAGAGAAGAGAACCATTTCTTTGTTGAGCTTTGTGTAAAGATCTCTTTCTTCATCAAGAACATAGGCAACACCGCCTGACATACCTGCGGCAAAGTTTTTGCCTGTTTTGCCGATAACAACAACCCGACCGCCTGTCATATATTCACAACCGTGGTCTCCGACACCCTCAACAACTGCCGTTGCGCCTGAGTTTCTTACGCAGAAACGCTCGCCTGCAACACCGTTGATGAATGCCTTGCCGCTTGTTGCACCGTAAAGTGCAACATTACCGATGATGATGTTGTTACCTGCGTCAAATGTTGAGTTCTTCGGAGGATAAACTACCAGCTTACCGCCTGAAAGTCCCTTGCCGAAGTAGTCGTTTGAGTCGCCCACAAGTTCAAGTGTGAGTCCTTTTGGAATGAATGCGCCAAAGCTCTGACCGCCCGAACCGTTGCAGACTACTGTAAATGTATCGTCATCAAGGTTGTTGTAATGCTTTCTTGTAACCTCAGAACCGAAGATTGTACCGAATGAACGGTCAGTGTTCTTAACATTGACTTCAACCTTTTTCTTTGTGCCTTTTGCAAGAACCTTTGCAAATTCTTTGCAGAGGATTCTCTCGTCAAGTGTTGATTCAAGTTTGAAATCATAAAGGCTCTTTTTGTTGTATTCAACCTTTTCCGAAACAAAGTTTGTATCAAGAATGTTAGAAAGGTCAACCTCGGCAGCCTGTCCTGTGATGCCTTCTTTTCTCTTTATGAGGTCAATTCTTCCGACAAGCTCATCAACGGTTTTTACACCGAGCTTTGACATATATTCACGAAGCTCGCTTGCTACAAACTTCATAAAGTTTATTACATATTCGGGCTTACCGCAGAATCTTTTTCTGAGCTCGGGGTTCTGTGTGGCAACACCGAATGGACAGGTATCAAGGTTACATACTCTCATCATTGCACAACCGAGAGTTACAAGCGGAGCAGTTGCAAAACCGAATTCCTCTGCACCGAGCATTGCGGCAATTGCAACATCACGGCCGTTCATAAGCTTACCATCGGTTTCAATAACAACCTTGTTACGAAGGTCGTTCATAATGAGTGTCTGATGAGCCTCGGCAAGACCGAGTTCCCACGGCAGACCTGCGTTGTAGATTGAGTTTCTCGGGGCAGCGCCTGTACCGCCGTCATAACCTGAAATAAGGATTACGCCTGCACCTGCTTTTGCAACGCCTGCGGCAACCGTACCTACACCGCATTCCGAAACGAGCTTAACAGAGATTCTTGCGTCTTTGTTAGAATTCTTTAGGTCGTAGATAAGCTGTGCAAGGTCCTCGATTGAGTAAATGTCGTGGTGCGGTGGGGGAGAGATGAGCGATACACCCGGTGTTGAATGACGGGTTTTTGCAATCCAGGGATAAACCTTTTTGCCCGGAAGATGTCCGCCTTCGCCCGGCTTTGCACCCTGAGCCATTTTAATCTGAATTTCGTTTGCAGATGTGAGGTATCTTGATGTAACACCGAAACGACCTGACGCAACCTGCTTGATTGCAGAACATCTGTCAACCTTCTGTCCTTTTGTGAGAAGTCGTTCAAGGCTTTCGCCGCCCTCACCGGAGTTTGACTTGCCGTGAAGCTGATTCATTGCAATCGCAAGTGTTTCGTGAGCCTCCTGCGAGATTGAACCGTAGGACATAGCGCCTGTCTTGAAACGCTTTACGATTGAATCAACGCTTTCAACCTCATCAAGCGGAACAGGAGTTTCCGCAAAGTTGAAGTCGAAAAGACCTCTGATATTTACAGGATCCATTTCTTCGGAAATCATATGAGAATACTTTTTGTAAAGCTCATAATCGCCTGTTCTTGTTGCCTGCTGGAGCATATATATAGTCTGCGGATTGTAGAGGTGTTCCTCTTTGCCGCTTCTGAACTTGTGTGAACCACGGGATTCAAGCTCATCGCTTACACCGAGGTCAAGCGGATCAAATGCCGCTGTGTGAAGTTTGTCAACATTCTTTTCGATATCCTTGATTGTGATACCGCCGATTCTGCTGACTGTGCCTGTGAAGTATTCGTCAATAACATCCTTGCCGATACCGATAGCCTCAAAAATCTGTGAGCCCTGATATGACTGGATTGTTGAAATACCCATTTTTGACGCAATCTTTACGATGCCGTGGAGAACTGCGCTGTTGTAATCGTCAACTGCTGCGTAGTAGTCCTTGTCAAGAAGGTCATCACCGATAAGCTCATGGATTGTTTCCTGAGCAAGATACGGATTGATTGCACTTGCACCGTAGCCGAGAAGTGTTGCAAAATGATGAACTTCTCTCGGCTCACCGCTTTCAAGTATCATTGCAAGTGAAGTTCTCTTCTTTGTTGCAACAAGGTGCTGATGAAGAGCGGATACTGCAAGAAGTGACGGAATTGCAAGATGGTTTTCGTCAACTCCTCTGTCGGAGAGGATAAGAATATTTGCACCGTCATTGTAAGCCTTGTCAGCTTCAATGAAAAGTCGCTTAACAGCCTTTGAAAGTCTTGTGTTCTTGTAGTAGAGAATCGGGATAACCGCAACCTTAAAGCCCGGAATGTGCATATTCTTGATTTTGAGAATATCGGTTGATGTAAGAATCGGGTTGTGAATCTTCATAACCTTGCAGTTTTCGGGACGCTCCTCAAGGATGTTGCCGTCCTCGCCGATATAAATTGTTGTTGATGTTACAACTTCCTCACGGATTGCGTCAATCGGCGGGTTTGTAACCTGTGCAAAGAGCTGTTTGAAGTAGTTGAAAAGCGGCTGCGGTTCTTTTGAAAGAACTGCAAGCGGACTGTCTGTACCCATTGCGGCAATTGACTCTGTGCCGTTTTTTGCCATAGGAAGGATTGATGTCATAACATCTTCGTAGGTATATCCGAAAGCCTTCTGGAGTTTTTGTCTTTCTTTATATGAATGTTCCTCAACCTTCATATTAGGAATTTTGAGGTCTTTAAGACAAACAAGATTACTGTCGAGCCATTCACCGTAAGGCTGTTTTGACGCATAATACTCTTTGAGTTCATCGTCATCAATGAGTCTGCCCTGAACCGTATCGACAAGAAGCATTTTGCCCGGGCGAAGTCTTTCCTTTGTAACAATCTTTGCGGGATCAATAGGAAGTGCGCCGACTTCCGATGAAAGAATGAGGTTGCCGTCATCCGTGATGTAATATCTTGACGGACGCAGACCGTTACGGTCAAGAACCGCACCCATAATGTCACCGTCAGAGAAAAGGATTGACGCAGGACCGTCCCACGGCTCCATCATTGTTGCATAATACTGATAGAAGTCCTTTTTCTTCTGGCTCATTGTGCCGTTATTATCCCACGGCTCCGGAATTGTAATCATAACGGCAAGAGGAAGCTCCATGCCGCTCATTACGAGAAATTCAAGTGTGTTATCAAGCATTGCAGAGTCTGAACCCTCTGTGTTTACAACAGGAATAACCTTGTCAAGGTCGCCCTTGAGATGCTCCGAACGCATTGTTTCCTCGCGGGCAAGCATCTTGTCAGCGTTGCCTCTGATTGTGTTGATTTCACCGTTGTGAACAATCATTCTGTTAGGATGAGCTCTCTGCCAGCTTGGATTTGTGTTGGTTGAAAAACGGGAGTGAACCATAGCGATTGCAGACTCGTAATCATCGTCCTGAAGATCAAGGAAGAAGTTACGGAGATCGCCGACAAGGAACATACCCTTATATACAATAGTTCTGCTTGAAAGCGAAACTACATATGTGTCTTCATTACTCTGTTCAAAAACTCTTCTTGCAACATAGAGCTTTCTGTCGAACGGAAGACCTCTTTTTACACCGTGAGGTCTTTTGATAAAGCACTGCATAATTGCAGGCATACATTCAACAGCTCTGTGACCGAGTACCTCGGGCTTTGACGGAACATTTCTCCAGCCGAGAACCGTAAGTCCCTCTTTTTCTGCAATGATTTCAAACATCTTCTTTGCCTGATTTCTTGCAAGCTCATTCTGAGGGAAGAAGAACATACCTACAGCGTAATCTCTTTCGGAACCGAGCTTAATGCCGATTTCAGCAGCTGCCTTCTTAAAAAATTTGTGTGAAATCTGGAGAAGAATACCTACGCCGTCACCTGTTTTGCCTTCGGCATCCTTACCTGCTCTGTGTTCGAGAGTTTCTACGATTGTCAGAGCGTTTGCCACGGTGTCGTGTGACTTGATACCCTTAATATTAACAACAGCTCCGATACCGCAGTTATCATGTTCAAACTTCGGAGAATACAGAGTCTTGTTGTTCTCTCTGACTGTCTGTTCCATTAATGATCACCCTTTCCTGTTAATCACAAAAATTATTCAGCGGACTTTTTATATACATATATATGTAAAAGGAAGTTTGCTTTCGTAAACTTATCGGTTCAAAGTGGCAATTAATGTTCTGCCGGTTAATAATCAATCATATATATGTAATTGTAAAATGCCCAATCTCTTCTCAGCGGTAAAACCGCTATGCTCAGCCTGTGCTATATCCTGCAAAGGTGAATGTGCAGGTCGGCTGATATTCTGAAATGCCTTGTCGTCTTTGATTAAGGAAAATCAGCACTTAGATTATATAACTATACATTGTGCTTTGTCAAGGGAAAATAGAGGAAAATTGCAACTTTTAAGGGTAAAACTTTCATTTTACTGTGATTGTTGTAGAAAATATGCAACTCTTATTGGTGCTTCAGCTTAATTTTGCAGGAAATTTAATAAAACTTGCAATTTCAAAACTTTTTTCAAAAAATGTATTGACAAATTCGCAAAAGTGGAATATACTAACAACATCAAAGACAGCAAGGGCGCTGTGAGCTGAGGCTTACAGTGTCCTTTTCTGTTTTTATAAAGCAAAAATCAGACCATTAAAATTTATTTTCAAAATGGATAGGAGAGAATTAAAATGGCAAAAGTTCCCGAAATTTTTGGCAGCATGGTATTTAATGACCAGAAGATGCAGGAAAGACTTCCAAAGTCAACTTACAAGGCTTTGAAAAAGACAATCCAGAACGGTGAACCGCTTGACCTCAGCGTTGCAAATGTTGTTGCGGCTGCTATGAAGGACTGGGCAGTTGAAATGGGCTGTACCCACTACACACACTGGTTCCAGCCGATGACAGGTATCACAGCCGAAAAGCATGACAGCTTTATCGCACCGAACGGTGAAGGTCAGGTTATCATGGAGTTCTCAGGTAAAGAGCTTGTAAAGGGCGAGCCTGACGCTTCTTCTTTCCCGAGCGGCGGTATTCGTGCCACATTCGAGGCAAGAGGCTATACAACATGGGATCCGACATCATATGCATTCGTTAAGGACGGAACACTTTACATTCCTACAGCATTCTGTTCTTATACAGGCGAGGTTCTCGATAAGAAAACTCCTCTTCTTCGTTCAATGGAGAGAATCAATACAGAGGCTGTAAAGATTCTTCATCTTCTCGGCAAAGAAGATGTTACAAGAGTTACAACAACAGTAGGTCCGGAGCAGGAATACTTCCTTATTGATAAGGACGCTTACGACCAGAGAGAGGATCTTATTTATACAGGCAGAACACTTTTCGGTGCAAAAGCTCCTAAAGGACAGGAACTTGACGACCATTACTTCGGTGCAATCAAGACAAGAGTTGCTGCTTATATGAAAGACCTTGACGAGGAACTCTGGAAACTCGGTATCCTTGCAAAGACAAAGCATAACGAAGTTGCTCCTTCACAGCACGAGCTTGCTCCTATCTTCACAACAACAAACATTGCAACCGACCACAACGAGCTTACAATGGAAGTTATGAAGAAGGTTGCCGAAAGACACGGTCTTGTTTGTCTTCTTCATGAAAAGCCGTTCGCAGGTGTTAACGGTTCGGGTAAGCACAACAACTGGTCAATTTCAACCAACACAGGTGAAAACCTTCTTGATCCCGGCAAGACTCCTGAAAACAACCTTCAGTTCCAGCTTTTCCTTGCAGCAGTTGTAAAGGCTGTTCACGAGTATCAGGATCTTCTCAGAATCACGGTTGCATCGGCAGGTAACGACCACCGTCTCGGCGCTAACGAAGCACCGCCTGCAATCATTTCAATGTATCTCGGTGATGACCTCGGCGAACTCGTTGATTCAATCATCAATGACAGAGAATATGTAAGCAAGGGTAAGCAGAGGATGAGAACAGGCGTTGATGTTCTTCCTGATTTTATGAAGGACACATCGGATCGTAACCGTACATCACCTTTTGCATTCACAGGTAACAAGTTTGAATTCAGAGCACTTGGTTCTTCACTTAACATTGCCTGTCCTAACTATATGCTCAACACTATGGTAGCCGAAGAACTTTCAGAGTTCTACGATGAGCTTAAAGATGCGGATGATATGGACGCAGCTATCAAGGCTCTTGTTAAGAAAGTATTCACAGAGCATCAGAACATTATCTTCAACGGCAACAACTACGCTCCCGAGTGGGTTGAAGAGGCTGAAAGAAGAGGACTTCTTAACCTCAAGTCACTCCCTGACGCAATGGAACACTTCCTTGACAAGAAGAATATTGACCTCTTTGTTAAGAATAAGATTTGTTCGGCAGACGAAATCCGTGCAAGATATGAAATTGAGCTTGAAAGCTATTCTAAGCAGATTAACATTGAGGCTCTCACAATGATTGATATGGCTAAGAAGAACATTCTTCCTGCCGTTACATCATATGTAAGAGATCTTACGGATACAGCACTTGCCAAAAAGGCACTTTCAGACGCTATTCCTACAAGTGTTGAGGAAGACCTTATTACAAGCCTTTCAAACAAACTTGTATGTTTCTCAAAGAAAACTGCAGAGCTTGAAGAGGCTGTTATCAAGGCAAGCGACTACAGCGATGACAACCTCAAGTATGCTAAGTACTACAGAGAAACAGTATTTGCACTTATGCAGGAACTCAGAGCTGTCGGTGACGCAATGGAAACAGAAACAGCTTCGGAATACTGGCCTTATCCTTCATACGGCGAACTTCTTTTCGGTGTGTGATTGATAGAACCTCTATTTATACTAAATAACATTATTTATATTGTATAACTGGTAACACAACGGCGTGTGATTGACAGAATTAAACTGTCAACTCCACGCCGTTTTTGTTATTTTGATAAAAGGAGAGATTTATATGGCAGAACTAATTTACGGAGGCACAGGCGTCTGGTTTATGATCGGCGCATTACTCGTGTTCTTTATGCAGTGCGGATTCGCAATGGTTGAAACCGGTTTTACAAGAGCTAAAAACGCAGGTAACATCATTATGAAAAACCTGATGGACTTTTGTATCGGTACGGTTGTATTCAGCCTGTTAGGCTTCGGACTTATGATGTCTGAGGACTATGTTGCAGGATTCATCGGTGTTCCCAACCTCAATATGTTCACAGACTGGATGAACTTTAATTGGAACTCATTCGTATTCCAGCTTGTATTCTGTGCTACAGCAGCTACTATCGTTTCAGGTGCTATGGCAGAGCGTACAAAATTCTCGGCATACTGTGTTTACAGCGCAATTATTTCACTCGTTGTTTACCCGATTGAAGCAGGTTGGGTTTGGAACGGTCAGGGTTGGCTTGCACAGCTCGGCTGTATCGACTTTGCAGGTTCAATCGTAATTCATATGGTCGGCGGTATCTCGGCACTTGTCGGCGCAATCATTCTCGGACCCCGTATCGGTAAATACGGCAAGAACGGCAAGGTAAACGCTATCCCCGGTCACAGCATCACACTCGGTGCTCTCGGTGTATTCATTCTTTGGTTTGCATGGTACGGCTTTAACGGTGCCGCTGCTGAAGACGGCGCTCGTCTCGGTCAGATTCTTCTTACAACAACAATTGCTCCGGCAGTTGCAACAGTAACAACCATGCTCTTCACATGGATCAAGAACGGCAAGCCTGATGTTTCAATGTGTCTTAACGCATCACTCGCAGGTCTTGTAGCAATCACGGCAGGTTGTGCAGATGTTGACGCAATCGGCGCAGCAGTTATCGGTATCGTTTCAGGTATCCTCATCGTAGTAGCAGTTGAATTTGTTGATATCAAGCTTAAAATAGATGATCCTGTCGGCGCATTCTCGGTACACGGCGTAAACGGTATGTGGGGCGGCCTTGCAGTAGGTCTTTTCGCAACAGGCAACGGTCAGAACGGTATCACAGGTCTTTTCTACGGCGGCGGTTTCGCTCAGCTTGGTAAGCAGGCTCTCGGTATTGTTACAATCGTAGCTTGGACAGTTGTTTGCATGATTATCGTATTCACAATCATCAAAAAGACAGTAGGTCTTCGTGTTACAAAGGACGAAGAAATGAAGGGCCTCGATATCTGCGAGCACGGTCTTATCAGCGCATATGCAGACTTTATGCCAATCGGTGTCGGTACAGCTTCACTTGATGAAACATTTGATGTTGACAGCAATGTTCCTGTAACTCAGGCAGTTCCCGTTCAGCTTGCCGGCAAGTATGATATGGCTACCGATGGCACAAAGATTACTAAGATTGACATTCTTCTCAAGCAGTCAAAGCTTGAAGCTCTTAAAGAAGAAATGGATAAGCTCGGCATCACAGGTATGACAGTATCTCAGGTACTCGGTTGCGGTGCTCAGAAGGGTAAAGCAGAGTATTACCGTGGTGTTGCTATTGAAAGTAACCTCCTTCCTAAGATGAAGGTTGAAATCGTAGTTTGCAAGGTTCCTGTAAAGGCAGTTGTTGATGCGGCTGTTAAGGCACTTTACACAGGTCACATCGGTGACGGCAAAATCTTTATCTATGATGTTGAAGATGTTGTTAAGGTTAGAACAGGCGAAACAGGCTACGACGCTATGCAGGATGTTGAATAATCCCCAATAGCTTAATTAACCTATCCTTTTTAATTCACATAAACCGAGACGCCCCGAACGGCAACAGCTGTTCGGGGTGTTTCGGCTCTTATATTAAATATTATTACTCAATGTTAATAGTTGGGACAATCGAAAAAAGTAAAGTGTAATTGCAGACGGCTGAAAAATAAAGCCTAGGCCCGTTTTAATTATGCCGGTTTGCACAATTTTAGTCCAAAATATAAAGTGCAGAATTTAAAATACTACTTATTTTCACTTTGAATTAGCAACAATTACAAATTATCATATATTATAATTATGCATAAAGCACAAAAATTCAATGTATTATTTACATCTTATAAGTGTAGTGCTATAATAAATGTAAATCGTATTTAAATGTTGATGTGTTCAATATTTAAAATGTAAGGAGTTGCAGTGTATGAGGAAATTTTTATCAATTGTTACTTCAGGAGCATTGGCTTTGTTAATGACAACAACGAGTGTTATGACAGGCTTTGCTTATGACGGAAACAATGAATCTGCCAAAGCTACAGACGCAGTTAGCTTGGAAGTTGTTTCGGACAATACTATTCCTGCCGAAGAGCCTACCGGTCCTAATGAAACAGTTCCGACTGTTCCTTGTGAGCCGACAATTAACTATCCGCAAATCAGCGGATTTTCAAATACTTCCACAGGAACAATGATAACTTGGAACTCTTATTCAGGTGCTGTTAAATACAGAATATATGTGTTTAACGGAAAGTCATGGAGCCGTGTGGGCGAGAGTACAACCACTAACTTTACGCATAATTCATTAAGAGACGGCGTTACTTATCGCTACACTGTCAGAGCTATGGACAAAAACAATAAATTTGTAAGTGACTACAACAAAGACGGATATTCAAATACATTTTTTGCACCGCCTGTAATCAGTTCACTTCAGAATGTTTTTGGTGGTGTTACTGTTAAATGGAGCAAGAATTCTGCAATAGACAGCTATCGTATTTACAGAAAGACAAAAAATACGGGTTGGAAACGAATCGGAACCTCCGACAGCGGTTCATTTACCGACACAACAGCAGTGTCAGGCATTAACTATACTTATACCCTTAGAGCACTTGACGCTGAAAATAATTTTGCAAGTTATTACAATGGCGGAAAATCCGTTACATATGTAAAAGCTCCGACAATCAATAAAATTGAGAATACCGTAACCGGTTCAAAAATCAGCTGGGGAAAATGCAGCGGTGCTTCAAAATACAGAGTTTATTATCTTCAAAACAGGAGTTGGAAGGCTCTCGGCAACACTACTGCAACAAGCTTCACTCATAATAAACTCAAGTCGGAAACAAAATACACTTATACCGTAAGATGTCTTGACAGCAAGGGTAATTTTGTAAGCGGTTATGACAAAAATGGCACAAGCAATATTTTTCTGAATCCTCCTAAAATTTCGTCACTTGCTAATATTAACGGCGGTGTTGAAATTAAGTGGAATACCCTTAAATACGCTGACGGCTACCGTGTTTACAGAAAGACTAAAAATACAGGTTGGACTCGTATCGGCAATACCGAAGACAATACATTTAAAGATACAAATGTTAAATCAGGTACTGCATATACATATACAGTCAGATGTGTTGATGAAGACGGCAATTTTGCAAGCTATTTTAATAACGGCAAAAGTGTTACCTTTGTAAAAACTCCGACAATCAATAAAATTGAGAATACTGCCACCGGTTCAAAGATTAGCTGGGGAAAATGCAGCGGTGCTTCAAAATACAGAGTCTACTATCTTAAAAATAAGAGTTGGAAGGCTCTCGGCAACACTTCTGCAACAAGCTTTACTCATAATAAACTCAAGTCGGAAACAAAATACACTTATACCGTAAGATGTCTTGACAGCAAGGGTAATTTTGTAAGCGGTTATGACAAAAATGGCACAAGCAATACATTTATCGCACCGCCTGCAATTTCAAAGGTTTCAAAAGCCGCAAACGGAAATCTTGTTAAGTGGAACAGCGTGCCGGACGCTGCAGGCTACAGATTGTACAGAAAGACCGTAAACACATCATGGAGCAGGCTTGCCGATGTAACCGAAGGCACATCATATACAGACACTTCTGCTAAAAAGGGTAATGTCTATTCATACACATTGCGTTGCCTTGACAAGAACGGTAATCTTATCAGTTCATACATTTCAAATACAAAGTACTATCACAACGGTGCGCTTGCTGACGGAAAAATTACAGTAAACGGAAAACCCTACTATTTTTCCAAGGGATTGTTCCGTTCGGGTTATCAGAAAATTAACGGCAAGAGATACTACTATAACTCAAAGGGCGAGGTTGTTAAAAACACAATTGTCGGTTCAAAGAGAGAAGGTTGGTACTATGCCGACAAGAACGGTGTTTGTTGTGAAAGCGAAGAAATGCGTCTTGCCGCAGAATATATGATGACTTATTGCAAGGGCAATACTCTTAATGAAAGAATGAAGACAGGCTTCTTGTATATGGCGAAGAACTTCCCGTACCACCGTACCTATGACCACCCGAAGAAAGCCGCTGATTTGCCTGCACTTGCAATTGACCTATTTAAGAATAAAAAAGGCAATTGCTTTAGATATGCTGCTGCTTTTGCCTGCACGGCGAGAATCGCAGGTTATCGCTCAAGAGTTGTAATTGGCGATACGCTCGGCAGTCCTCACGGCTGGGTAGAGGTGCTTGTCAACGGAAAATGGCTCATCTGTGATCCCGATGCACAGCTTCCGGGTTATAAGGTTCCCGACTACAACCCATATATGATGAAAAAGCATTATTGGACTCTTAATCCTCATGTAAAATGTGAGGTAACAATTGAGAACGGCAAGGCCGTTTGGAAATGATGATGTGAATATATTAAATTTATTAAGTTAAAGCTAATGATTTTTGGCAAATTCTTGACTTATATGGAATAAATTTGTATAATTATTACATCGTTGTGAGAGGAAAAATAAATAGTTGTAATCCTCGATTTGCAATGTGAATCGAGGATTATTTTTTAATTTTAAAAACGGAGGGTATTTTATGAAAAGAAAATTTTTCAAATCAGCCGCTGTAATCCTTGCTTTAACAATGGCTTTTTCAGGTATTCCTGCAAGTGCATATGCACTTGAAACAGGCAAAAATGCTGTTGAAGCGTCGGCTGCATCAGATGTAACGGTTCCGGTTGAACCGACAACAGCAATTTATCCGACAGATTCGGTTGAACCGACAACAACAGTTTATCCGACAGGTCCCATTGAACCGACAATTCCGGTTTATCCGACTCAGCCTGTTGAACCGACAGAACCGGTAATTGTAAATTATCCTGAAATTACAGGCTTTTCAAACACTGCAAAAGGTACAAAGATAAGCTGGAGCAAGTACAATTCAGCGGTTAAGTACAGGGTATATGTCCGTAAAGGAAGCTCTTGGAGCCGCATTGGAGAAACAACGGGTGCAAGCTTTACACACAATTCTCTTAAAAACAACACAACATATGTTTATACCGTAAGAGCGTTGGATAAAAAGAATAATTTCGTAAGCGACTTCAATCGGGACGGCTATTCAAATGTTTTTATTGCTCCTCCTGCTATCAGTTCAATTGAAAATGTTGACGGCGGTGTAAAAATTAAGTGGAGCAAAAACAGTTATGTTCCGAGCTACCGTGTTTACAGAAAAACAAAGAACACAGGTTGGACACGCATAGGCAGTACCAAGAACGGTTCATTTACCGACAAAACTGCCGTATCAGGCACAAGCTACACATATACAGTCAGAGCGCTTGACAAGAAAGAGAAATTTATTAGCTATTTCAACGGCGGAAAAGGCATTACATATGTAAAAGCGCCGACAATCACAAAGATTGAAAACACTGCAACAGGTTCAAAAATTACTTGGTCAAAGAGCAGCGGTGCGGCAAAGTACAGAGTGTACCGCCTTGAAAATAACAGTTGGAAACGACTTACTACAACTGCGTCAACAAGCTATACACACGGCAAGCTTACTAACGGCAAAAAGTATACCTACACTGTAAGGTGTCTTGATAAGAAAGGCAGATTCGTAAGCGGCTATTCAAAAGCAGGAAAAACAAATCTTTTCCTTGCACCGCCTGCAATTTCAAGCATATCAAAGGTCAAAAACGGAAATCTTATAAGCTGGAAGAAAGTTTCGGGTGCTGACGGTTACAGACTTTACAGAAAATCGTACGGCTCATCATGGAGCAGAATTGTTAGTACAACCGACAATTCATTTGTTGACACAACAGCAAAAAAGGATACAGTTGTAGCCTACACATTGCGTTGCCTTGACAAAAAGGGCAATCTCATAAGCTCGTATGTTGACAAAACCAAATATTACCGCAACGGAAAACTTGCCAACGGTACTGTTACAGTGAACGGCAAAAAACTGAACTTTGATAAGGGTGTTCTGCGTACAGGTATGCAGACGATTAACGGAAATAAATATTACTACAACGCATCGGGCGTTCTTCAGAAAAACGGTATCGTAGGTTCTGACAAGAGCGGCTGGTACTATGCCGATAAGAACGGCAAAATTGACTTTTCGTACAGTAACGGTATTACTCAGAACGGTAAAGACTGGAATGTAATGAGCGGCAAGGCAACAAGGGTTAAAACAAAATCCGACAAAACTCTTTTCAGAGCCTTGAAGGTAGTTGCAAAGGTTACCAATAAAAGTATGAGCAAATCGCAGAAGCTTAAGGCTTGCTTTAACTATACAAAGAATGCTTACAAGGAACTCAATCCGAGAATCCCTCATTATCACGGAAGCGATTGGCCGATAATCTACGCAAACGATATGTTTGTTGACGGTGCAGGCAACTGCTTCAGCTACGGTGCGGCATTTGCTTATATGGCAAAAGCTATCGGCTACAAAAATGTGTATTGCTGCAACAGCGGCGGTCACGGCTGGGCAGAGGTTGACGGCTTGGTTTATGATCCTGAGTGGAGCAGACATCACGCCAGAGATTACTATGCGCTTAGTTATAACACGAAATTAGACCAGAATTACAAGGCAGCCATTGCAGCCGGATATTCATGGATGCATGTAAAAATATAGTTATTTGGTTATCGGAGACAGTAAATGGTATTTAGCTCATTAGTATTTTTATGTATTTTTCTTCCGACGGTATTTTTGCTTTACACATTAGTGCCGTCGCTGAAATTCAGAAACGGACTTCTCATTGTTGCAAGCTTAATTTTCTATGCTTACGGCGAGCCTGTTTATGTTTTGCTGATGATATTCAGTTCACTTTTGAACTATATTTGTGCAAGGCTTGTAGCAAATGAAAACGCAAAGAGAAAATTGGTGCTTGTCCTTGCTGTTGTTATCAACCTCGGAATACTTGCCGTGTTCAAATATTCGGGATTCTTTGTAGAATCACTCAACTCGGTTACAGGACTTGCAATTCCTGTTCCGCAGATTGATTTGCCGATTGGTATTTCATTCTTTACATTTCAGGCCTTGTCCTATGTGATTGATGTTTACCGCAAAACGGTTGACGCACAGAAAAATTACCTCTATGTTCTTCTTTACATAACATTTTTTCCACAGCTTATTGCCGGTCCTATTGTTAAATATCGGGACATCAGCGAGCAGATTGTTGACAGAGAGCAGACTGCCGAAAAAATTGCAGACGGTATGCGCCGTTTTATCTGCGGCCTTGCAAAGAAGGTTCTCATTGCAAACACGATGGGACAGACGGCTGACATTATTTTCAACGCAGGTGACGGTTACCTTTCCGTTGTAACGGCTTGGCTGGGTGCGTTGACATACCTTTTTCAAATCTATTACGATTTTTCGGGTTATTCCGATATGGCAATCGGTCTTGGCAAAATGTTCGGCTTTGACTTTAAGGAAAACTTCAACTATCCTTACGGTGCGGTAAGCGTTAAGGATTTCTGGAGAAAGTGGCATATTTCGCTTTCAACATGGTTTAAGGAATATCTTTACATTCCTCTCGGCGGCAACCGCAAGGGCAGAATGAGAGCAGTGCTCAACAGACTCATTGTTTTCTTCTGCACAGGCCTTTGGCACGGTGCAAGCTGGACATTTGTAATCTGGGGTCTGTATCACGGCGTATTCCTTCTTCTCGAAGAGTTTATTCCTATTCTCGGCAGACTTCCTAAGGTTATAAATCACATCTACGCATTGCTTGCCGTAACAGTCGGCTTCGTAATATTCAGAGCCGACACCATCGGTCAGGGCTTTGACTTTATCGGCAATATGTTTGCCGGCTTTAATATCACAGATAAGTCGCTTTCGCTTGCACTCACTCAGCTCACACCGTGGTTTATCGTTATGTTTGTTGTTGCGATTATAGGCTGTGCCCCAATCAAACCGATTGCGGATAAGTTTAGAATCAACGGTTCAGCGGCTGCGCTTGTCGGCAAAAAGCAGAGCGTGGCTCAAACAGTGCTGTATGTGCTGGCATTTGCCCTGCTCATATGGTGCATAATCAGATTGTCGGGAACTTCCTACAATCCGTTCATCTATTTCAGATTTTAAGGAGGCGGCAATATGAAGAAAAAAGTATTTTCGGTTATTTTTACAACCGCCTGTCTTTTGTGTTGTGTTATTCCGTTTGCAGGAATGATTGTTGCTCCGAGCAACGAGGCAATCGGTAATGAACAGCAGACAAAGCTGCCGTCAGTCAAAACCGAAAACGGCAGCTTTAACGAAGAGTATCTTCAACAGCTTGGCGATTACTTTTCAACCCATTACGCATTAAGACCGCAGATAATGTCGGCTGATGCGGAAATTCAGTCAAAGGTTTTCGGTGTATCGAATGTTGACACTGTTACTGCCGGAAATGACAACTGGCTTTTCTATTCCGCAACGCTTGATAACTATCTCGGCAGAAATTTGATGTCAGATCGTGCTTTGTTCAATACAAGACACAACCTTGAGATTACTCAAAATTATCTCACGGAAAACAATGTTAATTTTTTGTTTACGGTTGCGCCAAACAAAAATACCCTCTATTCAGGAAATATGCCTTACTACTACGGCAAAAAAGAAAGTTCCGAAAGTAATCTTAAAAATTTCACATCCTCACTCAAGGACAGCAAGCTGAATTATTGTGATTTGCTGACAAAATTGAAAAGCTACGATGAAACGCTTTACCTTGAACAGGATTCACACTGGAACAATAAGGGCGCATTAATTGCATACAACGAGATTCTTGACAAGCTCGGCAAAAACCATGAAACCTATGAGAATGCAGCGGCAAGCAGGTCAAAGAACTTTTACGGTGACCTTGGCAATATGCTTTATCCGTCAACACAACAGCCGGAGTATAATTTTGATTTTGATATCAATCAAACCTATTCATATGTTACCCCGACAAAGAGTGTTGAGGAGGCTATGATTGCAACTCAGAATGATAAGGCAACAGGCAATTTGTTTATGTACCGTGACTCATTCGGCAACGCACTTTTGCCTTACTTTGCAAATGCCTACAACTCGGCATATTTTACAAAGGCATTCCCGATTAACCTCTCGCTTGAGGTTATGTCGAGAAACAGCGATACTGTTGTTTTTGAAATTGCAGAGAGAAATCTCATTTGGTTTGCACAGAATCCGCCGGTTCTTCCTGCAAGAGAGTTTACGATTCCGAAAAACTCAAAGGCTGTTGACAACAAGTTTACGGTTGATGCGAAAATTTCGGAAGTCAATATGCAGTATGTCAATGTTTCGGGCAGTGTTGATAAAGAGCTTTGCAAGGATAACAGTGAAATTATTGTTCTTGTAAAAGACAACAACGGTGGTCAAAGAGCATTTGAGGCATTTACAACATCAAATGACGATACGGATTACGGTTATCAAGCATATATCCCTACGGAATATATGAACACCGATTCGGTTGATGTCAGCATAGTAATAAAAAACGGCAGTGAATATCTTAAAACTGCAACAAAAACAGCAGATATTCAGCAAGCCGATATTTAATATGATATTATACGGGAGTGATTAAAATGAAAAGAAAGCCAATATCAGTTTTAGGCGTAATTGCTTTGGTTCTTGCAATTTGTGCAACGATGTTTTGCGTGTCAGGTTGCGGGTCTGATGTAAAGGTTAAAATTAACGATTCAGGTGTTACAACCGAGGCAGACGGTAACACGGATATGACTGTAAAAGAAATACTCGAAAAGGCTGAAATCAAGCTTGGCGATAAGGACGAAACAGAGCCAAAGGCTGATGAAAAGCTTGGCGACAAGACAGAAATCACAGTAAAGCGTTATGCAAAGGTAACCGTTAAAAACGGCAGTGATGAAAAGACAGTTGAGCTTGTAGGCGGTACTGTTGAGGATGCTGTTAAGAAGGCAGGTTTTAAGCTTGATGACAGCGTATCATGCGATGCTGACAAGGCATCATACCTCAAAGACGGTATGACAATTACTCTTACCAACAGCATTGAAGTGAGTCTTACAGTTGACGGAAAAACAACCAAGTGCAAAACTCAGGCTGAAACAGTGAAGGCATTTCTTGAGGAGCAGAAAGTAAATCTCGGCAAGGATGATGAAGTTTCACCAAAGCTTGATGAGAAAATCAAGGACGGTTCCAAGGTTGTTGTTAAGCGTGTTGAGTACAAGACAAAAACCGAAAAGGTAAGCGTTGACTACAAGACGGAAGAACAGGAAAGCAGTTCGCTTGCGTCGGGAGAAACTCAGGTTACGCAGGAAGGCGTAAAGGGCGAAAAGACTGTAACATACAAGGTTAAGTATGTTGACGGCAAGGAAAAGTCAAAGGAAAAGACAAGTGAAAAGGTTACGAAAGAGCCTGTAAATAAGATTGTAACCGTAGGTACAGCGGTACAGAGCAGTGCTGTTGAAGCTCCTCATCAGTCACAGCAGACACAGCAGTCGCAGCAGTCGCAGAAACCACAGCAGAGCAGCAGTGCTCAGTCAAGTCAGGCTTCACAGGGCAAGACGGTTGTTTCAAAGCAGGCAGTGTACGATTGTGACGGTTCAGGTCACGGTTACTATGTAATCAAATGGTCTGACGGCACAGAAACATACGAAGAATTTTAATAAATTACAAATACAAAGCAGCTCCCAAAAGGAGGCTGTTTTGTATATTTGTTATTGATATTTAATATGCACTGCTATATAATTGGATTACAAGTCAGTTTTTATATTGGGAGGTGATTATTATGCCATTGCAGATTGTTCGGAACGATATAACTAAGATGAAATGTGACGCAATTGTTAATGCGGCGAACAGTTCGTTGCTTGGCGGAGGCGGTGTTGACGGTGCGATTCACCGTGCGGCAGGTCACGAATTGCTAAATGAATGCAGAAAACTTGGTGGTTGCAGAACGGGTGAGGCGAAAATTACGGGTGCGTACAAACTGCCCTGCAAGTATGTTATTCACACGGTCGGCCCTGTGTGGCAAGGCGGAAATTATCATGAGGAAGAACTGCTTTCGTCATGTTATCGTAACTCGTTGCAGCTTGCAAAGGCTTATGAATGCGAATCGGTTGCCTTTCCTTTGATTTCATCGGGGGTTTACGGCTATCCGAAAGAACAGGCATTACAGGTGGCAATCAACGAAATCTGTAAATTTCTTGCAGACAACGATATGCTCGTGTATATTGTTGTGTTTGACAAAGACGGATTCCGTGTCAGCAAAAAGCTTGTTCGTGATATTGCCGAATACATTGACGAACACTATGTTGAAACGCACTATTCCGAAAACCGCAGTCGTGGATTATCCCGTCTTTTAAGAAAGCCGGAGACTTATCCAATGCAAACCGCAGCTTTGAATTTAGCTGATGTTGTAAATCAGCTTGATGAAAGCTTTTCTCAGATGCTTTTGCGTAAAATTGACGAAAAAGGTCTTACGGATTCTCAGTGTTATAAAAAGGCGAATGTTGACCGCAAGCTGTTTTCTAAAATAAGAAACAATGTCAACTATAAACCTAAGAAAACTACCGCAATTGCCTTTGCCGTTGCACTTGAACTGTCGCTTGATGAAACTAAAGAAATGCTCCAAAAAGCCGGCTATGCACTTTCGCACTCGAATAAATTTGATGTTATCATTGAATATTTTATTCAAAAGGGCGAGTATGATATTTTTACTGTAAACGAGGCTTTATTTGAATTTGACCAGGTTTTGTTGGGTCAGTAAATGTCGCATTTCAGGCGACCATATGTTATCCCGAAAGTTGTATGATTAAGTCAAGATAAAAAACTTAATTACTTTTGGAGGTAACAACTATGAAAAACAACATTACAGAATTGGTATTCATTCTCGACAGAAGCGGTTCAATGTCAGGACTTGAACAGGACACAATCGGCGGATTTAATTCGCTCATTGAAAAGCAACGCAGACAGAACGGTAAGTGCTATGTTTCAACCGTATTGTTTGATCACGAAACCGAGGTTCTTCACGACAGGGTTGAATTGTCTGAAATTTCAAAAATGACTGAAAACGATTATACGGTTCGTGGCTCAACTGCACTCATTGACGCTATCGGCGGTGCAATTCATCACATTGGCAACATTCATAAGTATGCAAGAGAAGAAGATGTTCCCGAACACACCTTGTTTGTGATTATGACCGACGGAATGGAGAACGCAAGCCGTATTTATTCAAGCAATAAGGTCAAGAAAATGATTGAGCGTCAGAAAAATCGCTACGGCTGGGAATTTCTTTTTATCGGAGCTAACATTGATTCCGTTGAAACCGCTAAGCATTTTGGAATCAATTCCGACCGCTCCGTTAATTATCACGCTGACGGTCAGGGTACGGCTGTTGTTTTTGACGCAGTATCGAAAACCGTGTGCAATTTCAGAAAAAGCAGACCGCTTTCATCGTCTTGGAGCGATGAGATAGACAAGGACTACGAAAGCAGAAAATAAGAGGCAAATTAGTTTTAATTTCTGCATTTATACCATAAACAAAAGACCTATATTTACTTTAGAATAAGTAAATATAGGTCAAATTTATTGAAGTCACATTGGAAAGAATCAATCTTTTTATACTTGAAATTACTTTTAATGCATTTTGGCATTTTTGTGAGTTCATTTTTTACAAACCAAATTTTATGATTTGGGTCAACTTTGTCTGCAATTTCATTTTTGTTTATACATTCAACATTTTCAAATGCCTCAAACCAGTTTTCTTTGTAGGTGCAAAGGTGGGTGTTGTTCGGATAATAATACGACATAATTCCGAATGCACTGTCGCAGTAAACAAAAGTGTCTGATTCTGACTGTTGAGAACTGAATCTTTCACGAAAATTTGTCATTGACGGATTATATTCAAACAATCCTGTTGCAACAAGACAGCCGATATTTACAACGCAAAGCAGGGTGCATATTACTTTGCTCGGCTTTGGTTTTATATCTTTTACGCCGAAAGCAACGAGAATTGCAAAGATACCGAGAATTACAACGCTGTATCTTGCAATGTAAAACGGGCGTATAAAAACGGTTACGAACAACCCGATTATTTGAATCCCCATAACGCAGACATCTGCGAAAATTATACACAATTTTCGGTTGCTCTTTTTCATAAGAACAAGTGCAGATACTGCTATGCCCGATATGAATACAATTACAGACAACGGTTCAACTCCGCTGAGCCAAAAATTACTTGAGGCTGATTTTGTTTGATTTAAAAGAGGAATTATCCAAAATGAATATCCTGCCACCATAATAAGGTCTGCAATAATAACACGCTTGAACAAATTTCTGTCTTTAATGAGCAGATATATATTTGCAAAAGCAAAGATAATTGCAACTGCAAGAAGTGCGTAGATGTGATTGTATGCAGCCCCAAGTCCTGCTATAGCAAATAAAATGCAGTGATGAAACTTTTTGTTTGCTATAAAAAGCAGGGACTCAATAAAGCATAATGTAACAAAAAATATGCTCCATGAGTATGACCTTTGCTGAACGCTGAAATAGAGCATCATTGGCACAGCTCCGACAGTCAGCATATAAATTATTGATGTTTTACTGCCGTAGTGCTCTTTTATGATTGTGCATCCCAAAAACAGCGTTGCAATGTAACCGATTGCCGAAAATATTTTTGTTGCTGTTATTGAGTATCCAAAGATGCAACAAAATGTTTTCAGCGACAAAAAATACAGCGGTGGGTGCATATCGGATTTCAGAATATTGATTATGTCTGAATAATTGTGCTGAATCAGCGACAGCGTGTACGCCTCGTCAAACCATATATTGTCATTAAATATAAGTGTCAGGGAAAACAATGACAAAACGGCAAATATGATATATACCGTATGATTTGCTCTGACTTTTAATTTGTGCATCATAATATCTCCGTTTCTGAGTTTATAGGATAATTTTACCATTACAGGGCTATAAATTCAAGATTAACGGAAAACGGTCTGTCTGTGATAAGTGTTTTACACACCTGAAAAGCTGAGAACTTTTTCGACTGATTTTGAATACACTTTCCATTCCTCCTGCTTTTCTTTAAGGCGTTTTGTGCCTTTGCGGGTGAGGTGGTAGTATTTACGCTTTCTGCCGTCAAATTCTTCCCAGTAGCTTTCAAGCAGATTTTCTTCTTCAAGTGCGTGAAGAATGGGGTAGAGAGTACCCTCTTTAAGCTCAAACACGCTCTCGCTCTGCAACTCAAGCTCTTTAATAATTTTGTATCCGTACATATCGTTTTTCTTTAAAACGCTCATAACAAGCATTGCTGTACTGCCTTTGATAAGTTCTTTACTGATTTTCATTTTATTTGCTCCTTTCCGATTAGCTCCGAATGAAAAAATTAAATCCGGTTTCGTATTCTTTTTTATGTTCAATAGGTTCGCATATCTTGGATATTTTACCGTACGAAACACTTATGTCAATTGTTTTGTATGTTTGACCTTTTTTGTCGATAACAAATGTCATACAGGGGTACAGACTGTATTTCGGGTTTCCGAGATTATCATTAGCATAGTATATTTTTGAGATTGCCGAAGCCTTATAGATAAGAGATTTTTCGTATAATTTACTGATTGAATCTCCAACCTTGAGATTATTTATTGCGTCAACCTCTTTCGTGGTTAATAACAAATCGTCATAGAAAATTGATGTGTTTAAAGCGTTATAATCTAAAGATAGATACATATTGCAATTGATGTCTTTGACTGAAATCATATTGCCGTTATGCCGATATACATACTCTTTGTCTGAAGAATCAAATGTCGGATGTTTGCCGTATTTGAAATTCAGTTGAAAGTCAAATCCGTTTGCTTTTGCATTGTCCAAAAATTCATTGCTTGTGGTTTTTAGATTGGCATTCATCACAAAATCAATTATTTTTTCTCTTTCGGCAAGAATTTCGGTAGATTTTGAATTTATCTCTACTCCTGAAATAACCGCACAAATTCCCATGATGAGAAAATTGACAGAGAGAAATACAATGAAAATATTTTTAAATACTTTAGTTATTTTCAGATGAATTTTTCTGCCTTTCATCCGTTCGTTTCCTCTGATTTTAATCAGAACCGCAATTGCCCACAGCAACAACAGTGCCATAATTATAAAAGGAATTGCCGTGTAGCACCACTCATTGACTGCCGAATACTCAATATTTTCATATGCAAACAGACTGTCAATATACGCAATCGGACCTTTTGTGATGATAGTCATAATCGCATAAACCGCAGGTTGGAAGATTGACGAAAATTTGATTATAAGAAGAAATGAGCCTTGCAATGTTATTGAGATTGCAGACATTAAAACCTGAAAGCCGAGCGATATTATGATGAAGATTGCAACCGATTTGTGACTTTTCTTTTGACTGTAAATTATCATCAGCACATATGCGGTAAGAATTATCAGCGACCAAAAATCAAACATTGCGTAATGCGTCAAGTTTGAATATTCTGCAACATAGCAGAATAGCGGTGATGCGTTTACAGTTGCCATAAAAAGTGCGATAACTGCCACAAGACAAATGAATGTGAATACTCCACGATATTTATTTTGGTGAAGAGCATTCAACGGCACGGCGGTGTCCTCAGGATTGCCCATTTCTTCGGTGGCACGCTTTTCGGCTTCTTCTTTTGAATAGCCAATGTCAATATAGTAGTCGATTTTATCAAGCAAGTGCGATTCAAGCTCGGCTGTAATTAGCTTTCGGGAGTGTTTGTCACTAATTTGTTCGGCAACCTTTTCTATAAAACCGTTAGTCATACTATCCCTCCTTTTTTATAATTTTAAATTTACCAATAATTCGAATTGGTTACAACACCGTTTTTAATAGTTAATTCTCTAAAACAGGAATAATTATTTTCAATTGAAATGTCTTTATCATAAACATCTACTGAGAAATTGATTATAATTTCTGTTTCTTTCTTATCCTCGTAATATGTTTTTTCTATTATATCAGCATATTTAAGTAAGTCTGAATTTTTGATGTAGTCAAAAGATGTGCCTATATCAATATTTTTGATTTTGTTTGCGTCGGATAAAATTTCAGGTGTGTTATCATATGTGTGAGAATAGGTATCGTAATATGTAAGACTTGTGTAAATTCCGTCTTTTCCGTCATCATTTTCATATGTGGATGATCTTAAAACAAAACTGCCGCCTATGTCATAATAATCACAGTATTTTTCATCTTCGTCAAAGCTTTTTTCATATAGATAATAACCGTCGTTTTCGATACTGTCTGCTAAATTTGATAAATTATTTTTTAAATTAGTATCAAAAACATAATCAATCATTTCCTGTTTTTTCGACGAATAAGTGTTGTTTGAAACTAAATTTTTAATTCCGACAAAAGCCGTTGAACAGGAAACTATAATCAGGTTCAATACTATAATTATTGTCATTGCTTTTTCAAAAATTTTAAGATATAAATTTCCTGACTTAGTGTTAGTCATTTGTTCTTTTCTCAAAATGTTGAAGAAGAGAATAGTTGACCATAGTATAAATATCGCACAAAGAATATACGGCATTATTTAGTAGCAGAAATTACCTAACACACTGTATCTGGCAGGGGCTGCCGTGAAAATACACTTTAAATATGCCGGAAATCCTTCTGCAAATATTTTTATCACGGAGTAGAAGAACGGTTGATAGACACAGACCATATTTAGCGGTTCGTCATTAGATAAACCCGAAGAAGCTTCTTCAACAGACGGTGCTATCAGTTGCAGGCAAAAAGAAATTACTACCAACACGGGAATTATTTTTTCATTTTTCTTGTGTGCGTAAATCAGCATAACAGGGTATGCAACTACATAACCGAGTGAAATAAAATCCAGCCAAATTCTGTGCGAAAAAGCTAAGCTACTTAATGTGTAGTGAAAATCCGTGAAGAATTTATATGAAAAAATGAACATCAACAAAAGCAGACAGGCACATATAATTATCGGCACGGCACGATGCTTTTTGTGATGCAAAGAATTAAGCGGAACAGCCGTGTCTTCGGGATTGCCCATTTCATCGGTAGCACGCTTTTCGGCTTCTTCTTTTGAATAGCCTATGTCAACATAGTAGTCGATTTTATCAAGCAAGTGCGATTCAAGCTCGGCTGTGATTAGCTTTCGGGAGTGCTTGTCTGCAATTTGCTCTCCAACTTTTTCAAGAAATTTATTCTTCATATTATCCCTCCCATTTCTATAATACCTCGCAGTTCTATATACATAGATTATCTATGCATATAGAATAATACATTTTTAAAGCATAGTCAAGGGGGGAGGTAAAAATTTTTGAGTGGAATTTTATAATAAATCAAATTATATAAAAGCCGCAAAGCTATTGTCATACAGTAGCGGCGAACCGTGTTCGCCATTTGTTTTGTGTGTAAACACAAAACAATAAATATCTGTATTGAATTTGTTGTTAAATAATCATTTTGCCCCAAGCTTACGCTTGTGACGATTGGCGAACACGGTTCGCCGCTACAAATGAATACATAATTTCCATAATATCAAAACATTTTTGTAAAACATAAAATTTCATCAAGGCGGGCGTCCAATGTGTGCAGTGTAGTAACATAGTACACAACAGTGCAA
>ULTE01047363.1_pt1 | contig 28294 bp, 39 predicted proteins | sample 1957401 | NCBI WGS metagenome assembly ULTE01 (sample SAMEA4835728, study PRJEB28245) | human gut metagenome | biome: gut microbiome; material: fecal sample | place: Denmark | collected 2008 | reverse complement strand
CCGTTGGCGCCGGCGTTGTCGGTGAAATCATCGAATAAGCGATAGATCGGAACCGATCTTTGATCTTATATCCCTAAATATGAGGGGCGTAGGATAGCCCCTCATATTCTTATGTTTGTTCATGTACACTGCGATGATGTGAAAGGTTGCTTGCCTGTCCTGCCTTGCAGACAGGGAGATTTTCACGGAGTATGTCCGTTCATAGAAACTGGGCGATTGGAGGAAGAATTTAATGGCTAAGACTCAGAAAATCAGAATACGCTTGAAAGCGTATGACCACACTGCTCTGGATCAGAGCGCTAGCAAAATCGTAGAAACGGCGAAACGTACCGGCGCACAGGTTTCCGGCCCGATTCCCCTGCCTACGGAAAAGAACATCTATACGATCCTGCGTTCCCCGCATGTCAACAAAGATTCCCGTGAGCAGTTCGAAATGCGCACTCACAAACGTCTGGTCGACATTCTGGAACCGACCCCGAAGACGGTTGACGCCCTCATGCGTTTGGACCTTCCGGCCGGTGTAGACATCGAAATCAAACTGTGAGGAGGTGCGAACGATGGCAAAAGGAATTATTGGTAAAAAGCTGGGCATGACCCAGATTTTCGAGGAAGACGGCAAGTTTATTCCTGTCACCGTAGTGTTGGCGGGCCCTTGCACTGTTCTCCAGAATAAAACCGAAGAAACCGACGGATACAATGCGATCCAGGTTGGATTCGGCGAAAAAAGCGAAAAGAATGTCACGAAGCCTATGAAAGGCCACTTCGCGAAAGCAGGCGTCGCTCCTGCACAATTTGTTAAGGAATTACGTTTGGACGCTCCGTCCGACTTAAAAGTTGGTGACGTAATCAAAGCCGATATCTTTGCAGCCGGTGAAATCGTCGACGTCAGCGGCGTAACCCGCGGCAAGGGCTTTGCAGGCACGATCAAACTTCATAATTTCGCTCGCGGCCCGATGAAACACGGTTCCAAGTCCCATCGCGAACCTGGTTCCATTGGCCCCATGCGTTCCGGCCCCGGCGGTCGTGTGGAAGCCGGCAAGAAGCTGCCTGGCCGTATGGGCGGCAAGAACGCAACGGTTCAGCATCTGACCATCGCGAAAGTCGATGCGGAACGCAACCTCATCCTGGTTCATGGTTCCATCCCCGGTGCCAATGGCACCTGCGTGGTTATCAAGGAAACCAGCAAGGTTGTAAAATAATAGATAGCGAAAGAAAGGAGGATGCTTCATATGCCGAAGTTATCTGTATATAATATCGCCGGCCAGGCTACCGGTGAAGAAATCGAACTGAACGATAAAGTGTTTGGCGTTGAATTCAACGAACCCGTTGTACACCAGGCTGTCGTTATGCAGCTGGCCAATCAGCGTCAGGGCACTTCCGCCACCAAAACCCGCGCCATGGTCCGCGGCGGCGGCCGGAAACCCTGGAAACAGAAAGGCACGGGCCATGCCCGCGTCGGTTCCACCCGCTCTCCTCTGTGGGTAGGCGGCGGCACCACCTTTGGCCCCATGCCCCGTTCCTATGCGAAAGCAATGACCCGTAAAGCTCGTCGTCTGGCACTGCGCTGCGCGTTGTCCGCTAAAGTAGCTGCAGGCGAACTGGTCGTTGTAGACAACCTCGCATTCGACGATCCGAAGACCAAGAGAACCGTTGAACTGCTGAATGCCTTCAACTCTTCCGATGCCAAGAACCTCATCATCACCGACGGTGACAATGAGAACGTCGAACTGTCCGCCCGCAACATGCGCAAAGTGACCGTCATCAACAACGGCGGCCTGAACTGCTTTGACCTGTTGCACAACCATAAGGTATTCCTGGACAAGAATGCCGTAGCAAAGATTGAGGAGGTACTTGCGTAATGGCTGCTAATCTCCGCGATGTATTGATTCGTCCGCTCGTAACGGAAAAGACCTCCGTGATGATGCAGGACAACAAATACACTTTTGAAGTCCCCATGAACGCCAACAAGACGGAAATCCGTCAGGCTGTCGAAAAGATCTGGAACGTCAAGGTCCTGGCTGTCACGACCGTCAAGGTCCCCGGCAAAGCCAAACGCCGCGGCAACATGCTGATCAAGACGTCCGCGTATAAGAAAGCGATCGTCAAACTGGCCGCCGGCCAGACGATCCCCGTATTTGAAGGAATGTAAGGAGGGAAAGCACAATGGCGATTAAAAGCTACAATCCGTATTCTCCTTCGAGACGTTTCATCACCACGTCTTCCTTCGAAGAGATTACGACGAATAAACCCCATCGTCCGCTGCTGGAAAAGCTGAACAAGCATGCCGGCCGCAACAATACTGGCAAGATGACCGTCCGTCACCAGGGCGGCGGCAACAAGAGAATGTACCGTGTCATCGACTTCAAGCGCAATAAGGACGGCGTACCGGCCAAAGTCGCTACGATCGAATACGATCCGAACCGCAACTGCCGCATTGCCCTGCTGAACTACGCAGACGGTGAAAAACGCTACATCCTCGCACCTCTCGGCCTCAAGACTGGCGACACTGTCGTCAGCGGCGCTGATGCCGATATCAAGACCGGCAACTGCCTGCCCCTGAAGAACATCCCCGTTGGTACGCTGGTACACAATGTGGAACTGAAGATCGGCAAAGGCGGCCAGATGGTCCGTTCCGCCGGTGCGGTTGCCCAGCTGATGGCCAAGGAAGGCGATTACGCCCTGCTGCGCCTGCCTTCCGGCGAAGTCCGCAAGGTACATATCAACTGCCGCGCGACCGTCGGTCAGGTCGGCAACCTGGAATTCGAAAACATCACGATCGGCAAAGCCGGCCGTTCCCGTTGGCTCGGCATCCGTCCTGCCAACCGCGGTGTCGTCATGAACCCGAACGACCATCCGCATGGCGGCGGCGAAGGCCACAGCCCTGTAGGCCGCAAGCGTCCGGTTACCCCGTGGGGCAAATCCGCGTTCGGTACCCGCACCCGCAAGAACAAGAAAGCTTCTACCAAGCTGATTTTAAGCCGCAGAACGAAATAATTGAGAAGAGAAAGGAGGCTTATCAGTGTCTAGATCAGTTAAAAAAGGACCTTATGTCCATCCTTCCCTGGTTAAAAAGATCGATGCACTTAATGCCGCTAATGATAAAAAGGTCGTCAAGACCTGGTCCCGCGCTTCCGTGATTCTGCCGTCCTTCGTCGGACACACCATTGCCGTGCACGATGGGCGGAAACATGTGCCCGTCTTCGTCACCGAAGACATGGTCGGCCATAAGCTGGGCGAATTCGCCCCGACCCGTACCTTCAAGGGTCACCATGAAAAGACTGCAGATACGACAGGAAAGTGAGGAATAAAGAATGGAAGTAAAAGCAACTGCTAAATATATCCGCATTGCTCCTCGCAAATTGCGCATCGTTATGAACCTGATCCGTGGCAAGAAAGTAAATGAAGCTTTCGCCATTCTGCAGTTCACCCCGAAAGTCGGTTCCGAAGTTGTAGAAAAGGTACTGCGCAGCGCCGTTGCCAATGCTGAACACAACAATGACATGAATGTTGATAACCTGGTCGTTTCTTCTTGCTTCGTAGACCAGGGCCCCACCATGAAACGTATTCATCCCCGGTCCCGTGGACAGGCGTTCAAGATCCTGAAACGTTCCAGCCACGTCACCGTTTGCGTTTCTGAGAAGTAATAGACCGGATAAGGAGGGAAACAATAGTGGGTCAGAAAGTTAATCCGCATGGATTCCGCGTCGGCGTAATCGAAGGTTGGGAATCCAACTGGTATGCCGATAAAGATTACCAGAAATTCTTACTGGAAGATATTAAAATCCGTGAATTTATTAAAGACAAATTGTTCTTGTCCGGTATTTCCAAAGTAGACATCGAACGCGCTTCCAACAAAGCCCGTATCACCATCTACACTGCCAAACCGGGCATGGTCATCGGCCGTCAGGGCAGCAACATCGAATTGCTGAAGAACGACCTCAAAAAGATGACCACTGCCAACATCGATATCAACATCCAGGAAATCAAGCAGCCCGATATGGACGCTACCCTGGTCGCTGAAAACATCGCTTCCCAGCTGGAACGCCGCATTGCTTTCCGCCGCGCCATGAAACAGGCTGTAGGCCGTACGATGCGTTTGGGCGCGAAAGGGATTCGCGTTCGCCTGGGCGGCCGTCTGGGCGGCGCTGAAATTGCCCGTTCCGAAAGCTATCGCGAAGGTTCCATCCCCCTGCACACCCTGCGTGCGAACATCGACTACGGCACTGCGGAAGCACACACCACGTATGGCCGTATCGGCGTCAAGGTATGGATCTACAAAGGCGAAGTCCTGCCGGAATCTAAACCTGCAGCAAAGACTGCGTCCGCAAAGGAGGCATAATCAGTCATGTTATTACCGAATAGAGTCAAACATCGTAAACAGCATAGAGGTCGTATGAAAGGCCGTGCCATGCGCGGCAACACGATTACCCATGGCGATTTCGGCCTGGTTGCCCTCGAACCTGCCTGGATCACGAACCGCCAGATCGAAGCGGCCCGTATCGCTATGACCCGTTATGTCAAACGTGGTGGTCAGGTCTGGATCCAGATTTTCCCGGACAAACCGATTACCGCGAAACCTGCAGAAACCCGTATGGGTTCCGGCAAAGGCTCTCCTGAATACTGGGTTGCCGTTGTAAAACCCGGCCGCGTCCTGTTCGAAATGGGCGGTGTTGCCGAAGCCGACGCTCGCGAAGCTATGCGTCTGGCCGGCCACAAACTCCCGATCAAGACGAAGTTTGTTACGAAGGCGCAGATGGAGGCTGAAGCCGCCGCTGAAGCAAAGGGTGGTGAAGCTTGATGAAAATTAACGAAATCAGAGATCTGTCTGCTGCAGATCTGGATAAGAAATTAGCAGAACTGAAAGAAGAACTGTTCAACTTACGTTTTCAGATGGCAACCGGACAGTGCGAAAACCCCACGAAGATTCGTGAGGTCAAGAAGTCCATTGCCAGAATCAAGACTGTACAGCGCCAGAATGAAATCAACGCCTGAGCGTCTGTTTGAAGAACTTTAAGGAGGAAACAGTCGTGACCGAAGTAAGAAATACACGTGTGAGCCGTACCGGCAGAGTTGTCAGCGACAAAATGCAGAAAACCATCGTCGTTGCCGTGGAGCGTTTTGTTCAGCATCCTCTGTACAAGAAAGGCATCAAGACCACGATTAAATTTAAGGCTCATGATGAAAACAATGACGCCCATGTTGGCGACCTGGTCAAGATCGTGCAGACTCGTCCGTTGTCCAAGGAAAAATGCTGGCGTCTGGTTGAAGTATTAGAGCGCGCGAAATAATGGTTCGGCCGGGTTACCCCAATCCGGCACAGGAGGTTAAAACATGATTCAACAGCAGACGATTCTTAATGTCGGCGACAACACCGGCGCTAAGAAAGTTATGTGCATCCGCGTAATGGGCGGTTCCTACCGGAAATATGCCAACATCGGCGACATCATCGTGTGCTCCGTTAAGGATGCTGCACCCGGTGGCGTTGTAAAGAAAGGCGACGTTGTCAAGGCCGTTGTCGTTCGTTCCACCAAAGGCCTGCATCGGAAAGACGGTTCCTATATCCGCTTTGACGAAAACGCAGCCGTCGTCATCAAAGACGACAAGAGCCCCCGCGGCACCCGTATCTTTGGGCCTGTTGCCCGCGAACTGCGCGAAAAAGACTTTATGAAGATTATTTCTCTGGCACCGGAAGTGCTCTAAGAAATACGCTAAAGCACATTAGGAGGTGTTCTTAAAACATGAGTAACGCTGTAAAGCTCCATGTTAAAAAAGGCGATACCGTTCAGGTCCTGTCCGGCAAGGATAAAGGCAAAGAAGGTAAAATCCTGACGGCTCTGCCGAAAAAAGGCAAAGTCATCGTTGAAGGTGTAAATAAAGTAAAGCGTCACAACAAACCGTCCCAGAGCAATCCGCAGGGCGGCATCGTGACCAAGGAGGCAGCCATCAGCTCCAGCAAAGTCATGGTTGTCTGCCCCAAATGCAAGAAACCGACCCGCATTGCCCACAAAGTGGAAAACGGCAAGTCCGTCCGCGTTTGCAAGCATTGCGGCGAAGTGCTCGATAAATAATTTCCGGGAAAGGAGGAACCCACTGAAATGGCCAAGACCAGACTGCAAGAAAAATATCTGAATGAAGCCACCAAAGCTATGGTTGATAAATTCCATTACAAGAATGTGATGGAAATCCCCAAGATCGAAAAGGTTATCATCAACATGGGCGTCGGCGAAGCTGTCACGAACAGCAAAGCCCTGGAAACCGCGGTTGCCCAACTGACCACCATCGCCGGCCAGAAACCGGTTGTGACGAAAGCCAAGAAATCCATCGCCGCTTTCAAACTGCGTGAAGGCATGCCGATCGGCACGAAAGTAACGCTCCGCGGCGACCGTATGTACTATTTCCTCGACAAACTGATGAACATTGCCCTGCCCCGCGTCCGCGACTTCCGCGGTGTCAGCGCGACGGCCTTCGACGGCCGCGGCAACTACGCGTTGGGCCTGAAGGAACAGCTGATTTTCCCGGAAATCGAATACGACAAGGTCGATAAGGTCCAGGGCATGGATATCATCATCGTCACCACTGCCAAGACCGATGAAGAAGCACGCGAACTGCTGCGTCTCCTCGGCATGCCCTTCGCAGCATAAGTAAGGAGGAAATAATTTTGGCTAAGAAAGCTTTAATTGAAAAATGGAATAAAGAACCGAAATTCTCTGTTCGTCATTACAATCGCTGCAAAATCTGCGGCCGTCCCCATGCTTATATGCGTAAGTTCGGTCTGTGCCGTATCTGCTTCCGTGAATACGCTTACAAAGGCGAGATTCCCGGCGTAACCAAAGCAAGTTGGTAAGGAGCATTTTAGAAAGGAGGCCATTGAATAATGGTAATGACTGATCCGATCGCCGATATGCTTACGCGTATCCGTAACGCTAACTCGGTTTATCACGATAAAGTTGAAATCCCCGGCTCTAAAATCAAAGAAGCAATCGCTGCGATTTTAAAGGACGAAGGATATATCAAAGACTACGAAGTAGTATCCGATAACAAGCAGAATGTTATCAAAGTAAGCCTGAAATACGGTGCCAATCGCGAAAAGGTAATTTCCGGCCTCAAGCGTATTTCCAAACCCGGCCTGCGGGTTTACTCCCAGAAAGACCAGCTGCCGAAAGTCCTCGGCGGCCTCGGCATTGCGATCATTTCGACCTCCCAGGGCCTGATGACCGATAAAGCCGCTCGCAAAGCCGGCCTGGGTGGCGAAGTTCTGGCATACGTTTGGTAATACTGATAAGGAGGTACCGTTAAGTGTCTAGAATTGGTAAAAAACCGATTGACGTACCCGCTGGTGTTACGGTCAAGGTTGAAAACAATCTGGTGACTGTCAAGGGACCGAAAGGTGAATTACAGCGTCAGATCCATCATTCGATGAAGGTCACCCTGGACAACGGTGTCATCACCGTGGAACGTCCCGATGACGAAAAAGAAAACCGTGCGCTGCACGGCCTGTCCCGTACGCTCATCCACAACATGGTGGAAGGCGTAACCAACGGCTTCAGCAAAACCCTGGAAATCCAGGGCGTAGGCTATCGTGCCGCCAAACAGGGCAAAAACATCAACTTCACCCTGGGTTTCTCCCATCCGGTAGTTATGGAACCGCCTGCAGGAATCACCTTCGATGTTCCGCAGCCGAACAAGATTGTTGTCAGCGGCTCGGACAAGGAAAAAGTCGGCGCTGTGGCCGCGGAAATCCGCAACCTGCGTCCGCCTGAACCCTACAAAGGCAAAGGCATCCGTTACGAAGGCGAACATGTCCGCCGCAAGGTCGGTAAAGCCGGCGCCAAGGCGAAAAAGTAATTAAGAAGGGAGTGAAACCTCTTGTTTAACAAAGCAAACAAGAACGCAAAACGTCAGAAACGTCATATCCGTTCCCGCAGATATATCGTTGGCACGGCGGAAAGACCCCGTCTGAATGTCTATCGTTCCCTGAGCAACATCTATGCGCAGGTCATCAACGATGAAACGGGCGAAACCATCGTCGCAGCCAGCACGGTGGAAAAGAACTTCGAAAACTACGGCGGCAATGTAGAAGCTGCCAAGGCTGTGGGCAAAGCCATTGCCGAGAAGGCGCTGGCCAAGGGCGTAACGAAAGTCGTATTCGACCGCGGAGGCTACCTGTATCATGGTCGCATCGCCGCATTGGCAGCAGCAGCTCGTGAAGCTGGCCTGCAATTCTGATAGAGGGAGGAAGGATTTTGGCTAATTTTGATAAGCGCGACAGACGCGAAAAACCGGATGACGGCTTTAACGAGAAGGTCGTATTCATCAATCGCGTAGCTAAAGTAGTAAAAGGCGGCCGCCGCTTCACCTTCGCCGCCCTGATTGTTGTCGGCGACGGCAAGGGCCATGTAGGCATGGGCCTGGGCAAAGCTGCTGAAGTTCCGGAAGCAATCCGCAAAGGCGTGGAAGACGCCAAGAAGAACCTGGTTACGGTTCCCCTGGTCGGCAACACGATTCCCCATGAAACCATCGGCGTATACGGTGCTGGCCGCGTATTCATGCGTCCGGCTTCCGAAGGTACCGGCGTCATTGCCGGCGGCCCCGTCCGTGCCGTCATGGAACTGGCCGGCATCCGGGATATCCTGACCAAGTGCCAGGGCTCCCATAACCCCGGCAATATGGTCCGCGCGACCCTCCAGGGCCTGCAGTCCCTGAAGAACGCTGCCGACGTGGCAGCCCTGCGCGGCAAAACCGTGAAAGAACTGTTGGACTGATTGAGAGCGAAGGAGATTTAGCATGAAGAAACTGAAAATCACCCTGACCCGCAGCTTGATCGGTTACAAGAAAGACCAGCAGGCCACTGTCAGAGCCCTGGGCTTGCGTAAAATCGGTACTACTGCGGTACAAGAAGACAATCCTACCATTCGCGGCATGATCCATAAGGTTGAACATCTCGTCAAGGTAGAAGAAGTAGAAGCTTAAGATTAGGAGGACTGACGAATGGAATTACATGAATTACGTCCGGCACCGGGCTCCAAGCAAGTTCGGGTTCGTGTAGGCCGTGGCCTTGGTTCCGGTTTGGGCAAGACCTCCGGGAAAGGCCAGAAGGGCCAGAAATCCCGCTCCGGCGGCGTCAAGCGCCCGGGATTTGAAGGCGGCCAGAGACCGTTGTACCTGCGCCTGCCGAAGGTTGGGTTCTATAACAAGTTCGGCAAACATTTCGTGGAAATCAATGTAGAGACTTTGAATCGCTTTGAAGACGGCACCGTGGTAGAACCGGTAATGCTGATCGAATGCGGCCTGGTCAAGAACATCCGTGACGGTATCCGTATCCTGGGCGGCGGCGAGCTGACCAAGAAACTGACCGTTCAGGCGAATGGCTTCACCAAGACTGCTGCCGAAAAGATTACGGCTGCCGGCGGCAAAGTCGAGGTGATCTGATAATGTTAGCATTCCTTGCTAATATTTACCGGGTCCCTGAATTACGAAGAAAAATCATCTTCACCATGGTGATGTTCGGGGTCTTCCGCCTGGGCGTACAGATTCCTGTCCCCGGCGTGGACGCGACGATGATCGAGCAGCTGTTCAATAACGGCAACCTCTTCGGCCTGTTGGATGTCTTTTCCGGCGGCGCCCTGAGCAAATTCTCCATCTTCGCCATGAGCATCACCCCGTATATCAATGCATCCATTATCCTGCAGCTGTTGAAGGTCGTTATCCCCACCCTGGAAGAATGGTCCAAGGAAGGGGAGGAAGGCTTCCGCAAGACCAACAAGGTCACGCGGTATGCCACGGTCGGCCTCGCGGTCATCCAGGCACTGGGCATGGCCTTCGGCCTGCGCGCCGCCATCCTCAATCCGGGGTTTTTCTCCATTTTGATGATTGTGGTCACGCTGACGGCAGGCACGTGCTTCCTTATGTGGGTCGGCGAGGAAATCACCCAGCGCGGCGTCGGCAACGGTATCTCCCTGATTATCTTCGCAGGTATCGTATCCCGCGTCCCGAACGGCATCTCGACCTTGCATAAATACCTGACCGCAGGGACGGTAAACCTGATCAACGTGTTGGCGTTTATCGTGATTGCATTGGCAATGATCGTTTTTGTAGTCGCTATTTCCCAGGGCATCCGCAAGATTCCCGTGCAGTACGCGAAGCGTATGGTCGGCCGGAAAATGTACGGCGGTCATAGCAGCTACATTCCCTTGAAAGTAAACCAGGCAGGCGTTATCCCCATCATCTTCGCCTCGTCCCTCCTGATGTTCCCCGCGACTATCGCGCAGTTCGTGAATGTCCCCTGGGTCCAGAAGGTGGCCGGCTATTTCGCATGGGGAACCCCTCTCCAGACGACTATCTACGTCCTTCTGATCCTGTTCTTCACCTTCTTTTATACGGCGGTCACGCTGGATATCAAGCAGATGAGCGACAACATCAAGAAGATGGGCGGCTTTATCCCGGGCCTGCGTCCGGGCGCCCCGACGACGGAATATCTGGATAACGTAATGACGCGCATCACGCTGTCCGGCGCCATTTTCCTGGCGCTCATCGCGATGATGCCCCACATGGTCGTATGGCTGACCGGCATCGAAGGTGTCTACCTCGGCGGTACGTCCCTGCTGATCGTGGTCGGTGTCGCGCTGGATACGATGAAACAGATCGAATCCTTGTCCCTGACCCGCCATTACGAAGGTTTTATGAGATAAGAGGAGGAACAACAGGAAATGCATATTCTTTTAATGGGACCTCCTGGTGCCGGTAAAGGCACACAGGCAGAAAGGCTTGTTGACGAATATAAGATCCCTCACATCTCGACGGGGGATATGTTCCGCGCTGCGGTCAAGCAGGGAACGGAACTGGGCAAGGAAGCGAAGAGATACATGGATGCCGGCGGGCTCGTTCCCGACGTGGTAACCATTGGCATTGTGCGGGAAGGGCTGAGCAAGCCCGAATGCGGGAAAGGGTTTATCCTGGACGGCTTCCCCCGCACGACGGAACAAGCCGAAGCTTTGGATGGTATCCTGAAGGATGCTGGTATCAAGCTGACCGCCGTACTGAACATCGAAGTACCGGACAGCGACCTGGTGGAAAGAGTCACGGGTCGTCGCATCTGCAAATCCTGCGGCGCGACTTACCACGTTTCCTTCAACCCCACCAAAGTGGAGGGTGTCTGTGATAAATGTGGCGGCACTCTTTATCAGCGCGATGATGATAAGGAAGAAACCGTCAAAAACCGCTTGAAAGCGTATCATTCCCAGACGGAACCCCTGATCAGCTACTACAAGGCGCAGGGTGTTTACGTGGAAATCGACGGCACTCAGGCCATTGACAAGGTATATGCCGACGTCAAGGCCAGCCTTGAAGAAAGAGCAGGGAGGTAACGATGTCCAAGCAGGATGTAATCGAAGTGGAAGGAACTATCCTGGAAGCTTTACCGAATGCCATGTTCAAGGTTAAATTGCAGAACAATCATGAGATCCTGGCCCATATCTCCGGCAAAATCCGCATGAACTTCATCAAGATCCTGCCGGGCGACCGTGTAACGGTCGAATTGACGCCGTATGATCTGAATCGTGGAAGAATCACCTACCGGTTCAAATGAGCCGGCACAGACACTGAGGAGGTAAAAAATGAAAGTCAGACCGTCTGTCAAGAAGATTTGCGATAAATGCAAAATCATCAAACGCAAAGGCCGTGTCATGGTCATTTGTGAAAACCCGAAACACAAACAGAGACAAGGTTAAGAAGGAGGTGCACTGATATTATGGCACGTATTTCTGGTGTCGATTTACCGAATGACAAGCGTATCGAATATGCGCTGCCCTATATTTACGGAATCGGTCTTACCTTATCGCGTGAAATCCTCGCGAAGACCGGTATCAACCCTGATACTCGCGTACGCGACCTGACGGAAGGCGAAATCGCCAAGATCCGTGAAGTCCTGGACAACGACTACAAGGTAGAAGGTGACCTCCGCCGCGAGGAATCCATGAACATTAAGCGCCTGGTTGAAATCGGGAGCTACCGTGGCAGAAGACATCGTGCAGGCCTGCCGGTCCGCGGCCAGAACACGAAGAACAATGCCCGTACCCGCAAAGGTCCGAAAAAGACCCAGGGTAAAAAGTAATCAGTAAGGAGGGTATAAAGAAGTGGCAGGTAAAAAAGCAGTCCGTACGAAGAAAAAAGTAAGCAAAAACGTCGTTGCCGGCGTTGCGCACATCAAATCCACTTTCAATAACACGCTGGTTACTATTTCCGATCTCAACGGTAACGTAATCAGCTGGGCTTCCGCCGGTGGCTTGGGCTTCCGCGGCAGCCGCAAGAGCACGCCGTTCGCGGCACAGATGGCAGCTGAAACCGCTACCAAGGCCGCGATGGACCACGGCATGAAGACTGTAGAAGTATACGTTAAGGGCCCCGGTGCCGGCCGTGAAGCTGCAATCCGCGCTTTGCAGGCCACCGGTCTGGAAGTGAACTCCATTAAGGACGTAACCCCCATTCCGCACAATGGCTGCCGTCCGCCGAAACGTCGCAGAGTATAATTACAGGAGGTGTAAACTTACATGGCAATTGATAGAGTTCCTGTTATGAAACGCTGCCGCGCACTGGGCATTGAACCGGCGGTTGTGGGTGTTGCGAAAGAATCCCACCGTCAGCTCCTGCACGCTAAGAACAAAGTTAGCGAATACGGCGCACAGCTGAAGGAAAAACAGAAAGCAAAATTCATTTACGGCGTGCTGGAAAAACAGTTCCGCCTGTACTACGAAAAGGCGAAGAAGATGCCCGGCATCACCGGTGAAAACCTCCTGATCCTGCTGGAACGCAGACTGGACAACGTGGTGTACCGCATGGGCCTGGCATCCACCCGCCGTCAGGCTCGTCAGCTTGTCACCCACGGCCATATTGCCGTCAACGGCAAGCGTGTCGACATCCCGTCTGCGCTGATCAAGGTCGGCGACGTAGTTTCCGTCATGGAAAACAGCCTGAACAAAGCCTACTTCAAAGGCATGAACGAAAAGCTGGCAGGCGTTACCACCCCGGCTTGGCTCGTATTGAATGCGGAAGCACTGAATGCGAAGGTAGATCGTTTCCCGACGCGTGAGGAAATTGATGTTCCGGTTGTGGAACAGTCCATCGTCGAACTGTATTCCAAGTAATACTGAGCATCAAGTGCCACCAACCTGTTTGCGTATTGTGGTAATACGCGTGAGAAGGAGGCTTTCCGAATGATTGAAATTATTGATCCGAAGTTGGTTACTTCCGAAATTTCCGCGGACAAGCGGTATGGCAAATTCGTCTGGGAACCGCTGGAACGCGGGTATGGCATCACCCTGGGCAACAGCCTCCGCCGCGTCCTGCTGTCTTCCCTGGAAGGGGCGGCAGTCAAAGGCGTAAAGATTGAAGGTGTCCTGCATGAGTTCACCACGATTCCCGGTGTCCGGGAAGACGTGGCGGACATCATCCTCAACATCAAGGCCCTGTGCCTGAAGTTGCACGCCCAGGACAACAATGCTCCCAAGGTCCTCCATATCGAGGCTGCCGGAGAATGCGAAGTAACGGCCGGGGACATCGAACCGGACAGCGACGTGGAAATCCTGAATCCGGAGCTGCACATCGCGACCCTGGACAAGGATGCCGTCCTGAAGATGGATATCTATGTCGATAAGGGAACCGGTTACGTACCTTGCGATCGGAACAAGAGCGAAGAAATGGGGATCGGTTGGATTCCCGTCGATTCCATCTATTCCCCGATTACCCGTGTCAAATTCGGTGTGACGGATACCCGTGTCGGTAACGTGACGAACTATGACAAGCTGACACTGGAAGTCTGGACCGACGGCAGCATCAATCCCGATGACGCCATCAGCCTGGCTTCGGGTATCCTGATCGGCTACCTGAAGCTGTTCCAGAACAGCACGGTCATGGAACCGGAACCGGGAATCGTAGGGACTACCACCCAGGAACCGGAACCGGCCACGGAAGAAGATCCGAAGCTGGCCATGTCCATTGAGGAGATGGACATGTCCGTACGCAGCAACAACTGCCTGCGTCGCGCCGGAATCAACACGGTGGGCGATCTGATCAACAAGTCTGAAGAAGATTTGAAGAAAGTCCGCAACTTGGGAACGAAATCCTTGGATGAAATTATGAAGAAACTGAAAGAATTGCAGTTATCCTTACGGGATAACGAAGACTGATAAGGGGGACGGAATCAATGGCATACAGAAAACTGAACCGTGCATCCGGCAACCGCAAAGCCCTGTTCCGCAGCCTGTCCAGCGCCCTGATCCTGAACGGCAGAATCGAAACGACCATTGCGAAAGCGAAAGAAACCAGCAAGAACGTTGCCAAACTGATCTCGCTGGCCAAGGTCGGCGACCTGCACGCTCGTCGTCAGGCTCTGGCTATCCTGGTAGACGAAACCGCTACCACGAAGCTGTTTGAGGAACTGGCTCCGAAATACAAGGAGCGCCAGGGTGGCTTCACCCGTATTTACCGGGTAGGCCCTCGTCGCGGCGATGCAGCGGAAATGGCCATCATCGAACTGCTCTAATGGCAGGGATGGCCTGACGGCCTGTACAACGCAACCAGCCCGGCACGGGACGCCTGTGCCGGCCCATAGCAGGGATGCCGAATCCCTGCTATTTTTATTTTGGAGGTTTTCGCCGTTCCGGGCGGCCGCCGGGCGTGTTAACCGCGAGGATAAAGAGGTTGACGTTTTTGCGCTGCCCCAGTATAATGTAAGAGTTAGAAAGCGCGAAGATATGGGGAGGAGCGTCTCTGCGACCTCTTTCCTGTCATAGGAGTGGCAAAGGATGGAAACGAAAAACGAGCGTCCGTTTATCGAAATCACGGACTTGACCCATCTCTACAGCGACGCCGAGAACCACGAGGTCAAGGCACTGGACCAGGTAACCCTGTCTGTGCAGCCTGGCGAGTTCGTGGCGATCATTGGCACCAACGGCAGTGGCAAATCGACCCTGGCGCGGCATTTGAACGCGTTGCTGCTGCCGACGGAAGGAACGGTCAAAATCCGGGACATGGATACGCTGGACGAGAGCCGGCTCTGGGACATCCGGCAGGATGTCGGCATGGTTTTCCAAAATCCGGACAACCAGATTGTCGCCGCCATCGTCGAAGAAGACGTGGCCTTCGGCCCTGAAAACATCGGCGTGTCGCCGGCGGAAATCCGGGAGCGGGTCGACAAGGCCCTGCAAGCCGTCGGGATGACGGAGTACCGGATGCGGGCGCCCCACCTGCTGTCGGGCGGGCAGAAGCAGCGCGTTGCCATTGCGGGGACGTTGGCGCTGGGCTCCCGCTGTATTGTTTTTGACGAACCGACAGCCATGCTCGACCCCCAGGGACGGCAAGAGATTGTCCGCACTGTGCGGACTCTCAACCGGGAAAAGGGCATCACCGTCCTGTACATTACGCACAATATGGTAGAAGCTATTCACGCGAATCGTGTCGTCGTCATGAAGAAGGGGAAAATTCTCTTCCAGGGGACGCCGAAGGAAGTGTTTTCCCGCGTGGACGAATTGGAAGCCCTTGGCCTGGAAGCGCCGCTGGCTGCCAAAGTGGCTTCGGAACTGCGTAAAACGGGAGTCCCGCTGCCCGAGGGCATCATTACCAACGAGGAATTGGCCCAGGCCCTGGCCTGACAGCTCTCGAAACTATGGCATATACAGAGGATGACTACTTATGTCTATGGAACTGGAACACGTTTCCTTTACGTATTCGAAGGGCACTCCCTATGAGAAAGAAGTGCTCCACGATATTTCCCTGACCATCGAAAAAAGTGATTTTACGGCAATTATCGGTCATACGGGCAGCGGCAAATCGACGCTGATCCAAAATTTGAACGGCCTGCTGCATCCGACGGCGGGACGCGCCCTGATCGAAGGGACGGATCTGGCCGGCAAGTCGCCGGAAGCCCGCGCCGCCCGCAGCAAGGTCGGCATGGTCTTCCAGTATCCGGAACACCAGCTCTTCGCTGAAACGGTCTATGAAGATGTGGCCTTCGGGCCCCGTAACCTGGGATTGGGCGAGGACGAGGTGGAACGGCGTGTTCGTGAGGCCATGGCGTTTGTTGGCCTTGATTACGAGGCGCTGGCGCGGCGTTCGCCCTTCAACCTGTCCGGCGGGCAGATGCGCCGTGTCGCTATTGCCGGCGTCGTGTCCATGCAGCCGGAGTACCTGATTTTGGACGAACCCTCGGCAGGGCTCGACCCGGGAGCCCGCCGCGACGTCTTCCGGGAAATCCTGGAGCTGTACCGTAAACGGAAGATGGGAATGATCATGGTGACGCACAGCATGGAAGACGCCCTGCAGTTTGCCACGCGCCTGATTGTCATCAATGACGGCCGTGTCTTTTTGGACGGCAAGCCGGCGGATCTCTTCCGCGAACGGCGGCAGGAGCTGATCCGCGTCGGCATGGATATCCCGGAAATCTACAAGCTGGCGGACGCGCTGCGGGCCGCCGGCATCGATATTCCCGAAACCATTACGGACCGGGCGACCCTCGTCAAGGTGCTCCGCAGACGAAAGGGAGGAAAGTAAGCCATGTTGGGTGATATTACCTTAGGCCAGTATTATCCTGGCAACAGTTTCATCCATGGTCTGGACCCGCGCACGAAAATCATCGTGACCCTCCTGTTGATTGTGGCAGTCTTCCTTGCCCAGAGCGTGGCGGCGTACGCGATTTTGTGGGCCATGGTGTTCTTTGTCATCGCTGTTTCCCGGCTGCCGTTCCTGCTTGTCCTGCGGAGCGTCAAACCACTCCTGTTCATCATTGTCCTGACCCTGGCCATGCACGTCTTGATCGGGCAGGGGGAGACGGTACTGTACCAGTGGAAGTTTATTCGCGTGACAGAGGAGGGCGTGGCCATGGGGGTCAAAATGTCCATGCGCCTCATGCTGCTCCTCATGTTCTCGTCGGTCCTGACTTTTACGACGTCGCCTATCGTCCTGACGGATGGCATCGAATCGCTGCTGCGGCCTTTCCGCCGCGTAGGCGTGCCGGCCCATGAGCTGGCCATGATGATGACCATCGCCCTGCGTTTTATCCCGACACTCCTGGAGGAAACGGATCGGATCATTAAGGCCCAGACATCGCGCGGCGCCGACTTCCAGAGCGGCAGCCTGCTCCAGCGGGCGAAAAATATGCTGCCCATCCTGATCCCCTTGTTTATCAGCGCGTTCCGCCGGGCCGATGAGCTGGCCGTGGCCATGGAAGCCCGCTGTTACCACGGTGGGGAAGGCCGTACGCGCATGCACCAGCTTGCCTATCGCCGGGGGGACGTGGCGGCCTTTGGCTTCGCCGTCGTCCTGCTGGCGCTCCTGGCGCTCCTGCGCTGGGGACCGCTGGCGCGGTTGTAATTCTCTCCCTACAGGTGACAGTCATGCGTACCTTGAAACTTACCGTGGCCTATGACGGGACTGCCTATGCGGGATTCCAGAGGCAGTCCCGCTTTCCGGCCATCCAGAATGTCCTCGAAGAGGTCCTGTCCCGCCTGTGCGGGGAACCGGTCCAGGTGACCGGCAGTGGCCGCACGGACGCCGGAGTCCATGCCCTGGGGCAGGTCGTGTCTTTTACGACGGCAGGGCGCATTCCGACGGAGCGCCTTGTCCGTGCCCTCAACGCTTTCCTGCCCGGGGATATCCGCGCCCTGGCCGCGGAAGAAACGGCGCCGGGGTTCAACGCCCGCAAGGACATTTGCTGGAAAGAATACCGTTATGTGGCGCAGTACACGCCGGTACCGGATCCCTTTACGCGGAACTATGTGTGGCAGCTCGACGAAGAGCCGGACCTGCGGCGTCTGCAGGCAGCGGCGGCGTGCCTCCTGGGAACGCACGATTTCGGCGGGTTCCAGAGTACGGGCAGCGCGCCCGTGTCCCCCGTCAAGACTCTCTTTACCTCCCGCTGGGACGCGGGCGGGTCGGTCGGTGTCGGCAGCGGGCGGCTGCCCTGCCTGGTCTATACGGTGGTGGGGGACGGCTTTGTCTATCACATGGTACGGAACCTGGTCTGGTCCATGCTGCAAGTCGGCCTGGGCCGCAAACCCCTGATAGCCCTGGAAGAAGAACTCCGCCTGCCGCGGGGGGCCTTCGAGAACCGTCCCGCCCCGGCCCAGGGCCTGTATCTGGCCCGTGTCGGTTACACGCCGGAACGGCCGGAATAAAGCCGCCGTTCTTTATTTCCCAAGGAGGTCGCTTATGTTTTTTCATCGCAAGAAAACCTTTCCGTCGCCCTTTACGGGAGAGCTTCATCCCATTACAGACTGCCCGGACGAAGCCTTTTCACAGAAAATGACCGGCGACGGCTTTTTTGTCTATCCGACGTCCTTCGACGTTGTGGCGCCCTGCGACAGCACCGTGGAGTTCGTCTTTGACACGAGACACGCCCTGGGCCTGCGTACGGACCAAGGCCTGGAATACATGCTCCACATTGGTATCGATACGGTGGAAATGCAGGGATGTGGCTTTACGGTCTTTGTGGAAAACGGCCAGCACGTCCGGAAAGGGGACAGACTCCTCTCCTTCGACGATGAAGCCATCAGGGCGGCAGGCCATTCTGACGCCTGTCTTTGCGTCTTCACGGACGAGGCGGGCCCCAAAGATGTCCAGGTCGTCCGGACCGGAAAAATCCGGGCCCTGGAGGACGCCGTGGAGTACTGAAAAAGACCGGCGGGATTTTCCGGCGCCCGCGCCGGCCGCCACAGATAACGGAAGAAAAAGACCCCTTCGCTTGCGTGAAGCCGAAGGGGTCTGATTGTTTTTCGACGCTGTCAGAGGACGTCGTCCTGGAAGAAACGGCGCAGTTCCTCACTATCTTTTGTCAGGGACAAGGCGGCCATGAGCTTCAGGCGTGCTTTCTGCCCGTTGATTTCGTCCGCGTGGATCAAATCCAGGGGTTTCATGTAGCCGGCGCTGCCCAGATAGCCGTAGACGGGGACGACCTTGCCTTCGGGGACGCGGCTGGCCAGGACGACGGGAATACCTTTGCTGCGCACGTATTCGATGCCTTTCAGGGCTGTCGGCGGTACGTTGCCGCAGCCCACGGCCTCGACGACGAGCCCATGGACCGGTTTGTCTGCCGCCGCGCGGAAGAAAAGATCGCTCATGCCGGCCGTGACTTTAATCAGTTCCACGTCCGTATCGAGATGGTCCGTCACGATGCGCCGCAAATTTTCGCAGGCGCGGCGGAACACGACACCGTTGTAGTAGACGTGCCCCACGGGGCCCCAGCCTGGCGAAGCGAAGGTGCTGCACGATACGGTATGCATTTTCGTGACTTCGGCCGCCGCGTGGATTTCGTCGTTCAGGACGAGCAGGCAGCGGCGCCCCGCGGCGGCGTCGCAGGCGGCGACGCGGACGGCGGCCAGGATGTTGGCCGGGCCGTCGTAGCCCATCTCACTGGCGCCGCGCATGGCCCCCGTAATGGTCACGGGCTTTTCCGTCCGGCAGAGCAGGCTCAGGACGTAGGCCGTTTCCTCCATGGTGTCCGTGCCATGCGTCACCGTGACGCCGTCCACGTCGGGGCGGTCCGCGTAGGCATCGATGGTCTGGGCCAGGTCGCACATCATTTCCGGCGTCACGTGGCCGCTGGGGACGTTGGAAAATTCATGGACCTCCACCCGGGCGACCTCTTTCAGGGCCGGGACGGCCTGGATGAGGTCGTCGCCGCTGACGGCCGGGACGAGGCCGCCCGAGACAGGATCTTGTTTCATGGCGATGGTGCCGCCTGTGGTCAAAATGACGATATGTTTCAAGGGAATCCTTCCTTTCTGCAGGTCAAGGCCGAAGGTGCGGTGTTTCGCAGGCTGCCGGCGGGATGCTAAGGTGATTGTACCACAGGTCGGCGGGAGGGACAATCCGCGAGGAAAAAGACAGGGAGCCGACGGCGATTCCTATTGACTGTATGACCTTCGTACGGTTTACACTTAACACGTTACGGAAGATGACTCCCTGCGTGTCCGCACGGGGAGAGGGGCGCCAGCTCCACATACCGAGGTGGCAAGTCCCTTGAATCCGAATATATCAAAGGAGAGATGGAAGTATGGCAACGAACAAAAAAGAAATTCCGACGAATGTGGTGGTTGAAGTCGCGACGGCGAAAGTAAAGGCATTCCAGGATTATATTTCCAACAATAACATCGGAGGCTTTGTCCTGCAGGATTTCCAAAACGAAGTCCATGCCCACGCATTCCGCAGCAACCTGGCCATCGAAGGACAGAACCTGCCCTTCATGATCCTGCTGGACGACAGCGTGTACACGATTCTGCAGGTCATGGTTGCCTCCTCTATTGCGACGGGCGACAAGAAAAACAAGATTTGCGTCTATCTGAACGACCTGAACCAGCAGTACCGCATGCTGAAATATCATGTGGACGGGGCTGGCAATGTCCTGCTGACTTGCTCCATCCCGGCCGGCGTACCTCATTTCGAACCGGCACTGGTCATTGCCATCCTGAACCAGGTACAGGGTCATCTGAACGCCGTGTATCCGGACATCATGAAGAAACTCTGGGAAAAATAAGGGCGGAGTACGAAAAGGAGGAAACAGATGGTAAAAGAACTGGCGATGGCAGTTGTCCTGACATTGAGTACGTTTTCCGTCACAGGAACGGCCCTGGCTGCCACGGGTGTAGTTGATGTCAACGCGGTCCTGCAGCAGAGCACGGACTTTCAGAACGCCGGGAAGAAAGTAGCGGCGGAACAGCAGAAACTGCAGGAGCGGTTCGCAAAAGAATCGGCCTCCCTGACCAATAAGGATAAGCAGGCCCTGGCGGAAAAACTGAACCGTCAGTTGGCGGAATTCGAACAGAAAACGATGACGCCGGTCCAGCAAAAGCTCCATGCGGCTGTTGAAAAGGCTGCCAAAGCGAAGAAAATCGATACGGTCGTCGTATCCGGTGCCCTGTTGTTGGGGCCGGTAGACACGGATTTGACGGAAGACGTCAAAGCCAATATGAAATAAGAGCTTCGAATAAGGGCTTCCCGGTACGCCTGGAAGCACAATCAAAACAAACCCTGTCCCGTCCTGGTTTTCCGGAAGGGGGCAGGGTTTTTCCTTGTTCCTATGGGTGGGTCAATCGACGGAAGCACGGGGCGCGACTTGCAACAATAGGGTATTGACATATTGAGACGGATCGGACGTGCTCCAATAGTCGATGCGCGGCTTGACGAAGACATCGCCCACAGCCACCATTCGGTTCCGCTCCATGGGCCATCATCCTGCTGGCGCGTGCGGCGTTGTGGAAGTAGTCGCCCTTGAGATGCAACACCAGGTACGAGCCGGCAGGGGAGACGAAATTGGCTTTGTACAGCCCATCTTCGGGAAAAACCTCTGTCATGACCGCGAAGGACTGGGAAGGGTTGCCGTAAAAAAATTTTTCCCTTAACACAATCCAGCCGGTCGCGCGGTCTTTGAAATCCCTGTTCGCGAATAGTTTGGATACGTGGGCCGCCCGTGTCGTAATGGGACCGATATCGGGCTGCAGCATCTCCGGGTCGTTGCGGGGGTTCCCGTAGCAGGGCCCCGAAGCAGTGGCGTAGGTCGAAACGATATAGTATTTTTCTGGGTAATCCTTCAACAGGACTTGATCGAGCAACAAGTGCCGGGATGAAGCCAGCCGGTCCTCACAGGCCTCCAGGATTTTTATGAGTCCCTGTTGATGGCGGATGATGGCGGCACAGTGCTTCCTTTTGGCGGCCAACAGTTTCCGCAGCTTGTCGAGGTCGTTCGAGCGAAGATAGGCCTTGATGTCCGGTACGGAAATATCGAGTTTACGCAGGAAATAAATGATTTCCATGTGCAGATACTGATCGTCGCCGAAGTAACGGTAGCCGTTATCGGCGATGTAATCCGGGACCAGGAGGCCCAGTTTCACATAGTAAAACATAGTCTGTTTGGGGATTCCAAACAGGCCCGCCAACTCCCCAGCGGAATAGTAGAGTTTTCGATCTTTGATTAGCATACCGAGTTTCCTTAGACATAAAAAAACAGAAAAGACAGGCGGGCGTATTCCCCGGGAATACAGCCGCGCACGAAGCTTTTCTGCTCTGCTGACAGTCGCTTTCGCTCCAAACAGGCGGCACCCCGACTCGGCTCATGGCGGTTCCCTTCCCTTGTGAGGGGATTACAAGGAAACCACTCGCCATACGGTTGCAGGACAGCTCCGGATTCACACCGGATTCCCCGCACACAGTCTTACAACTTCTGTTTGTCGTATCTTATGGACTTGTTAAAAATAATTACTTATATAAATATAATACCTTTTTAAAATTAAGTCAAATATTTGACAGAACTGTAGGAATTGCGCGACGGCTTCTTGACCGTATGAAGGTCGTACGGCGTAAGATGAACTTGGCAATATGCGATAGCTATGGTCTCTCATCGGTAGAGTACCATCTGACTATCAAGTTTTCTAAAAAAGGGGTGGCGTTATGAAACGAAACAGAAGCATATTCCGGGGATGCCTGGCGGCTGCGGTCCTTGCGACTTTGATTGGGGGAAATGCGTGGGCTGCCACGTATGACCGGGGACTGACGGGAAGCACGGACGACCAGAAGTGGTTGCAGAACGGCACTGTTACGGAATCAGACGGAGTCGTAACATACAAACTGGATGGTGCGAATCATGCTTTTCAATCCGGTGAAGAGGACACGGCCGCTTTGTACGTGCAGGGCAAGAAGGTTGTCCTTGACAATACCAAAGAGGGGGGACGGGGAAATATTACCCTGACGGGAACGACAGACTCCTTCATGTCATCTATGGGCGTGTGGGCTATCGGCCTGGCAGATGGGTCGCATCTGACCGTCAACAGCGATTTGTCTTTGAGTGCCAATCACCCGGACGGATGGTCTTCTTCTGCCATTTATGCCGGCAAACTTGGGACTGGTGAAGGTGCGAATACGGATTTCACGTTGAACGGGAATTTGACAATCCGAAAGGGAGATGCAAGCAATCCCTATGAAGGGGGAGCCAGCAACATGTATGGCGGCTACAATGATGGATATACGGGCTCCCGCTGGGCTCCTACGGGACTTTTTAATGGCCAGATTGACGGCAGTGCCTGGAATTTCAATGGCGATGTGGATATTGCCTGGAAAGGGACGGCTGTCGCTACAGATCCCTATTACGACCGGACGGAACACGGGTATTCCAATTACGAGAATGCGGTCGTCAATATGAACAGCGGTTCCGTGAAGATCGATACCCCTGATGATCCGACGTACGGATATTATGCGTTGGCCAATTACGGCGGCAGCATCAATATCAATGCTACCAAAGACGGAGCAGGAACCCATGATGTAACGCTATTGGGGAACGTTATCACGATGAGGGATCCCGGCGGAAAACAGGGCGGCGGAGAGTATTTTTACCGTGATGGGCAGACGAACATCGGGTTGACGACTGCCGCTTCCAAATGGCAAGGTGTCATTGACAATGCGGGGACAGACTATGCCGGTGAAGTGAATGTGTGGCTGCAGAATGGGGCTTCGTGGGAACATCAGTCCCGCGGAAAAACGAATGGCCTGGATGCGGAACATATGCCTTCCCCGAGCAAGGACCATTACAAAACATATGACGGAATTACCCATGTCCATAAGCTGGCGGGCGGCAGTAGTGCGTCTTCTGCCGGCGTCATTTTCCAAAATGACGAGGCTCCGATTTCGATTGCCGATTACAGTGGTTACACGACGGTTATCTACAAGCATGACGGTACGGCGCCGAAAACCATCACTGGCGGCGATTTCAAGATTACCAGTGCCGCGGAAAACTCCTCCATTACGTTGCTGACGGACAGCGAGGGAATCACGGAAGGGTTCGCGGACAGCGACAGCGCCGGTGCGAAGAACCATGTCAGCGAAGTGTTGAACAAACTGGCGAACAAGCTGTGGTATGCGAACCATACGGACGGCCATCTGACCGGCACAGTCAGGATTGCCGAAGGCCTGACGGCTTCCAGCGTGGCGAAGAAGACGGGCGACATCACCTTCTCGACTTCCGGTACGGGAACCGGGCAGGATGGCCAGGGCTTCTACGCCTATACGCCGGCCAGTGATGTTCCGGGAAGCCAGACAGTTACGGAATTCAGCGATGCCATTACGGGCGACAGGACAAACAACCAGAATTATGTGGCTGCCGGCGTCCTGCGGGAAGATGACGTATACAGATTCACAAAGGATTCCACGGTGGAAGTCACTGGAGAAAAGGCTGTCGATGTCCAGAAGGATGTCGTCATCGATGCGTCGGATACGACCCTGACGCTGAAGAATCACAGCGGCATGTACGGTATCAGCCAGACGTCCGACAACAAAGCCGAAATTACAGCGAAGAAATTGATCATCGACGCGAAGACTGCGGCGCGGACGGAAGCCATTCACGTGCAAGGAGGAGAAACCAGCCCCTCTTTAACGATTCACGGCGATACGGAAATTACGGCGGTCGGCAAGGCCAATACGCTGGGTGCGTATGTGCAGACCGGCAGCACCCTGACGTTCGACGGGAATGTCAAGGCCTCTATCGACGGGAATAATGGAGGCTGGGACTATTATGGTGCCACAGCCCTGTACGCGACGAGCGCCATGGGGGATACGACCGGTGGCACTATCGTTGTCAATGGCGATGTGGATTTGTCCGGAAGTGCAAACGGTGTCTTTGTCAACTCCGGCGGAGCCCGTGCGACCATCAACGGCGGCAGGATTCAGATGGACGCGTCGAAAAATTCATACGCGGCACTACGGGCGGAAGACGGCATCATCGATATGAACGTGACGAAAGACGAGGGCGGTACAGTAACCGGCGCGTCCGACCACGCGGTACAGATCGAAGGGAATGTGGCTGTGACGACAGGCGCAGTCCATAGCAATGATAAGCACGGTACCCTGTCCCAGATTAACTTGGGACTGAACACATCCGATTCCGTCTTGCACGGCGTTGTTTTTAATGCGTTCCCGGCGGAAGGGAAAACGACCGGCGGCCTTACGTTCACGGGGGAAAGCAACTTGTGGCTGGCCAATGGCGCTGTCTGGAACAATGAAGCTGTCGGCAAAGTCGGGAAGTCCTGGGGCGGAAATAATTTCAAAGGCAGTGTCTTGACGAAACTGACTGGCGGCAGCGATGCAGATTATGCGGGCGTCATCTTCCAGAATGATGAGCGGCCGATTACCGTGAACACTTACAGCGGCAACACGACGGTTATCTACAAGCATGATGCCTCGAATCCGCAGACCGTCATCGGCGGCGACTTCAAGATCACCAATGCCGCGGAAAACTCCGCCATTACGTTGCTGACGGACAGCGAGGGAATCACGGAAGGGTTCGCCGGCAGCGACAGCGCCGATGCGAAGAACCATGTCAGCGAAGTGCTGAACAAACTGGCGAACAAGCTGTGGTACACGAACCATACGGACGGCCATCTGAGCGGTACGGTCAGGATTGCCGAAGGCCTGACGGCCTCCAGCGTGGCGAAGAAGACGGGGGATATCAGCTTCTCGACTTCGGGCACAGGAACCGGACAGGATGGCCAAGGCTTCTACGCCTATACGCCGGCCAGTGATACGAAAAATGGCCCGATTACGACGAACGAAGTGATTGACAAGACCAGGACTGCCGATAGTGACGGTAATATCCTCGTTGCTGTTACGGAGCCGACGGCGGAAGGAAAATTTGTATCTGCTATGTACGCCGGATCCACGTCGTATGACAAACAGCATCCTATGACCGTGGATTTGAGCGGCCATGACTTGACGTTGCAGGCCAACAGCAGCAATCAAATTGCCGCAGCCATTTATGCGACAGACAACGCCCACTTGAAGTTAGTCAATTCGGGAAAGGACAAAAAACTGACCGTGCGCGCCAGCAATACGGATACCAGAGGTGCGAACGGTATTTATGTCAAGGGATCCTATGCCGGGGTATCCATCAAAGGCGGCGTGGATATTGACGGGGTCACAACGAAGGGAGACGCCGCCGCAGGCATTTCCATTCAGGGGAAACAGAGTGAAGTGACTATCGATGGGCCTCTTGCGATTCGAAACGTTTACGGTGAACGACATCGTGGGGATGGCATAAATGCTTCCGGCATTTTGTTGACCGGCGACGAATCCAGGGCAATGGTGGACGGGCTTGTTACCGTTGAAGGTGTTCAGGGTGCTGCCCTTAAAACCGTAGGCAAAGATACGGTCCTTTCTGTTGCTGGTGGAACGATTACGGCTGCGGAAGATAAAGGGAGAGACCATAATTACTATGCTGCCCGAGTTGATAAAGGGACCATCAACATCAACATGAACGGAGCAGAGGTCGGTTCCAACACGACGAAAATTACAGGCGATATGTATGCCACCGGACAATACGGAAAACGTGTCGTAGAATATTCAGGTGGCGAACTGGTTGATTGGGTCAATGCCGGAAAACTGAATGTCGCGCTGACGGACAAGGACTCGTTCTGGCAAGGAATGGCGGCCTATGATCAGTATAATGACGACTATGGTACGGGCGGCAATACGATGCATGATATCGGTGAATTCAACCTGTATCTGCAGAACGGCGCAACTTGGACCAATGAACAGCAGTCGCATTTGACAACCACGACCATAAAGAAAGCCGAATACAAAGGTAGTCAGCTTGCTACGCTCCATGGCGGCAGTGACGCAGATCATGCGGGCGTCATCTTCCAGAATGATGAGCGGCCGATTACCGTGAACACTTACAGCGGCAACACAACAGTCATCTACAAGCATGATGCCTCGAATCCGCAGACCGTCATCGGCGGCGACTTCAAAATCACCAATGCCGCGGAAAACTCCGCCATTACGTTGCTGACGGACAACACGGCCGTCACGGCGGACAACCGGGATGATGTCCTGAATGCCCTGGCAGGCAAACTGTGGTATATGGGCTATGTGGATAAACACTTGACCGGCATGGCCAGGATTGCGGAAGGCCTGACGGATTCCAGCGCGGAAGTGAAGAGCGGTTTCATCGCTTTCTCTGACGGCACGACTGGGACGATGCAGGCCGGGCAGGGATATTATCAGACGGACACTCCTATCATAACAGGAGGTAATACGATCTATGGCTTGGCCGATAAGGATGTGAAATACGTCAAGAATGGAATCCGTCAGGACGATGGGACCTACAAGTTTACGGAAGACTATGTAGTGGCGGCGGTAGACAGTGATGTTACCGAAGCGAACCTTGATGATTATGATAAGGGCGTTGCTGCAGTAGTTGGCAAAGGAAATGACGTTTCCCTGGACGCGAACGGCCATGAGCTGACGTTAAAAGCAGACAGCACGACGAAATCTGTACAGGGCGTAGGAATTTACGCCAATAAAAATGCTGTTATCAAAGCAAAAAATCTGAACTTACAGGTTACCTCCAACCAAGGAAATGCCAAAGGCATCTATGTCCATAACGGTGGGGACGTCACTATCAATGGCGATATATCCTTGACGGTCAAGCAGCTGGCGGACGGTCAAGCAGCCGGTGTGGACCTGTATAATGGCAGAAGCAAATTACAGGTTAACGGGAACCTTACCATGAAGGGCGAGGAAGATGGATATGGCGTTTCTGCGGCACAAAAAAGCGGATACGGTTCCACAAAGAAATATGATGCCAAGGGAATCTATATCTACGATAATGACGGGGCTTCCCTTACGGTGACCGGGGATACGGACATGGCCGTAAAGGGCGTCGGCATTGATATGCGTGGTAGCAAAAACAACATGATTGACCTGCAGGGAAACGTGTCCATCATAACGCCGGATGATGTAAAGGAAAGTGAATCCTATCAGCTTATCAACGGTGCGAAAGGCACCCTGTACATCGGCATGAATGAAGCCAGGGACGGTGCGTCTGGCAAAGATGTGACCCTTCAGGGCGAAATCAATGATTCTTACGCAAACCTCCATATTGGGTTGGGTACCCGGCAATCGAAGTGGACAGGGTATGTCAATAAGTCAACTTATGGAAACGGCAATGTCAACCTCTATCTGGAAAACGGCAGTACATGGAACAACAGAGCAACGAATGTTCAGGCCTCGTACTTTAATGGCAGCCATGTGACGAAACTGGCTGGCGGCAGTGATGCAGATCATGCAGGTATCATCTTCCAGAATGACAGCAAGCCCATTACGGTAGACAACTACAGTGGCAACACGACAATTCTCTACAAGCATGAAATCGTGGATAACACGGCCCGCGAAAACGCTGGGTTCTACGGCAATAAGGCAGCGTCTATCATCGGTGGCGACTTCAGGATTGCGAAGGCGGCGGATGGCTCTGCCATTACGCTCCGGA
>ULTE01008855.1_pt1 | contig 29491 bp, 35 predicted proteins | sample 1957401 | NCBI WGS metagenome assembly ULTE01 (sample SAMEA4835728, study PRJEB28245) | human gut metagenome | biome: gut microbiome; material: fecal sample | place: Denmark | collected 2008 | reverse complement strand
CGGCAGCCTTACGTTGAACGGAAACCCGGTGGTAAGCCACTCCTCCGGCGGCAAGAGCCAACACCAGGACAATAGTCATAATAATTCCGCCGGAAGAGGATTTTTTATGCCTGGGAAAACCGGGACGCAGAGGATTGACAGGATTCATGGGGATGCAGCTTGAACGCGTTGAAGCAAATTGGGCAGGGGAATGAGACGCCTTATCCCCTGTTCCGCGTAACATAAAAGCGCAATACCTTTCTGAGGTCAACTTGAAACAATGGTCTTTTGCAGAAGGTTCGTTCTCCAAAACACTTTAAGAATCAAAACAAAGTGTTTTTTCTTGTATTTTTATAGCCATTTTATAGTATCAGTCTCCTTCATGTTTCCAAAAACATGAGAAAAATACAAGCATCCTGCTGATTATTCCTAACCGCCATCTGTTTTTTCCCATTGCCTATGAAAACTTTCTTTCACCTCAGCCTGTTTCTGGCCGTCATTTCGGGAAGCCTTTTCTCCGGAACGGCCCTCTGCAGCGACATCGTGCTGCCTCCGCCAGATAAAAAGGGAGGAAAACCCCTCATGCAGGTTCTTCAAGAACGGCATTCCACCAGATCCTTTGCAGACAAACCCATCCCGGTGGAAGTCCTCTCTTCCCTGCTCTGGGCTGCGCAAGGCGTCAACCGGGACGATCCCGACTACCGTACGGCGCCGTCCTCCCGGAATTCCAACGAAATAGAAATCTATGTCGTCCTGCCGCAGGGCGCCTATCTTTACAAGCCGAAAACCCACCGGCTGAAGCAAGTGGTTCAGAGCGACATGCGGGCCGCTACGGGCACACAGGAATTCGCGGCTACCGCGCCGTTAAACCTGGTCTATGTAGTAGATCAGTCCAAACAGCCGGGAGATTTTGATGCCAGGAAAAAACTGATTACGGCCTGCACGGATGCGGGATTCATTGGAGAAAACGTTTACCTTTTCTGTGCTTCCGAAGGACTCGGCACCGTTTTCCGCGCCATGATTGACGCCAATTATATCCAGCAGTGCCTGAAGCTCCCCGTCCTCAAAAAAGTCCTGTACGCCCAGAGTGTCGGCTATCCGTCAAAATCCTGAAAAAACCATAAGCCGGAACGCTGTGAGACTCGCCGTTCCATCGGCGGCTCTTCCTCATGCCCTGCGGAAAACCGTCATGGGAACCGCCGTTCCCATGGAAATAAAAACGCCAGGAACCATTGCCGGGCCAGTCAGGAGCGCACTCTTCCGGACAGCCCGGCAACAATAGAAAAAGCGTTTGGCGAACTGTTGGATGAACGTTTCGGGCAAGCCCGGTTCCGCCACTCCGCCCTGCGGCATTGGCTGGAGAAATGTTCAAACCGGAATTCCCGGGAAACTGCGGCGCCAGGAAATCTACTCCCCGCTTGCGGTCTTTCCCATAGTTCAAATTCATGGAAAATCCGGAACCGCAAGCGGAAAACGCACCAGCATTACCACTGGTTGTCCAGGTTTTTGGTATTTATCTTTCCGGGTTCCTTGTTGCGTTCCTTCATGCCGCGGACAGGCTTGGGCTCCTTTTCGTGCAGGTCCAGAATATCAATCACATTCTCCCCTTTTTTCAGGAATGGGGCCGGAACATACAGCCTTAACTGAGGTCCCACATTCCAATAGCGCCCCACGTTGATTCCGTTCACCCATACATACCCCTTGACATAGCGGGACATATCCAGAAACGTGTCCTGAGGCTCTTCAATATTTACAACGGCCCGGAAATGTGCCCCTTCCCGTTTCTGGGAAGGCCCCTTTCCTTTGGGAGCCCGCACAATGGAATCAGCTTTCAGGGGAAGCGCCCTCACCGTCCAGTTCTTTAACTCCCGCGTTCCCAGCTTCACAGGACCGTAAACTCCCTTGCGGTCACTCTCCATGCTGATATGAAAATTAATATGTCCCATGGCCTCTACCAGAACTTCCAGCGTCCCCGGCTTCCCGCGCTCCGGCAGTTTCACACTCTTCTGCCCCAGCCGCCGATCCAGCGTGCCGACCAGCTCTCCATCCAGATACACCTGGGCATAGTCATTGACATTGGTAAATTCCAGCGTTTCAGGCGGTCCTGACGGAACGGCCGTTCTGTAAACGGCAATACCCTGGTTCTGGTTCCATTGTTCAAAATAGGGAGGCTGCGGGAACTTGGACCGGAAAGGCTTGGGCAGGTTCTCCCAAAGGCCGGCATGCACTGCGGGCGTGAACTCCGGAATTTCCATGGCCGGAATGTCTGCGGGAGGTTCCGGCACAGCGGCTTCGGGAGGCAACTTTTTTAAAATGATTTCCCTCATCTGGGCATAATATTCATTCATCCGCCCCTGCTCATCCACGGGAGAACCGTAATCATAACTCGTCAGGTCCGGCTGGTATTTTCCCGGCCCTCCGTTGTTGGCTCCGGCCGAGAATCCGAAATTGGTACCTCCGTGGAAAACGAACAAGCTGAAGGAACGCCCCTTGTCCATAAACCAGCGGACGTGGTTGACCACTCCAGGGGTGGGAGCCCAATTCCCCTCCCCCCAGTGCCGCAGCCAGCCCGGATACGTTTCCGAGGAAAAAACGGGAACTCCCGGATTGCATTTATTAGCCACTGCCCAATGGCCGTCGTTCAGCCCCGGATCCAGCCCTACGGCCACGCCTGGAAGCACCACGCCTTTCAGAAAATGTTCTCCCGCGCCGTCGGAGGTGTAAAAGGGGCCAAAACCCTTCCTGCTCCAGAACGCCTTCAGCCATTCCATATACTTGCGGTCTTTACGCTGGTAGCTCCCGTATTCGTTTTCAAGCTGGGTCATCAGAATGGGCCCCCCGTTTTTGGCTAAAAAAGGCTCCGCCACACGAGCCACGGCCTCCAGATAACGCGTCTGCGCCTTCATGAATTTGGCGTCTTCCGTAGTTCTCAACTTGGCCTTGGGATCCTTCAGCAAATAATGAGGCAGTCCACCCAGGTCCCATTCCCCGCATGCATAGGGGCCGGGGCGGAATAAAACCCACATGCCTTCCTCCTGGCATAACTTGAGGAACCCTTCCAGATCCCGATTGCCCGTCTTAAAGTCAAAGCTGCCGTCCGGCTGCTCATGGTCATTCCAGAACACATAAAATGCAATAGTATTCAGCCCCATAGCCTTGGCGGTCCTGATGCGGTGCCTCCAGTATTCCCGGGGAATGCGCTGGGGATGCATCTCCGCGCCGCGGATCTGGAAGGGTTTCCCGTTCAGCATGAACTCCTGGTTCCCTTCCCCTCCGAACCCGAACACAACGGGGGTTCCTCCGGAAAGAGCGGGTTTCTGTACATTCTGGACAGCCTCAGGGCCAGCCCATGCCAATGCTCCCACTCCGACGGCCATCAGTGCGGCAGACCAACTGAAACCATATTGCTTCATCATGTTGAACAGTTAATTCATTTGAAGACGGTTGCCAATAACAATTTTTTTCTCTCTTCTCCGAATCTTCGGAATACCCTTCCCCTCCGCCAGAAATCTGACGGGGCCGGACGGAACGGAGGCCTTCCGTTCCGTGGAATGTGATCATGTCATATATCTTCATCCCTTTGTATGAAAACCGGAGGACGCCTGTCTAAATTGATCAATATGAAAACAATTGTTCTTCTTCGCCATGGAGAAAGCACGTGGAACCGTGAAAACAGATTCACCGGATGGACGGACGTGGATCTGACGGAATTGGGAATACAGGAAGCCAACCATGCGGGCGACCTTCTGAAAGACAGGGGAATGGCCTTTGACCATGCCTACACCTCTTATCTCAAGAGGGCCGTGAAAACGCTCAACTGCGTGCTGGACCGTTTGGACCAGGACTGGCTGCCCGTCTCCAAAAGCTGGAGGTTGAATGAAAAGCACTACGGCATGCTCCAGGGCCTGAATAAAAGTGAAACGGCTCAAAAATACGGAGACGAACAGGTACTGATCTGGAGGCGCAGTTATGACGTGGCGCCTCCTCCCCTGGCGGAGGACGATCCCGCCAACCCCAAATGGGATCCCCGCTACAAGGGAGTGCCGGACAGCGAACTTCCGCGAACGGAATCACTGAAAGAAACTATTGCCCGCATGATGCCCTACTGGGAAGGAACAGTTCTCCCTTCTCTACGGACGCTGGACAATATCCTGATCGTAGCCCACGGCAACACATTGCGGGGCATGATCAAGTATTTGAAAAACATTCCTGACGAACAGCTGCTTTCCCTTAATCTTCCTACCGCCACCCCCTATGTATTTGAATTTGACGACTCCCTGAACCTGGAAAAAGACTACTTTCTTGGGGATCCGGAAGAAATCCGCAAACGCATGGCGGCCGTCGCCGGCCAGGGAAGCGCAAAGAAAAAAACGCCTGCGGAATAACCTCACTATCCTTTCCTATGACCGTCCATTCCTGCCGCATTGCGTTCTTTGACGCCAAGCCCTACGACCGGGATTCCTTCAATTCTGTCAATGAACGCGAATTCCATTACGACATCCGTTACTTCAAGGGGCACCTCACTCCGGACAGCGTGCCCCTGACCCGCGGTACGGACGTAGCGTGCATTTTCGTCAATGACACGGCAAACCGGGAAGTAATACGGAACCTGAAGGAAAATGGCGTCAAATTGCTGGCTCTGCGTTGCGCCGGATTCAATAATGTGGATCTGAAAGCTGCGGAAGAAGCGGAACTGCCCGTCGTGCGGGTGCCCCAATATTCTCCCTATGCGGTGGCGGAACATGCCGTAGCCCTGATGCTTTCCCTGAACCGCAAAATACACCGCGCCTACTGGCGCACCAGGGACGGCAATTTTTCTCTTCACGGCCTGATGGGCTTTGACATGAATGGAAAAACGGCCGGCATCATCGGAACGGGAAAAATCGCCAGAATCCTCATCCGCATTCTCAAAGGTTTCGGGATGAACATCCTGGCCTATGACCTGCACCCTGACCAGCGCTTTGCGGAAGAAGCCGGCATTACGTACACCACCCTGGACGATCTGTACGCCCGGTCCGATATCATCTCCCTGCACTGTCCCCTTACTCCGGAAACGGAACACCTGATTAATACGGATTCCATTGGAAAAATGAAGGATGGAGTGATGATCATCAACACGGGACGCGGCAAGCTGATTAACACGGAAATGCTGATTGACGGCCTGAAATCAAAAAAAGTGGGAGCTGCCGGACTGGACGTGTACGAAGAAGAGGGAGAATATTTCTACGAAGACAAATCCGACAGGATTATTGATGACGATACTCTGGCCCGTCTTCTTTCCTTCAACAACGTCATCCTGACTTCCCACCAGGGCTTTTTCACGAAAGAAGCCCTGCACAATATTGCGGAAGTCACCCTGCACAACATCCGGGACTTTCTGGAAAGCAAACCTCTGATCAACCGAGTCTCGCTTCAGTCACGCTGAACGTGCCCGGCGGGCGCTCTACGGAAATCCGGGACTTTCTCATCCGCCTTCTGCCGGACAGAAGGCGGAATTCGGGGAAAGGCGGCAGCTTTTTTATGCAAGCGCCGCCACTTCCCGCCGTATTATATACTATGAGCACTCCAGCCCCTGCCTCCGTCCTGGCTCCCAAACCGCACTACGCCGCTCTGGACGGCCTCCGCGGAGTGGCCGCCGTCATGGTGGTCCTGTTCCACATGTTTGAAGGCAGCGCCAGGGACTTCCAGTTCCACATGGACCAGATCATCAACCACGGCTACCTGTCCGTGGACTTCTTCTTCATGCTGTCCGGCTTCGTCATCGGATACGCCTATGACGACCGCTGGGAAAAAATGAACCTGTGGAACTTCTGCAAGCGGCGGCTGGTGCGCCTTCAACCCATGGTGGTCATGGGGATGCTGCTGGGGGGAATCCTCTTTTACTTCCAGGGGTCTGAAATCTTCCCGAACCTTGCGCAAACCCCCGTATGGAAAATGCTGCTGGTCATGACCGTGGGATTCACGCTGCTGCCCGTTCCCGTTTCCCTGGATGTGCGCGGATGGTCGGAAATGCACCCGCTGAACGGTCCGGCCTGGTCCCTCTTCTTCGAATACGTCGCCAATATCCTTTATGCCATGCTCATCAGAAAATTTACCAGCAGATGGCTGGCGGTCCTGGTCTTTCTGGCGGGCTGCGCCCTCATTCACCAGTGCTACACGCAGGGCAACAACATCGGCGGCTGGACTCTGGATGCGGAACAGTGCCGTGTGGGGCTTACACGGCTCATGTTCCCTTTCTTCGGCGGTCTGCTCCTGTTCCGCCTGTGCAAACCTGGACGGATCAGGCATGGTTTCTGGTGGTGCAGCCTGCTTCTGGCGGGAACCCTGGCGGCGCCCCATATAGGAGGCGCGGAACATTTCCGCCTGAACGGCCTGTATGACGCCTTCTGCATCATTGTCATCTTTCCCGTGATAGTCTTCCTCGGAGCCAGTGACATCCCTGGAGACATCTCTTCCAGAGCCAGCCGGTTTTTGGGAAACATCTCCTATCCCCTTTATATCACCCACTATCCTATCGTATATCTCTACCTGGCCTGGGTTCACGATGCGGAAGTCCCTCTTTCCCGTGCGCTCCCCGTAGCGGCAGGCGTCTTATTCCTCTGCATTGCCGTAGCCTACGGGTGCCTGAAGCTTTATGACGAGCCCGTGCGCGCATGGCTTTCCAAACGCGTGCTGAAGCGGCATCCTCCGGAACCCGGGGCGTAAAGCGGAACAAACATCTGCCTTGCCCCGGGCGGGGCCAGGCCGGATACTGTCAGCGGTCTTTCATGGAAAAACTGCCGACATCCTCCAAAGCTCTGCGCTACCTGCCCTTTCTTGTGGCATCGGCATTCTTTATGCAGATGCTGGATGCCACCATCCTGAACACGGCCATTCCCACCATTGCCCGCAGCTTCAACAGCCATCCGCTGCAGCTCCACTCCCTGGTAACGGCCTACATGCTCACCGTCTGCGTCCTGATGCCGGCCTCCGGATGGATATCCGACAAACTGGGTTCACGCCGTACTTTCCTGCTGGCCATCTCCGTTTTTTCCGTAGGCTCCCTGCTGTGCGCCCTTTCCGCCTCCGTTACCATGATGACGGTATGCCGCGTCATCCAGGGAATAGGCGGCGCCTTCCTGATGCCCGTCGGGCGCCTTGTCATCCTGCGCTCCTATCCCCGCTCCATGTTCGTCAATGTCCTGAACATTGTAACGATTCCGGCGCTGCTGGGCCCCCTTCTGGGGCCGGTGCTGGGCGGTATCATCGTACAGTACGCTTCCTGGCACTGGATATTCCTGATCAACATCCCGGTAGGCATGGCGGGCCTGTGGGCCACCTGGAAGCTGATGCCGGACCTGAAAGCGGTCCGGGAACAGAAATTCGACTGGCCGGGTTTCTTCCTTTTCTCCTCCTCCGCCGTCCTGGCTACGATGGGCCTCTCTTCCGCAGGAGGCATAACCGATAAGCCGCGCATGGTCATCCTCACGTCTGCCGGAGGCATTCTTCAACTTCTGTACTGGGTGCTGGCGTTCCGTTCAAAAGCCCCCATCTTCAGCCCGGCCCTGTTCCGCATCAGAAACTTTGCCATCGGAATCGCCGGCAACATCGTCTGCCGCCTGGGCGGAAGCTGCCTGCCGTACCTGATGCCGCTTTTCTTCCAGGTGGTGCTTGGTTATTCCGCTCTTCAGTCCGGCATGTCCCTGATTCCGCTGGCCCTGAGCAATCTGCTGGCAAAAACGGTTGCGCCGCGTCTGCTCGGGAAATTTGGTTACCGGAACATCATGGTCGTCAATACCTTCACCATAGGAGCGCTGCTGGCCTCCTTCCACTTTGTAGGCCCCGGAACCCATGAACTTATTCTCCTGGGCATGCTCGCGCTGCTGGGCGGGGCCAACTCCATTCAGTTCACCTGCATGAACACCCTGACGCTGATTGACCTCCCCAATGCAGACGCCAGCAGCGGAAACTCCCTGCTTTCCACGATCATGCAGCTCTCCATTGCTGTCAGTATTGCCGCGGCCTCCCTGCTGCTGGACAGCTTCGGCGGCCATTCGGCTACCTCCGGAAAGGCTGTGGAAACCGCCTTTCATACCACTTTCGCCACCATCGGCGCCATTGCCGCGGCCAGTTCCTTCATCTTCGCCCTGGTGGACAAAGACAAAGGAATCACCCGCAAACGGAGAAAAGCAGCTTGAAGAGGAAAATCCCCGCCCCTGTTCAGGAACAGGAAGAGGAATCTCCCGTCTCAAGAGAACAACACTGCGCAAACCGGGCGCGGGACTCTTCCAGGGTAATCGGTTTCTTATCCTCCCCCAGAGCTACATAAACCAGTTCCGCCTCTGTAATTTTGGCAATGTTATTGCAAAGCTTCGTCAGACGTTTCGCATACACCTCCACCTTCACGGTGACGGAGGTGCGGCCTACCTTGATAATATCCGTATAAAAGGACACTACATCGCCCACCAGCACAGGAGCTTCAAACGTCAGGCTGCTCACCGCACGCGTCACAATATAACGGCTCAATGCATAGCGCATGGCGGTATTGGCTCCCGCAAGGTCTACCTGGCTCATCACCCAGCCGCCGAATACTTCCCCGCTCTGATTGGTATCCGCAGGCATTGGTTCCACGCGCAGGGCGGGAACGCGCCCTTCCGGAAGCTGGGCATGACGATATGTATTTTCCATAAATAAGAATAATTATAAATTAATAAGGACATGCTTATCTATCACAGCCCCCTTGTAAAGGGTAAAACGCGGAAGCGGAAAACGGGCGGCGCCGGCACGCTCTGCGGGAAAAAGAAAACAGCCCGGAATAAACTGCTTTCCCATATTGATTAAGTTGGGCAGGCGGATTTCCGTGTCTTATCCCGGAGTTTTTCCACCATGGCCGGTAAAGGCGGTTGTCCATTACTCATGAACCGCAACCATGAATCCAAAACGAAAAAAGTGGACGGGGAGGCACATCCCGCTTCCGACTTTGCCTACGTTCCCGATCCGGAAAAGCCTTCCACCTGGAAACTGCCGATTTTCAACATGCGCCACGTAGGAGGGGCCCTGGCCGCCATGACCAGCGACTATCGCGGCAACCCCGTGGAAATACCGGAAGGAGATCGCCGTGCCGTCATGAAAAAAATCCTGGCCAGGAAAGCGAAACTGGAACAGGAGGAAAGCTGATTCCGTTTTCTTTCATTTCTTTTTCCGCCTGTAAACAGGAAGGAAAGAAATATCTTTTCCCTTCATTCCCCGGTCTTAGCCGTTTGAGGACGGGCTGACACCATCCAGATACCGGCCTTCTGCGGCACTTCCGGCTGGCACCCCCGTAGAAATAAAAGACATTCCCACCCTTCCGACGCTCCTGGCGGATACAGCCGGATACTTTATTTACGGACGGCATCAAGAACGGCGGTAAAACAGAAGAAGAAATTAAATTATTGGGACCTACATACTTGACTAACCATTTAAAAATTCTAGACTGATTCCCGTTATCTGTTAACAAAAACAACTCTATTCTAGTTTTCTGGACAATCGCTAGAATAGAGTTGGAAATTACTAAGTACTTACTTAGAATAAATTACTAGGCTAATTGAATCAGCTTCCACGTCACGGCTTTGCCGTTATAAGGAGGCATAGTATTGCCTTTGGCAATAGGTGCAGTTGTGGTAGGATTTCCCACTACCTGCCATACACCAGATTCAGGACATTTTTGTCCAGTAGATGCTGTAGTTCCAATAGGAGCACTCATATTATATATATCCTTTCTATGGGTCATTATTTTATGACAACGATATATGCCACCATTTCTAATGACTCCCTACAATATCTTATGCAAATGGCGTGCCAAAAATTCTCTACCTGTTAATATTTGTTAAAAACAATTAATTATCAATAAGAATAACAAATATCCAACAATTTATCTAATGAGATTCCATATTTTTACTGAGACATTTTGACACATTTTTTGTGTGACACTTTGTCTCGTATAGACATTCTGTCACACTGTTTAACCTCCATTAATTTTTATACCATTCAATTATAAGGACAATTTTCTACTCGCCCTATATGGGTAAGAAAATTGTATACCAACTAAACAATCAAAATAATTCTCAATACGCTGAAAATAAACGCGTACGAACTAATCAAAACACGACAAAATTTCCCTATCAACCAAGCGATGATATGGGAAATAGCAAAACCAAATATACTTCCTTATATGAGTTCTTTTCCAAATTTCCTAATGAGGAATCTGCTCGGAAGTATTTTGAGTTAAAAAGATGGAATGGTCATGTCCGTTGTCCTCATTGTGGTAAACATAACATTACCGAATGTAAGGATCAAAAACCGATGCCCTACCGCTGTAAGGATTGTAGAAAGTTCTTCAGCGTCAGATTCGGTACAATTTTAGAGGAATCCAAATTGCCTCTTCACAAATGGTTGATGTGTATGTACCTGTTGGCAACTTCCAGAAAAGGTATTTCCTCAATCCAGGTTTCCAAGGAATTGGGAATCACTCAGAAGTCTGCCTGGTTCCTCTGTCACAGAATAAGGGAAGTTTGGATGAAGGATAAAAAGGAGAAGTTGGATGGTATTGTGGAAGTAGACGAAACCTTTATTGGAGGTAAGGAATCCAACAAACACTTTTCCAAGAAGCTGAACAAGGGAAGAGGCTCGGTCGGTAAATTGATTGTAATTGGAGCCAAACAGAGGAACGGAAAGGTGATCGTCAAACATATCAACGATACATCCGCTTACAATTTACAGGGATTTATCGGAAAACATGTTGATAAAAATTCCAATGTGTTTACTGATGAATTCAAATCCTATAAAGGGTTGACTGGTTTTATCCATGAGTTTGTCAATCACTCAGGGAAACAATATGTCAATGGTAATGTACACACCAATTCCATTGAAAGCTTCTGGTCTCTACTGAAGAGAGGTTACTATGGCGTTTATCACTACATGTCTCCTAAGCATTTGAAGAGGTATATCCATGAGTTTGCCTACAGGCATAATACTTCCAAGGTTGAGACAATGGATTTTATAGGAGACACGATTACCAAGATGATTGGTAAGAGAATAATGTATTGTGATTTAGTGAAATGATTTTGAAAAATTGAAGGTAAGTAGTTTTATGAAAAATAATTTAGGATTTCGACATAATGAAGAAGAAAAGAAAGAGTGGAGACGTATTTGTAAAATACCCGTTCCTACTTGGAAGCGTTTACTAGTTTATTATATATGTAAGTGGTTGAACGTTTACTATGAATCTCAACCACCTTTTCATCTAAATATGAAAGGTGAGAAATATAATTTAGTAAACGGTAAGCTAGTTAGGAAACAATCCAATTAGAAATTTCATTGTGGCAAGTTATCTCTCCATTTTGAATTCTATAGTCTTGATAACCTTCTCCTCGATCAAATTCAATAAATAATACCATATCTTTTTTAGATAACTGACAAAAATCTTTAATGTCAGACACTATTTTTGTCAGAGTACTTATGCTTTGGAATAAAATAGTAGATGTAGTCTTATCTTCGAGATAAGAACCTTTTTCATTAAGATACTCTATAAGTTTATCGTATTTTTGTTCTCTCGTTAATGCAGGATTACTTCCCGTTTGACCTAATTGATTGACTACATTAGGATCCGTTAAGCGAAATAATATCATATACTTATTCATACTCTGTCTCTATACCACACCCACTGAGAAAATCAAGACTCCACTTCTCTGGATAAGTCCAAAATATTGATTTTGAGCAATTTGCATATCATCAAAACTTCGATGAAAGTCAAATACCTTTCTCCTGTTTCATACTTGGAGACAAAGGACTGAGGTAGTCCACACATCTCGGACAGCTCAACTTGAGAGAGACCCATCTTCTTACATTGGGATTTGAGGAAAGTACGAAGCTTTTCCTCCTATAAGTTGCCTAAAGGTTTATTGGAGATGATTTGCTATCTCCATGGTAATTTCTCTAGGATCAACTCCAAGTACCTGACAGATCAAAATAACCTCGGTAAATGTCAGATACCTTTCACCAGACTCATATTTGGAAACAAAAGTCCGGGTGTTATCTAGTAGTAAAGAGAGTTTGAGTTGGGAATATCCCTTCTCAATCCGCTTTTGTCGCAGAAGCGTTCTGAGTGTTTCTTCGGGAACACTGCTACGATCTCTTTTCATTACCGCAGTATAGCGGAATTTTTAAATCCCCCAAATTAGGGGATTTGTTGTTTACAGGTGTCATAGTTCTTGTTATCTATATGACCGAATCTCCCAAAATGGGGGACAACAATGAATAAGAACTATGAAGACATTATTACTTGGAACAGTCCTGGCGTCCTTGGCTTTGCTTACTTCATGCAGCAAGTCATCATCCAATGGAGATGGAAACAATTCAGAAGCTCCAGAAACATTGGATGGAACATCCTTGGTTGGTGAATTGTATGTAGATTATCAGGAAGGAGATGGTTTTGAGTTGGAAGCCAAAGATCTTACCTTCTCGGGAAATGTGGTTTCATTCAATACAGCAACTTATCCTGGTACTGATACATTAGTATGGGAAAATGTTACTGGTACTTATACCTTTGAAAAAACAGGGATTAATACTGGGAAGCTTTCTGTGGAAAGTAATCCTGTGAGCTATAAGTTGAATATGACATTTACCAACAATCAAGTACAAAGCTATGGAATAATGATTGAAAGTAATACGAGATTAGAATTTCCCGCAAAAGGAACATTTAATAAGAGATAATTTATTATAAATGTATTATGAAAACGCTGACTAGAATACCTAGTCAGCGTTTTTGTTTAAACTGTTCACCTTCAGACAAAAAGGAAATGACGAAAATATTTTAAAATAATATGGTCAATCAAGTATGTAGGTCCCAAATTATTCTAAAATCATCAATCATCCCAAGGATGTTTTTCCCCTAACGCGATTGGGGAAATTCAGGAAATCTGAAAATCAAGTAACTTTTTCCGGCCAATAAAAACAACATTTAGAAAATTCATATATAAATAAATATCAATGGCATATTGAAATAAAAACATGTCTTTCCCTGAACAGGCCGTCCAAAACCCGGTCATCACGATAGGAAATGAAGAATGCCGGGAAAAAGAATGCTGCCGGCTATTTCCCGCATGGCAGCGCTTTTCCCCTTCCGTCAACTCCGCATCAAAATATGACTGACGAAAAAATGAGCACAGAAGGCACTAACGAAATACAGAACCCGCGCGATGAATTCCAACAGGAAAGATATGAAAAGCAGCAGCAGAAAGCCCCCGGACTGCAATCCGGAATGAAGCCCGTGCCGGATTCCGGGGAACAAAGCTACCATGGCTGCAACAGGCTCCGTGGACGAAAAGCCCTGGTCACAGGGGGAGACTCGGGAATAGGTCGGGCGGCGGCTATTGCCTACGCACGTGAAGGAGCCGACGTAGCCTTGAACTACCTTCCTGAAGAACAAAGCGATGCCGAAGAAGTGGCGGAACTCATCAGAAAGGAGGGCCGGAAGGCCGTCCTACTGCCGGGGGACCTCAGCGATGAAGTCTTTTGTAAAAAACTCGTCAGGGATGCCTTGGAAAAACTTGGCGGACTGGACATCATGGCCCTGGTAGCCGGCAAACAAGTGGCGATGGAAGATATTCGTGACATTACCACGGAACAATTAACCAAGACATTTGAAGTAAATGTGTTCTCTTTGTTCTGGATTGCCAGGGAAGCCCTTCCGCATCTCAAGCCGGGGACGAGCATCATTACCTGCTCCTCCGTTCAGGCCTACCAGCCCGGCAAGAACCTGGTGGACTATGCTTCCACAAAAGCGGCCATCATCGCGTTCAGCCGCTCCCTGGCCAAGCAGGTTGCCCCCAAAGGCATCCGGGTCAACGTGGTGGCTCCCGGCCCCATCTGGACAGCTCTGCAAGTAACCGGAGGCCAGCTGCAAAAGGACCTGCCGGAATTCGGACGGAAAACGCCCCTCAAAAGGGCAGGGCAACCTGTGGAACTCTCCGGACTATACGTCTTTCTCGCCTCCCAGGAATCCAGCTTCATTACTGCGGAGGTCTTTGGCGTTACCGGCGGCATGCATCTGGCCTGATGCGGAAACTCGCAATCCTGGAAAAGGGCCGGACTGACTTTCCGGAATCCCTTTCCGCAGCGCCACACCCCCGGATGACCGGGAAAGCGGCCGGAAACGGCTCTGCAAGGAAATCAGGGCATTGCTCCATTTCCCGGTTGTCCCGGCAAAAGGTTCCTGCTTGAATAGGGTAATGGCATTTTGGAGGTTTTGGTTCATCTTTTTCCCTTTCACGGCGCTTCTCTTTTCCATGGTGCATGGCAGTCCTCTGAACGCACCCGTCATCACCCTTGGAGAGAAAAAAAGCCTGTTCGGAGAAAAAGCGCAGGCCAATGAATATGTCAGCTATGCCCTTTATTACTGGCCGGACCCCGCCAATCCGGACGGTCCTTACAAACCCATTGACGGCAAAAAGAACAAACGGCTCCGCAGCATGGACGACAGCGGCAGGATGGCCGCTTTCATCGGCACGGTCTGCAACCTGGGACGGCAGTATAAACTCGACAGGGATCCGCAGGCCGCCTCCCGGGCCGGGCAATGGCTGAAAGCCTGGTTCATTGCTCCGGCAACCCGCATGCAGCCCCATCTGAAATATGCCCAAATTCGCCCCGGACACCGGACGGAAGGAGACGGAGGAGGCATCATCGACCTTTACCGCATGCCCGAATTCCTGGAAGCTTTGACGGCGTTGAAATGCTCCAATGCCCTAACGGCAGAAGAATGGAAGCAGGTGGGCGCGTGGCTGAACCAGTATTACACATGGCTGACTACCAGCAGGCAGGGCAGGCATGCGCACACGCGCAGCAACAACCATTATCTGTTTTATGTGGCGCAATGTGCCTATTTGGCATCCTTCCTGGGCCGCAGCCATGAAGCGGCCCAATGGCTGGCGGAAGCCTTCGCCAACATGGACCGCCACATCGCTCCCGACGGCTCCCAGCCCGAAGAACTCAAACGGGCGGAACCCTGGCAATACAGCGTTTACACTCTTCAGGCATGGGGATACCTGGTGCATCTTGCAGAACGCATGGGCGACAAGAACTACCGTTACCGGAAAACACCCGCCGGGGCTTCCATTCAAAAAGCTGTGGATTATCTCCTGCCTTACCGCGCCAACCCTGAAACATGGCCCTGGCAAGGCTCCAGGGCAAACACTCCGCTGCCCGCCATCTTTGAACCGGAGCAGGCGGGCAGGCCACAACGGAAATGCTCCTGAACCGCGCCCGCCGTTAAAAGCATCCGTTTTTCCTGCTTATTGAAAATCCCCTGTCCAGCAGCATCACGAACGGGGCATTTTCCCGGAAAACGATTTAATAAGGGATCTCCCCAGTATTTTTCCCCTTAGATTTTTCCTTTCTTTTTGCTGCTCTCCATTCCCACGGAGATATGGGATTCGGGTCAGACCAGATGCCTTTTTGGGCCTTTCTGGCATCCCTTTCAAGAGAAACGAGCTTTCGGCTGGCGGAAAAATTTTTATAAATCCACGCCCATCCTTCCTTCACCATCTCTTCGTTGACGAACATTTTTCCATGCCATATCTCCCCTAAAATACGGCCGTACCTGTCATTCTCGGTATACCGGACTGTAACCGCCTCTCCCCAAATCAGCTTTTCCAGGTATTCCTTGGCGCCTTCATACCCGTCCTGCCCCCTTTCCGGCGCATCAATTCCCTCAAGCTGTATCCGATGCGTACGCATTTGTTCAGGCGTCCTTTCCAGAAGGATGACCGTGTCGCCGTCAATCACGTTAATCACGACTCCCCTGATACTTTCAGCAAAAGCCATGCAGGGACTTATCAGGAAAATCAAAAGCCATTTCATGAAAAATGATATAATCCAAAAAATATCAGGATGCAACTACTCTTTAAGAAACCGTTCCCGCACTGTTCACACGGCCGGAAACAGATGAATGCGGTCATCTGTGGACAGCCTGTTCTGGAACAGGCCATCATGTTTTCCGGCATGAAGGAACACAATTCCCGAACCTATTCCAACCTGTCCGGAACAACGGTAAACAGGCTGTATCATTGCCCCGCTCCGGAACATCTTTATTCGCTGCCGTGCCGGGAGCGGAAGAACATCCCGCCGGCGCACCCCGGCAATCTAACCCATGCCGCCATTTAAAAAGACTGCACATTAAACAAGAAAAACCGGGCGCCCTGCAACATTCAATGGCATGGCGTGAGGCATTTTACTCATTTTTTCAATTCTTCGGCTATTCTGCCGAGGTTCTTTTCCGTTGCCTTTCTCAGTTTCTCCTGCTGTTTCCAGTACCATGCCGTTCTTTCCGACACCCCGGCCTGATTCGCCAGCCAGCGCACGGCGCCGCTCGTGTCACAGCCTGTTTTCTTCTGAATGACTTCCAGCAGTTGAGCGACATATTTATTCATGGATTCCGGGTTGATATTATTTCGATTCCCATGCCCGGCTGAATTCCTCGTCCCGGAACAGGGAGGCAATCCCGCTGAGCTGCTTGAGGCGCAACAATTCTTCCGCGTCCATCCCCAGATTTTTGAGTATCCACGCATCCGACATGCCCGCCTCCGTCAACTCCTGGATAATATTGGTCATGAGGGCGATATTATGAGATCCCCGGGCACGGTTGTGCCTGATGGTGGAAGCCATGCGGTTTCCAAGAGGCTTGTCGATTACGGCCACCGGCATCATGCCACCCTCCCGTTCGTAAATATCGCGGTAAGTCTTCATGATCTGGCAGCGGTGGAACCCGTCCACGATTTCATAGGTCCCGTCCTCCAGCTTATAACAAACGATAGGCATCGTATAACCGTCCTCCTTGATGCTCTGGTAGAGCAGCTTCATTTCGGGGGGAGCTACGCTGTTCGGGTTATAGGCATTGGAACGTATCTGGTCCAGGGGAACGCGCCGGATTTTGTAAACGGGGGATTGATAGGAGGTTTTCATAAAATATTGCGGTATTTATTGACGGCGGCCCGGCGCCGGGCAATCGCTCCCTTGGTTGGACCGAACCCGGCGTACTTGCAAAAGTAATCATTCTTCATGATGCAGATGCACATGCGCTTGTAGGAAGGCACCTGCCGGAAATTGCTGACCGGCATGTCGTCGGGATAGCCCATAAACTGAATGACGTCGCGGTCGACGTAACGGCCCGACTTTCCCGTCACGGTCGCCAGAGGATAGGCGGCCAGCACTTCATCGGCAGTTCCGGGATCGACGGTGCCCCCTTTCATCCAGTACTTTTTAGACCTCTCCAAAATGTTGTTGTAGTGTTCCGCCGTTTTCTCGTTCATTGTGGAAAGCAGGAATTCATAATAGGACTTCCAGGTATGGCCGGGCGGCAGTTTGATGGTTTTCCAGCCCATGGCCGTCGTACCTCCGTACAAACCCGTGAAGTTGACGCCGTTGACGCGCCCGACCATGCGCGCCCAGTTGGCAGGATCAATAACTTTGTAAAGCTTCAGGCTTTCCTGGGCGCAGTCATTAAACGGGCTTGCCACCCGCATTTGCCCGATCGTAAGGCCTGCCTGGTACAGGAGATCGTAAAGGCGGTTATAGTCAAAACCAAAACGGGCGTTGGCCGTCCAGACGTCGCTGACGCGCCAGTCATAAAGAGGGTAGGCGCTGACGGTCACGGCATCAGCCCGTGTAATCCACTTCCTTCCCTCATAAGACGTCCTTTTATTGCCGCGGGCAACGGCGGCGTATCTGTTGAGGCTTTCATCCGCCCGCAGCCCTACCATGACGGCAGTGCTTCCGTGTTTTTTGGCAAAATGGCGTGAAAGCTTATCCTGGAATTCATAGTCCACCATACCGTGCCGGAACGGGACGTCCAGATTCTTTTCGTTGATTACATAGGGATTTTCCGGCATGGGTCGCACCCACAGTTTTTTCTGGGCGGCGCTCCACGGCGTCCAGTAAGGTTCCCCCAGGGAGCATGCGGACTGGGCCCTGATCGGCACACAGTACCACATCTTACGAATGCCGGGGAATTGCTCCAGAAATGTTCTGGTGACATACTCGGTCGTCATTTGATATTGGGCCTCATAATCAAGGTGGTACATGGACAGCTTGTCCAGAAGGCCCTGTTCGGCGGCGTAACGATAGCAAAGATTAAGCATGACGCCGCTGTCCTTGCCGCCCGAAAAAGACACCAGGACGTTGTCAAACTCTTGGAAACAATAGGCTATGCGTTCTAAAGCCGCCTCATAAACATTTTTATCCAGATATGTTTTCACAACTTTTCCAAAGCCTGTCTTTCGCCATCCGCCGCCAGCCCCCTGCCGGACGGGAACACGTCGGCCCGGATATGATTGCCGGAAGCCATGCATTTTCCCTGAAACCACTCTTGCAGCTTGCAGCTCATAGGGATATCCCCTGTTCTTTCAAACAGGGTTGCAACGCCTTCATTTCTGCATAAATAAGCAACATCATGTTTTTTCATGTTTTCAAATGCGCAGCAGCTTATCGTCCGTTATTTTCCGTCAACAATACCAACCTACTGAATTATTGCGGCGGGTCAATGTTTTTACTGCAATTATTTCAGTAATTTTATTGTCATCACCCTCCTTCTCAAAATACCTGCGCTTTTTAGCGAGCAACACCATTCCAGAAATGCCTTATGCATTGCGCCATGACCTCCTTTCCTTCTCCGCAACATCCGCGCTATGTGCAGCATTCAAGACGCTGCGTTGGAATGCACGGTTCCAAAATCGGAGATACAAAAATCATAACTTGCTTAAAATTAGGTGAACGAAAAAATGTACGACTCAGAGCCATTTTCCGGTTCCAACATCTTTCCCCCAATACTCTTTCCGGAACCGCATCTTCCAGGCAGACGATACATCCATCATTTCCCTCCTGAAGGAAAAATAACCGTGTTTCCCTTTTTGCAATCCGGGATGCTGTCCAAACATGAATATGCCGGTACACGCCTTAATCATGCCGTCAGATTAGACTTTAGGCGTTTTATGATTTTCCCCGAAACGCCAATTTCATGCCAGAACGGAATCAAAAAATGACATTTAGTCAGCACTTATGGTTGTTTTTCCGCGGTTTTTCACCTTTCCAGCCTCAAAACAGACAAAAAAGAAGCCCTGTAATCCATTAAAATTACAGGGCTTAGAAAATTAGTGGCTCCCCCGGTTGGGCTCGAACCAACGACCTAGTGATTAACAGTCACCCGCTCTACCGCTGAGCTACAGGGGAGTTTGCATTCCATGGAACGCGGAGGGATTTTTACTGGAGGTACGGGCGTTTGGCAAGTACTTTTTTACTCTTGCAGGCTTTTTGACGCAAAAAGGCTTCCGCGGCGCGGTCATGGCAACGGTGTTTTCTTGACCTTTGAAGGGAGAATGACCAGACTTTCAGCGACATGAGTGAACATCACCATCATATTGCTGTCTTGGCCGGCGACGGCATCGGGCCCGAGGTCATGGCACAGGCTCTGAAGGTTCTGGATGCCGTAAGCGGCAAGTTTGGCTTTACCGTAAGCCGCAAGGAGGCATTTGTAGGGGGTGCGGGCATTGACCACTGCGGCAAGGCTCTTCCCGAAGAAACCATTCGCGCCTGCGAAGAGGCGGACGCCGTTCTGTTCGGCTCCGTGGGCGGTCCCAAATGGGAGCATCTCCCCGCCAATGAACAACCGGAACGCGGAGCCCTGCTGCCTCTGAGAAAACATTTCGGCTTGTATGCCAACCTGCGTCCGGGCGTATGCCTTCCGGCCTTGACCCATGCCTCCCCCATCAAGAATGAACTGATTGAAGGCGGATTCGATATTTTATGCGTCCGGGAATTGACTGGCGGCCTGTATTTTGGCCAGCCCCGTTTTCGCGAACGGGAGGGAGACGACGAAGTCGTCGTGGATACCATGCGCTACCATAAAAGCGAGATGGTGCGCATCGCCAAAGTGGCGTTCGAGGCTGCGCGCGGCCGCCGCAAGCGCGTCACCAGCGTGGACAAAGCCAATGTGCTGACCAATTCCCTGCTGTGGCGCGAGACAATGATTGAAGTTTCCAAGGATTATCCCGACGTGGAATTGCTGCATATGTACGTGGACAATGCAGCCATGCAGCTGGTGCGCAATCCCCGCCAGTTCGACGTGCTGGTGACGGAAAACCTGTTCGGGGACATTCTTTCCGATGAAATGGCCATGATTTGCGGTTCCCTGGGCATGCTGCCCAGCGCCAGCCTGTGCCAGGGCGCACAGGACAACGGCCTGTTCTTCGGCCTTTACGAACCCTCCGGAGGCTCCGCTCCGGATATCGCCGGCAAGGGCATTGCAAACCCGATCGCCCAGATTCTTTCCCTTTCCATGCTGTTGCGCTACTCTCTGGGAGAAAAAACAGCGGCAGACGCCATTGACTCCGCCGTTCGCCGCGTGATTGACCAGGGCTGCCGCACGGGCGACCTGGCTACGGGAGCTCCCGGAGAAATCCGCGTGAATACGGCGGAAATGGGTGATGCCATCATCGCCGCCCTGTAAGCAGAGCCGTTCTTCCGGCGCCGCAGGGGAAGGGACACCTGCAGCACGCCTTTCCTCCGGGGGGAGCGGTACCGCCTCCCCTCCGCTTTCCTCTTTCATTTCCGGGATTTTCCGGTTCTTTATCTATCTATCATGAACATCCTTATCATCGGCCAGGGAATTGCCGGAAGTTGTCTGGCGTGGGAATTGAAACGCCGCGGCGCGGAGTTTACGGTTGCAGACCGCCCCGTAGCGGAAACGGCCTCCCGGGTGGCGGCCGGATTGGTAAACCCCCTGACGGGCCGCGCCTTCCGCCCCGGATGGAGGCAGGAAGAATGCCTGGCGGCGGCAGAGGCCTTTTACCCGGAGACGGAACGGGAATTAGGCGGGTCCTGGTGGCAGAAAACTCCGATTTTCCGGGAAGTGGAGACGGAGGACCAGTTTGAAATCTGGCAGGAACGCCAGACGGCTCCGGAATCCTGCGCCTATGCCGGACCTCTTTTTCCATGGCCGGAACACTGGGAAGGCCGCGGGAAAGCCGCCTATACGCGAGGTTCCGCCGTGCTGCACGTGGAAAACATGGTCACTGCCATGCGGCGTTTTTTTATGGAACAGGGCCGTTTTGTGGAAGCGGATGTATCCCCCGCAGATATCCGGCCGAATGCAGACGGTCTTTTCCATTGGAACGGTCGCACGTTTTCCCACATAGTCTGGTGTACCGGCTGGGAAGCCGGGCTTCATCCGGACATGTCTCCGCTGAAGGGGCGCCCCTCCAAAGGAACCATTCTGGATTTGGACTTGAAAGAGCTGGACTGGCATGCCGGCATCCTGCATTTCGGACACTGGCTGGTTCATAACGGTTCTTTCTGGCGCTTCGGGGCCACCTACGCGTGGGCGTGGGATGCTCCCGGCATTCCGGAAGCCGCCGCCGTCCAGGAATTGATGCTGGACCTTGTTAAACGCTATTCCGGGAACATGGACGTCATCCGCGCCCGTGCCGCCGTCCGCCCCATCATCCGCCGCAGCCAGCCGGTCGCCGGTCCCATTCCCGGGCTGGACGGTCAGTTCGTCTTCTCCGGGCTGGGCAGCAAGGGGGTGACCACTTCCCCCTGGTCCGCCGCCCAGCTTGCCGGACATCTCGTGTGCGGAACGGATCTGCCGCCGGATCTGCTGCCTGCCGCGCTCTGGAAATGATACGGAACATCAGCTGTCCTTCCTTGAACGGAACAGCTATTTTCCTTGTCAAAAGGTTCTGAACGCGATTACATGCGGCCTAATATGCGAGCGGAGAACGAGAACTGGGGCGATACGGTACGGAATCATCTGTTTGACCAGCGCAGCGCCGTCATGGTGCACTGGCTGATTCTGCTCAATGTAGTCATCTTTATCCTGGGATTCTTCTTCCAAGTGGACATCCCAAGGAATATTTACCCGCCTGTCCATTTGGACTTGATCCAGCTTTACGGAGCTTACAGCGAATATACGTGCTTTCACGAGGGGGAATTATGGCGGTTGCTTACCTATCAGTTTCTTCACGCCAATCTGGGGCACATCATGTTCAACATGATTGCCCTGTGGTTTTTCGGCCCGGTTGTAGAAGAACGTTTCGGCCATTGGCGCTTCCTGCTGTATTACCTGTTTTGCGGCGTGGCTGCAGCCCTGTTTTCCTCCCTGCTGGGGTACATGGGATTTTTTGATCCGGAATGGCGCTTCATTCCCATGGTGGGGGCCTCAGGTTCCATTTACGGCATCATGGCCGCATGCGCGGTGCTCTTTCCCCATGCCCGGGTACAGCTTCTGTTTCCTCCGGTTAATTTGAGCGTGCGCCAGTTTGCCCTGGCCGTTCTCGGAGTCGCCGCAGCCGTCATTATCTTCCAATGGAACAATGCGGGCGGGGAAGCCGGCCATCTGGGCGGCATGTTCGCCGGATTTATTCTGACATTGCTGATTTTATGGAAGGAAAAGATGTCTTCCCCAAGACGGAAAGCCGCCTCTTCTTCCCACTATTCCCCTGAGCCTTCCAGCCGCCGCCCGGCACAGGCTTACCCCTCTGAAAAGGAGGTGGATGAAATCATGGAAAAAATATCCAGGTCCGGCCTGTCCAGCCTGACGGAGGAGGAACGGGAAATTCTCCGGCGCGCTTCCCGGCGCTGAACTATTTGTTAGATATTTTTATATTTTTCGTTATTTTCCTTCCTTTTTGCCATCCATTTCCTAGCATGGATGAATGATGACGCGACTGTATTCCTCCACCGTCCTGGGCGTAGATGGCGTAGAAGTGGAGGTGGAAGTGGATTTCCGCCCCATGGCGGAAAAACGCACCTTTATTGTCGGCCTTCCGGATGTGGCCGTGAAAGAAAGCGGGCAGCGCGTGGACACGGCCATACAAAACAGCGGCCTTCCCTTTCAGCAGGGTATCTTCGTCGTTAATCTGGCTCCGGCGGATTTAAGGAAGCAGGGCCCCGGATTCGACCTTCCCATCGCCCTGGGAATGGTTGCGGGAGCGGCTGAAAAGGAGATGGACGCTTCTGCCTGGTGCATTGTGGGAGAACTGGCCCTGGACGGAACCGTACGCCCCGTGCAAGGCATTCTGCCGCAAATCATGGAAGCGCGGCGCATGGGCAGGAAGCACATCATGCTGCCGCAAGCCAATGCCTATGAAGGGACGCCCGTACAGGGTGTGGAAATTTATCCCGTTTCTTCCCTGAGAGAAGCCTGGCATTTGCTTACTTCCGACGCCCTGCCGCCTCCATTTACAGGTTCAGGGCGAGAGGCCCATGCTCCACGGGACAAAGACGCCGCTGTGGATTTTGACGAAATCAAAGGGCAGCCTTACGCACGCCGCGCCATGGAGATTGCAGCGGCAGGAGGCCATAATATCCTGCTTTGCGGCTCTCCGGGGTCCGGCAAATCCATGCTGGCGCAAAGGCTCCCGACCATTCTTCCGCCTCTGAGTCCGGAGGAAGCGTTGGAAACCAGTAAAATCCACTCCGTATGCGGTCTGCTGAAACGGGGGAACGGCCTGGTGGACCAGCGTCCGTTCCGGGCTCCCCACCACACCATTTCCGATGCCGGGCTGATGGGGGGAGGTGCGAATATCACGCCGGGAGAAGTATCCCTTGCTCACAACGGCGTCCTCTTTCTGGATGAATTGCCGGAATTCCGCCGTGCCGCTCTGGAAACCCTGCGGCAGCCGCTGGAAACCGGCCAGGTAGTTATTTCCCGCGCTTCCGGCACCATGACATTTCCGTGCCGTTTCATGTTGGCAGCCGCCATGAATCCGTGTCCCTGCGGTTATCTGGGAGACAGAAGAAGAGCCTGCACCTGCCCCCCGGCGCAGATCGCACGCTACCGCCGTAAGATTTCAGGCCCGCTGTTGGACCGGTTTGACCTGCTGATGGAAGTTCCCGCCGTGGATCCCTCCATTCTGGCTTCCGCGCCTGCCGGAGAATGTTCCGCCAGTATCCGGGAACGCGTAGCGGCCGCACGGCGGCTCCAGTCCAGCAGATACGCAGGAACGCCTTTCCGCAATAATGCGGCCCTTTCCGGAAAAGCGCTCCAGAAGTATTGCCGTCTGCTGCCGGAAGGGAGGGCTATCCTGCTCCGCGCCGTGGAAGAACTGGCCCTTTCCGCCAGAGCCTATGACCGCATTTTAAAGGTGGCCCGAACCATAGCGGATTTGGAAGGAACTTCTGATATTCAGGATGTCCATTTGTATGAAGCCGTGCAGTACCGCGCTTTCGAGCAATCACTGAGGGATTAGCACTATGAATCTCTCTCCTTTCGCAACTACCCCAAAAACAAAGACATATTCCCGTTCCGAAAATAAAAAAGAGGCAGCTTTTCAGCTGCCTCCCGAATAACGAGGATATTTACTATGAACGTCTGCGGCGCAACAGCATAGCTCCCAGGCCCAGCAGGCCCAAAGACGCTGCGGCAGGCTCGGGAACCGTTTCGTAGGAAACCTGTATACCTGTAATTGTATAAGCGGAAGTAGCGCCTCCAGCACCACCGCGCACTCCGGCAACTACCTTATACCCTTCCTCCCAAGTAAGGGGAGCCGCCGACATATCCAGGGAAATTGTCGTTGTTTCCGATGTAGAGGTAAATGAAAAGTCCTGTATCTTGGAAAGTTCCTCAACCAGAGTGCCGGTTGAATCATATACGGCAAGCACCATGGAATAACTGCTGATTACAGAAGAAGGAGGTATTACAGGAAAATGTAATGGAAGAAACGGAATCCCCCTCCTGCGGCCCTCCAAGAACCATGGCAAAGGAAGACCCCGCTACTCTGGAGCGACCGCATAATGTAATGGAGCCTACATCATCCTGGTTAACCCAGGTGCCTTCACCGTTTACCGACCAATTCCCAACACTGTTGTTATTGCCGCCGGCATATATTCCATTTCGGAACTATATACTTTAATCTTGTAGCCTTCAAAAACAACACTTTGTGTAATAAATCTTGATGAAGAAATCAAATCATCATAGGACCAGCATAAGAATCAACTCTCCAATTGCATATCGAACATTTGTATGCCGAGCCATTTGTATGTGTCTTGGAAATGATGCCCTTCTGTCTTCTCTCCATGCAAGCGGGGCAAAGATAGTGAAAAGTCTCTTCTCCACGGAATTCTTCCTTAAGAGCATAAGCAAAAACACCCGGTTCAAACTTTTCAAGCTTATAACGGCTCTTTGTCTTTTCCCTGTTGTCATACTCCGCGAGTCGTTGCTCGAGCTTACGATTAACATCGGACAACTCCGCATTTTGAGTTTGGAGAGAGAGAATTTCTCCTTTCAAATTAATCAAGGAATCATAGACACTAATAAGCTCTTTTTGAAATTTAGTATCCGAGATATTCTCTCTGAGGGAATTAACAATGTCTATTGCGCCCTTGATTAGGGCGAAGCTTGTGGCGATATCTATCATGAAAAATGATTTTATCAATATTTTCCCAAATAGCAATTTGAAATTTTATTTACTTTAATCTTGTAATTCCTCCATAATCCATTACACTACTCCTAGAAAAAGAAAGGAGTAGAACATGACGTACCGCGAATTCATTGAAAAATTCCCTGATGATGAGAGCGTGGCAAAATATCTCATTGAAAAACGGTTTGAGGGAAAAATAGTTTGCCCATTTTGCGGGAAAACGGAGAAGGTTTATCACGCTCACTATAATTGCCGCAATGCCTATTGCAACAACTGTAAGATGGAATTCTCTATTTTCAAGGGAACCATTTTTGAGGAAACAAGAATGCCTTTAAGACATTGGCTTTATGCTATTAATATGGTTTGTTTGTCTAAAAAAGGGATTTCAGCCATGCAATTGAAAAGGGAGTTAGGTGTTTCTTATAAAACCGCTTGGAGGATGGTTCACAAAATTAGAAGTGCTATGGCAAAAAGAGAGGTAGGAGAAACTTTTGAGGCGATTGTTGAGATTGACGAAACCTATGTTGGAGGAAAACCCCGGAAGAAGAATGAGCATGGGGATGATGACGACTTGCCGAAAAATCCTAGGGGCAGAGGGACGGCTAAAGTTCCTGTTATTGGAGTCAGGGAAAGGGGAACTGGGAAAGTTCATGCCGTCGTCGCCAATAGGAATGAAGAAGGAAAACAATTGACGGGCAAACAATTGTTCAATGTCCTTAGCAAGGTTTGCAAACCTAATACCAAAGTCATGACTGACCAGTTTAAGGGCTACAATATTCTGAACTATCCTAACAATAAGAATCTTACCCGCATCATGATTGACCATAATGTCATGTTTAGTGCGGGCAATGGGGTTCACTCTAATGGAATTGAAAGCTTTTGGGCCTTACTGAAAAGAGGTATTCATGGGATATTTCACCATGTTTCTCTTAAACACCTACAGAAATATGTGGATGAATTCTGCTTCAGGCAATGTTATAGGAACGAGAATGAAGCTTTTGAAGTTTTGATGGGATTATGCTGGAAATGAAAAGCCGCCACCCTGAGAACAAGGTGACGGCCAGTCATGCGATTCCAATAAAAACTATTCAGATTTTTCTTAAATTATCAATTTTCCTCCATTCTGGCTTAGGATTTAATACTACAAACAAATGGGATTGATTCTTTTGTTTGTTTTCATTTTGGGCCAAACGACGACCGGGTACGAGTTGAGCTTGAACCTGGTCTGGACTTAAGACATATAAGCCTCCTGTACTCGCATCAACGGCCAATCCAATGATGCCTCCCATAAGAAGATTTCCCCATACCCAGCCGGAAACACTATGAGTTAGAGTTGCTGAATAGGGATAATAACCCGGAAGAGTTATTCTAACTGTGTGGTCTTCATCCCTTTCCAATTCTATAGTTATCGGAGTCCTTCCCCGTGGCATACCATCAATGGAAACGGTGGCTCCATCTGGAGAACTTGAAAAACCGACGCTTTGTTTACTTCCATTAACAATAGAACCACAAGAAATTATCAACAGTGGAGATAAAAAAGCACAGATAGAACAGAGAGATTTCATAGCTATTAAAGTGGTTTAAGGATTATAATGTGCCCCTCTCCGAAGAGAGGGACGCCAGTTAATTCACCGCCGAAGAGGTCTAGAAGGTCCAGCTAATACCAACTTGGATGACATGGTAAGGGTCAGTATCATGGAATTTGAGAAGTTCGTACCCTAAAATCAAATCTGTTGTATTGCCAATGGCAAAGCGGAATCCTAACGTAGCAGAGAATGTAAAATCTGCATTGAACTCAGTTGCACTAGCTCTACCTCTCTCTATTCGATAAGTAGAATCATATTGCCAAATTTTTCTATCAATCGTTGCTGTAGCTTTCAAAGAATTGAAAGTTACGCCAATTTTGCCGCCTAAGAAGAAATATGCTTTCTCCTGAACCAAAGGAAGATTCAATGTATATCCTGCCAGTAGGGGGATAGATGTTTGGTATTTGATTTTCAAGTCAACATTCGTAATGTTTTTCTCATTTAGAAAATGTTGAATTTGAGCATCGGAATATCCCCATTCACGTCCAATATCGAAGGCATTGAAATGTTTAGCATCGGAAGACATCAATCCCGCCGTCAAAGACAATTCGTGAACAATATCTCCTGTTTCAGTATAGGAATTTAGGCTGAGCAGACCGCCGCCAAGATTAGGCATGTCGCTATCTCCTGCAATTCCATAAACGCCCTTGATACTCATTCCAAAGGTAGAATCGTATTTCTGCGTATAGGACGGAGAACTGTAAGAACTGCCTACTCTATAATAATTCCAAGGGTCAGACGCTTGAGCCGAAAAAGCACAGGACAACAGGCCTAATGCACACGTTATAAACAAGTTTCTCTTCATGGTCGTTTATGGATTGAAGTCATAATGAACACACGGTCATCAACGAAACGCTCTAATTTTGCGTCTAATTGTGAATCGCAATAATCATCATATGCGAGTTATTATCATAACAAATGCGAACAATACAAGCTCTTTCTTTCTATGAACTAGGTTCTATCAGATAATCAAACCGCATGTTTACGAGCAATTCCAAGCCTGAACCGGACTATGTGGACACTAAAAAATTAGGCCAATGGCTCAGCGAACATTCCATTAGCCGTGCCGAAATAGCCAAGGCTCTTGGAGTCCAAACTACCGTGGTTCATAACTGGTTTGCCCGTCAAAGAATCCCTAAGAACGTGCAAGGCTCATTGCGGCATTTGATGAGTAAGGACTATCCTACGGAATTGGAATCTCAAATTGCCGTGCGAATGAAAAATTCTACCCTGAACGAGGTAGTCAAGCGGGCCGTTAAGGAAGGATTGTCCGTGGAGGAATGGATTTTGAGGGCGGTTGGAGAGAAATTGAGCAATAATTCTTAAAATCCAAAAAATATCCATCATTTTTTATTGACAGGAAGATTTGTTCTGTGGTAATGAGGGATATATGAACAATATATTTGAAGTAAGAGAGGGCCTTTATATCAATTTCAACCAGGTCGTCGCAATTGATTTTTCTTATAATAAAAGCGGTAATATTGAGTCAGCTTTTGTTTATTATGCTGCCCCTATCAGAAACGGTAATTATGCTGAATATTTAGAAAAAGAAGAGGCTATTGAACTCCAAGGTTTTTTATCCGAATATAACCAAAGAAATTCTTAGATTCTGAGGCAACTTTATACTTTGCTGGGCGTCCTACCCCAGCACTAAAGAATACTTTCCCATTTTCAATAGGGACGAATTCTTCAAGTTCGTCATTGATTAGAATTGAAATGCTTTTCTCTTTTTCAAAAAGTTCGATTATGCTTTTATCTAATTCACAAAACTTTTTCATAGTATAAATCTTCTTCAAAAGGATTTACACTAAATTAGATTCCAAGTTCATCTTGGCATATTTTAGTAAGAGATTGTATTTCTTCTGGACTTATAGCTTCTTTCTCGCATCTTTCTCCTAACTCTCTAAACGTTTTATCAAAATTTGGACTGCAAAATATGCATCTTTGACTTTGTAACTCATTTAGTTCATTGATTAAAATGCAAATTCTTCGGGCAGATTCTTCTGGACTCATTTTAGATAAATTTCTTTTATAACCAGCATAGTTAATCATCCAACGTATCATTGTTGAGTATATTTCTTCCTTTTTCCTTTTGAAATATTTTTTCTCTTCTCGTTTAAATCTCAATTTATCCTGCCACCAAAGGCCAAATATTGTAATAAAAGACCCCAAAGCAACTCCTGCGATACTGAATAGAGATGCTAAAACTGTATCTGACATATCTTGTATGATAATCGCAGGAATGGGAATGACAACTCTGATTCTTTAGTGGTTCCCAATTTTTTCTCTTTACTAAAGAAAAGGGTGAAGAAGTTTCTTTGAAAGGAGCTTTTTTCGTTTTTACTCCTACGAAGTAGGAGAGGGGATAACAAGATTAAAAGGGATAATTCCGTTCCATTTTGCAGGCCCTTTACTTTGTCCAGAAGCTCTTGCCCCGATGTTCTCGCCATAGTGGCGGTCTGTGATACGCTTTGCATTGATTAGAGGATTGTTAATCCG
>ULTE01003092.1_pt1 | contig 32219 bp, 40 predicted proteins | sample 1957401 | NCBI WGS metagenome assembly ULTE01 (sample SAMEA4835728, study PRJEB28245) | human gut metagenome | biome: gut microbiome; material: fecal sample | place: Denmark | collected 2008 | reverse complement strand
TTAAGGATTGGTACTGGTCAAGCACCGAGTACTCGTCGAGCGGCGCATGGGGCGTTAACGTCAGTGGCGGTGACATCAGCATCAACGTCAACTTCAAGACTAACGCGTACAGGGTTCGTCCTTGTCTGAGTTGTGAAGCAATTTAATCTCTTTTTCCCTTTGCCTCTTTGACTCTTTGAAAACTTCCTCTCTTTCAGTGAGTTACCCGTTAGGGTGGCTCACTGTCTTTGAAGGCGGAAGAAAAGACTCAAAGAGGATGAAGAGAAAGAATGTTAATATAATTAGCAGTCGTTAAGAAAGCAACGCTATTGAATGATATAAATTATGTAAAATTTAATTCCAAATTACGAAATGTTAAGTAAAGACTTGAAAATTTACAAAGATGTTCGTGCGCAGCTACTATGGCAGCAGAAGCGGAAAGTTAGATTCCCGAAAGACTACAAGTATGAGTTTGCGAACCAAATGTTTCTCACGCTTGTACATTGTCTCACTCTCATAAGACGCGCCAACTCAAATAAGCAGAGAAGGGTTCAGTATCTTGCCGAGTTGTTGGAGGAATTGGATGTGTATATGATGTATATCGGGTTGTGCGATGACCTGCACTTGTTGTCCAGAGAAAAGGAAATGCCAAAGGTGATTTTGGATTTGACGACTATAGCTCGTCAAGCGCAAGGTTGGTATAATGCATCACTAAAGGCGACAAATACTTATGGAGGATAGAAGCAAAGAGCAGAATACCCAGAGTTGTGAAGCGCATGTTCACTTCACGAGTGAGGAATTATTAGATTTAATTGGCTCTCCCACCATTCCGGAACAGCGAACAGTCGTTGATTTCAGTGTGGTAAAGAATAAGGCAGCGGAGAGTGTTGCCGAGTACTCGTCGAGCAACGCATGGAACGTTAACGTCAGTAACGGTAACATCAACAACAACAACAACAAGACTAACACGAACAGGGTTCGTCCTTGTCTGAGTTGTGAAGCAAATAATTCGATAATCTTCGACATACCCTTTAGTTCGATAGTGCTTGCTTTCTACGATTGCGAAATTAAGAAGAAAAGTACGAACAGCTACCAAAGGTTCCATATGCACAAAGAAGAAAGCCTTGTGGTCCTATGGCAGTCCATCGTGTATGGGCAATATGAGACCTCGATGGCTACTGTGTTCATTATTGACTACCCAGTGCTTCGAGAGGTCTTTGCTGCAGCCTTCGTCGACAGAGTTGTTCATCATTATATATGTATGCGAATAAACCCGTTGTTTGAATCTATGTTTGAGCAAATGGGAAATGTGTCTATGAATTGCCGAAAAGGCTACGGACAATTTGTGGCACAAGAACGTGTCAAGAAGATGATGTACGACGTGTCCGAAGGTTACACAAAGGACTGCTGGATATATAAAGGTGACATCAAGTCTTTCTTCATGAGCATTGACCGAGACATTTTGTGGTCTTTGCTTGAGCCGTTCATCAGAGCTAATTATAAAGGCGATGATTTGGAGTGCCTCATCTACTTAATGAGGATTACGTTATATGACAATCCTACCAACAACTGCCGTAAGTTGTCAGCACCAGAGTTGTGGGAGGCGTTGCCGAAGAACAAGAGTTCTTTCTTTGCACCGAAAGGAAAGAGTTTGCAAATCGGGCGCTTTCCTTCGCAGCTTGAAGCCAACTTTTATGCTGCTGTTATGGACTGGTTTATAATGTACATCCTCGGCTTTAAGGACTATGTGAGGTTTGTTGATGACTTTGTCATTATGTCGCAAAATCGTGAATTGCTGATGTCGGCAGACAAGAAGATAGATGCTTTCTTACGAGAGAAGCTGCTGATACAGCTTCATCCGATAAAGAAGTACTTTCAGCATTACACGAAAGGCGTGCTGTTTGTCGGTGCTATGATACTTCCTGGAAGAACATACATCAGCAACAGAACGCGAGCGCATCTGATTGACACGATATACAAGTATAACAAGCTGCTGAAGGAAGGAAAGGCCGAGAAGAACGCAGTACATTTCGTTCAATCGCTTAACTCATTCTTCGGCATGATGCTACATCACAATTCTTACGGTGTGCGCCGGCAAGCTGTGAATAAGATAGATAGAGGTTGGTTTCAGTACTTTTACATACAAGGACACTTCGAGGTTTTCAAACTAAAGAAACAATACAAACCAGTCGAGCAGGTACGACAAACAATGCGCAAGTGTGGCTCTGCGGTATTCCTCGACCAGCTAATGTTAATATAGCATGAACAAAAATTTCGTACCACTACAACAACTCCCCAACGGTAAGTGGCTTGCAACCTTTTGTCTTAATCACAGAAATGTGTTTACTGGCGAGGTTCGCCCACGCTACCATCAAGTGCAGTTCGCTAATAAGCCGACCGTAGAAATGTTGAAGCGCAGGCTTCGCACTTTCATTTTGGCTTATTATGACGAGATAGAATTTGATATAAAGGAGTTTGATTTCTCACGCTATCTTGTTTATTGATCAAATACGTCTCCCGTAACAAAAGATAAACTACGCTTTTGATGGCATTGCGATATCTTTGTACAGTAAAATTTTTGAAATATGAAAAAGATTATTACATGGTTAAAATCCAGCAACCGCGGCAGACATATCGTAGGCGGCGTTCTCATCGGCTTGGGAGCTGATGATACCTACTGTGCGCTGTATGCCGGAGCTGGTGTAGCCGGAGCATTGGAACTTAAAGACAAGTTGTATGGCGGCAAGTGGGACTGGATAGACTTCGGCTGCACAGTGGCAGGAGTAGTTGTAGGACGCTTAATAAGATGGGCAGTATGGCAGTAGTATTCAAACTTTGGAAGTTCGCAGCCATGGCCGTGGGCGGCATGGTAGGCTGGCTTGTGGCAGAGTTCAGACCGACATTCCCATTGATAGCGGTGGCCATCATCTTTATTCTTTATGATGCCTACACCGCTTTCAAGCTCGACAAGCGTGTACATGGAGCCTATCCAGACAGAACAACAAGAGAGAAGGCCAAATTTACCTCGTTCGCTTTCGGCAAGGTGGTGAAGCAGACAATTCCGAAAAGGTTTTCGCTTATTATTCTTGCCTATTTGGTAGAGCACTGGGTGTTTATCCACATGCAGGTGCCATTGTCGTATATGCTGACAGGCGTGATATGTTTTGAACAGGCATGGTCGATACTGGAGAACGAGAGCAGCTGCCGCCCCGAGGCGGAACATAGGTTTTGGAAACTGTTGCAACAAATCATGGTGGACAAGACAGCAAGGCACTTTGATGTTTCGCTTGATGAGTTGAAGAATGGCGGTCGTGTTACAGAGGAACAGGTTGAGGCAGCACGCCAGTTGCTTGCCGAGTTTGATAATTATAAAAAGCAGCAGGGCAATGAAAATACTGATTGACAACGGACATGGCAGCAACACCGCTGGCAAGTGCAGCCCCGACAAGCGTCTGCGTGAATACGCTTGGGCTCGTGACTGTGCAAAGCGTCTTGTTGCAGCATTGAAAAAGAAAGGTTATGATGCCGAACTGATAACCCCCGAAGCATGGGACGTGAAGTTGCAGACGCGAGTGAGCCGTGTGAATAACATCTGCAAGGCTGTTGGCGCACGGAATTGTCTGCTTGTCAGCATCCACAACAATGCAGGAGGCGGCGATGGCAAGTGGCATGATGCCTGTGGGTGGAGCGTATTTGTCAGCAAGAACGCCAGCGAGAACAGCAAGAAGTTGGCGCGTATGCTCACCGTTGAGGCAATGAAGCGTGAACTTATGGGTAACAGAAGCGTACCCTTACAGAAATACTGGACGTGGAGTTGGACGAATAAGGACATCTATATTCTGAAGAACACCGCTTGCCCAGCAGTATTGACAGAGAATATGTTTCAAGACCACAAGGGCGATGTGGACTACCTTTTGAGTGAGGCAGGTATGACGGAACTTGTGGACTTGCACGTAGATGGTATCACTAAATATATTGAATGCTTATGAACAGGGAATCAGTAAAAGCAGCATTGGTATTCATTCTTGTCGGACTGGTGCTTGGAGGCATCATCGGTTATGGTGTGTTCGGTCGTAGCAAGGCGACGGACTATGTGAGTGAGCGCGACACCAGCACCTACATTGACACCATACCATATTACCAGCCTGTGCCGAAAGACAGCATGGTGATTAAGTATGTGACAAGAACTCTGCCAGTCAAGCGTCGTGATAGCAGCACGACCAACAAGACCGACACATTTTTGGCTGAAAATTATGCGCAAAATAATGGGGAAAATATACCGCCGCTGTATGCGTCAGTTGACAGCGACAGCGCAGCGGTGGCAATCCCCATCACACAGAAACGCTATGAGAATGAGGATTACCGCGCCTACGTCAGTGGCTATGAACCGAACCTTGACAGCATCTTTGTGTTTCCGAAAACCACCGTCATTCATGAGCGCAGTTACAAGCCTCCTAATAAATGGCACATCGGTATTACGGGAGGCTACGGGTACGGATTTAAGAGTAAACAGGCTGAGCCATACATCGGCATCGGCATCACATACAGTATAATCAGTTTTTAACTATGAACATCATTTTATCAATCAGCAAGTCGGCAGTGTTCAAGGAGGTTGCACAGACCACCAGTTACACCGGCGCAAAGATGGACGACGACGCAAATGCCTACGAGCGTATCACTACCGTTGATGAAGACCAGTCGGAGTTGCAACGCTTTTGGGATGAGAGCCGTGCAGAGGTGGCACAGGCATTTATCCGTATGCTTGTGTCGGAGGGCATGGCAGAAGACGGCGACACCTATCAACTTGTACTGAATGTGTCAGTGGCTTTCGACACAGCCTTGCAGCCTGGTATGGAGTTGGGCTTGTTCTCCTACTTCGTTCAGAGCATCACCGCCAAGTGGTATGTGTTCACCAACAAGAAAGAGGCTGGAGATTTCGCCACCGTCGGCAAGAGCATCCTTGACGATGTTAAGGAAAAAGCATTCTTCAAGAAGAAGCCTACGCGCCCGACCTACGACTAATAAAGAGAGTAAATAACCCCATTAAATTTTTCATCATCATGGCAGAGAACAAAAAAAATCTTGATGTCACCATTCAGACCAAGGAACTGAAGTTTGCGATTATGAATAAGACGCACGTGACAGCACGCAGTCTGCAAGCAGCGGGCAAACTCAACTATGAGGCAGCAGCTCACATGCAGGCGAGCGAAGACTTGGAGAACTCGTATGAACTTATCCGCGCCATTAGCAACGCTATTGCAGAGACCAAGGTGGAGTTGGGTGAGTATCTGAACGAGACAACGACGGCGACCGACAACCTCATCGACAGCAAGGTGGAGAACGGCGAGGCGGTAATTCTGAATTTCCTGCTTCCCAGCAACTACAACAGTGCCGCAGCCGACGCTCTCGGTGGTGGTATTCATGAGTTTGTTGTGGGTCGCAGTATCTATGAGTGGTATCGTCAGACATGCCCGGAGATTGCGGAGGCTTGCAAGGCTGATGCAGAGGCAGCACTTGACAGAGCGAAGAAAGCCCTCTACAAGCGTAGCCGTCCCGAGCGTCCGACCTACACACCATAACAGTTAATCAAGTAATAACCAATTTTATCCAATCGTTATGGACTACTGTGGAACAGGCTGCAATAACATTACGGCAAACGGCACAGCCGCCGATGCAGAGGACAAGCGCGTAGTGCGTCTTAAGTTCCTGCGTGACCAGTTGCTTTACGACATCAAGAACTATGCCTATGTAGAGGGTGACGTGATGGGTGAGGAGAAACAACACGCCCAGCATGTACTCGTAGAGATTGGCGAGGAGGGTAACGTGGACAGGGTGAGCCGTATCCTCGCTGTAGTCCACACCGCAGTGATAGAAATGCTATTCCCTTACACCAAGGCTGAACCCATCGAGGAGGAAATAGACAACTGCCTACACGCTCCCGAAGAGTATGTCGTGGAATTGAATGTGCCTAACACCATGTCGCGTACCACGATGCACCACTTATCGAAACTGATACATGAGTTTATGGTGTACTGCGTGCTGGCTGACTGGCTGAGCATCACCAATCCGCAAGCAGCAGCCAACTGGAGTGCCAAGGCTGAGGCTATCAAAAAGGAAATAGAAGAAGTCAAGAACCTGCGCAGAAAAGCATTCACAAGGGCAACACACCCTTGGTAACAATACACCTGCCAAACCGGGCAGGAACTATCCCGACAAGGAAAACGCACCTATCTTCACAGACGGGTGCGTTTCTTGTTTTTACCTTAAAAAACTAAATCTAAAACCTAAATCAATACTATGAAAAACACAAAGTTATCGTAACTGGTTTGTATGGCGAGGCTCGAAGTTGACTGATGCGCCGAAGATGGACTTGCCATCGGTGAGTGTCGCCAGTCCTGCTATTCGGAAATACTTGTATGGTGTACCTCTGAACCCACGCAGGTAATGGTCTTTTGAAGACCAAACGAGGTGCCAAGAGAAAAGGTCGCGTGAGCCGTACAGCACCGTGCCGACATCGCCACGCTGGAAGTGTCCGCGCTGAATGAGTGCGGAGATTGTCTTATGAACATCGGCAGCCTCCAGTTTGAGCGGTCGCGTGATGTAAAGCCCCTTGCATACTTCCTCGTCAGTCTCGCTGAACGACACCAGTTTGTTATCGAGTGTCATTGCCAGTGCTTCGGGATATGCGTTGATGGTTGATGCAAGGTTTGTGAACACCATGCCCCACATTTTCGATTTGAGAGAGAAGACGTAGGCGTATGTGTATTTGGGCGAGCCGTTCACCTTTGTTGGGTTATACACAAAGATACGTTGATGCACATAGTCGTAAACCATCTGACACCCTGCAAGGAAACCGAGGAACGGCTGCATGGGCAGACAAGCATCTGCAGAGTGTCCGAGTTTGGCGTGCAGTTGGTCTATGCCGGGCAGGTCAAGCACGTTGAACGGTGCTTCGCTGAATATGTTATCCGTGATGCACTGTGTCTGTGAACCACTGATAAGCATGATGCCTCGGTCTGTGGCAAATAGTACGGAACTATCCAGTTGTGTGATGCTGTCAGGATTGATGCAAACGTCGCGAGTAATTGGCTGACGTGCGGAGTATGTTCCATTGGAAGATACCTCCAACGCCCAAACGCCCTCATCCGTGAAAGCGTATAGTGGGAATTGTCCGAACTGTCCTTGCGAGAGAGCCTTTGCAGCAGAAGACATACCGAGAACCTTTCCACTACCCACATTGTTAATACCCAATAGAGGGAAGTAGAATGGATTATTGACTTCCGATGTGTATATTTTATTTGGCACTTCAACCACTGCACCAAGTCCAATAGGACTATAGTTATTGCCTGTTGGTGTTGGTAACGTACCGATAGTACTTGAATTTCCACGTTCGGACTTAAATCCAAGGAACGCATACGCCCCATTAAGAAAGTCGTGTGCTTTAAGGTCTGCTACAAACGATAATTGATTATTGTCATATATGGAAATCTTGAAAGCATTATTGTTAGGATAGAACAACCAAGACCCCCAAGCGGTAGGTTTGAACCTGTTGCTGAACGTCTCAGTAGAAATGACATTACCGCCACTGTCATATTTTGTCACCGTTTTTGTTCCAGCACTGAAATTGTATGTCGTTACCCTGCTTGTGCCGTCAGATATTTTAGTGGTTAACGTCCAGTCGATCATATCAACAAAATTCCTCAGATATGACACATAAATCCCCGGTTCATTTTCCACATAATACTCTTCGCCATTCTCGCGTATATATATACGCATACGCATATCTCCGCTATCGAAAACTCCTGTGCTGATGGTGATTGAATTTGAGTTGTTCGTATTGAATGAATAGACATGCTGGCAATAAGGGAACAGTGCGTTAGATATAAATCCATCAAACAGTTCACGCTTTACTCCCGACAGGTTTAGCCGAGAGTTGAAACCATAGGAAGATGATGCAATGAGACGGTCGTGTGTAAGATAGTCGTCTGTCATTACTTCTCTTGACGTAAGGCTCTGCAGATAGTCGTCCTTTACCTCTATCACCTTACGAGTGCCAACATCCTCTAAGAACTGCTCGTTAATGTCAATGGTTGCCAATTTATAGAAGTTCGCATTGCTTTCTATGTTCTCGTCTCGCTTATCATCGGAGAACTCCGGCATGTGAAGTGTCGTATTAGGAACTTGTCTGTTTGCAGAGAAATACATGGCATAGATATGAGAATACGGATACTCCATATACTTATCCATGAAATCGGTACTGGAGAAAGGAGCCAGCATCCTATCTTCTGTAATAGAGTTTGCTAAAGTCGTATCGGGAGCGTTCCTGTCTTTCTCACCATTATAGAGCCTCCCGACAAATTTGCACTCCATGTTATCATCATCGTTAAAACTGGTGAACTCTCCGTTTTGGTCGTAGGTATATATGGGTTTAGAAATAAAGATGTCAATGCCCGATATAATATCCTGCCAATCATCAAGGTCGTACCAGTTTCCATGACGTGTAAGACAATAGTCAAGGTCAGCAGCTACCATCATAATATCCAAATCCGCATTTGTATAAGAACCTTCACCTCTTGCGCGTTTCCAAAACACTACTGGCGCAGGTGTTGTTGATGGTGTCATAAGAACAGGAGCGGAGTGCATCATGTGTGAGCCGTCATAGAGACGGTATGCCCACCTAACGAAGAATGGAAAACAGAACCGTCCTTTGTTTATTGTCTGCTCTGCGATGAACTTATTTACTTTTGCCATCACCTGTGAGGTGATTTTTGATTTGTTCTCGTCGCTGAAAGTATTGTAAAGGTCGCCGCGACCGATGCCGTTGAATGATATGTTAAACGTGCCGCGCAGTTTAGAGCTTCCGTCTTCAGTAACAAGACTGTAAAGACGAGGATGTCCCATTAACCCAAACGATATTGCAATTTCCGGCAACTTATTTCCTAATACGTTATACCCACCATTCTTCCAAAGCAAGTAATTAATTGCTGTTGCAGTGAACACTAACAACGTATTGCCAACAGCATTGAGGTGTGAGATTGCATAATAACTACCAATTTGATTGCTTGAAGACAAGGTGACAGAAGTAACGTTACTGTCAATCCAATACAAGGCATTTGTTGAAGTGTTATGAATAATATAGTGTTCAAACAGATTTGTTTTATGAATGAACACTACCTTGCAGTCTGTATCAAGAACTAATTTCACAGACGGCTGGAATACTGGTTTGAGTTGTTCGTCCTCATTGATGAGGTTCAAGGACGTAGCCAACTGACCGTCGGGACATTCATAGTCTGACGGTTCAGTGGCATATCCTTTGTATTGTAGTTCTTTAATCATAACATCACTTGCTAATGTGTACGCTTGCAAAGGTAGCGTTGTTTAGGCGTGAACGCCTGTTATGTTTTGGATTTGTCTGCTTCCTCTGCTTCTTTCATCTTGGCAGCGATGAGGCGGTTAATAGCTGTGGCAACTATCGCTTTGATGGGTTCGCGGACTGCAACAGGCTGGTTAGACTTCTTATCGAGGATAAGATTGTACTCGTCAATCAGTTTGCGAGGGTCTTCACCGAAGCGTCTGTTAAGCTGCTCATAGTTGTTCTTGTAATTGTACTCTGTGCCATACTTGTTGCGCTGACAGCGCAGTTCTTTGTGCATGTCCTTTAAGGACTTCTCTACTTCAACGACCAGTTCGTCAAAGGTCACGTTTGGAATGTTTTCTTGTGCCATAATATTATTCTTTTTTGTCGATGATTACTATACCAGTTTGAATGATGTTCTCTATGAAATCTGTGATTGTCATTCCAATTGGAATGTATCTGAGGTTGATTGATAGTAGGACGTTATCATCATCAATCTTTATCAGTTCAAGACGATGTTCCTTTGCCCGGTCAGCGTCCATGATTTTCCACTTCACATTTGGGAGTGCTGTTGTAATTTCGTTATTGTCCATATCTTTACGTTTTCCATATTCCGACATATTTCACATAAGTATTTTTACTTGTCACTTTGTCTATTTCAAAACCATAGCACTTTTCATTCCAGTCGCTTGCGACCTCTACACCGAACACGGCACCGACAGGGTCTCCATCATGTCCATTAACAATAGTTTTTATACTGTTATAGGTAGTATGTGTTGATGGGAACTTCTCTTGATAGAAATGCATGTCATTCTGCAAGTCCATGTAATTGTTGATAAATACCATATCGTATCAGTATCTGAAAGGTGTGAAATGAATAATTGCCATTGGCTGTGAAAGGTCGTAGTCTTTGAACCATTCACGCCAGTCATTGAGAGAAAGTCCATCGTTGGTTGCGAGTTCTTGCCAGTCAACAGGCGTAGTGTACCTGTCAGCATACACAACAGGAAGAGGCTCATGCTCATATATTCTCAGTTTCTGTATGCCGATACCATCCTCACGGGTAAGACGGACAATCTCTCGTTGTGTAGAACCTTTGCCATAAGGTTTGCCGACCCACTGACGGACGGAAAGGCAAGCCTTTCCTGCTGCAATTTGCTCAAAGCGTTTCTTCCAAAAGTCATAGTTGGCTCTGATGGTGTGCAACTTATATACACGAAGTTTCTCTTCAAAGCACGTATTCATACCTGCCTTGGCATGGGTAGATGGGAATACTTTTGATAATGTAAGATAATAGGTTTTCATACTGCTTGTTTCTTTTGATTAAGTTTTTTGCAAAGAGCCTCGCAAAGGACACGCGCCATGTTCACCTCAACGGCATTGCCGATGAACTTCTTTTGCTCTGCCTGTGTGCCAATGAGTGTGTAATCTTCGGGAAAGCCCATGATACGTTTTAGTTCGGGAATACGCAGCATACGCATACGAATGTCTGCTATGCCATACAGAGCCATAAACTCCTTGATTTGTATGGTTGCAGGGCTGTCAGTCTCGTAAACCTCAATGGCAAGACCCTCCTTTGTGCTTACAAGATAAGGTGGCATCTTATCCATGCGAGCAATGAGCGTGAAGCAAGGTTTGTCGATGCTGCCTCCTTTGTTGGCAAATTGAGGGTTCATAAGATATTGAGCAGACACGACTTTCTGTTTGGGGTTGGTAAGTAATGCTGGACATGGCTTATCTATATCAGATGTCTGTCCACCGCCACTATACTCATTAACAAGAAAGTTGCTTGTTACCAGTCCGAGGCGGTCTTTACAAGTAAGCGTAGGCGCAGGAGCATCAACGGAAGTGTTGAAGCCGTTGCCATAGTGAGCCGACACAAAAGCATGATGGTCTCGACAGGTGATTGTGCCAGCAGGTTCTTCCACGCTGATGTTCTTTCCTGCTGGGTCGCCACCGAATTGCTTTCTGAGGAACTGCACTTTTGCCACGCCAAGGCGGTTCTGTGTAGCAACAGTAGGGCAAGGTTCGTCGATGCTTGGCGGTACATACTTGCCAGTCTTTCCGTTGACGCTGTTCCACTTCACGATGAAAGCCTCCTTGCCACCAGCAACAAACTTGATTAGCCCTGCATAGATACGCTCCAGTGTTTTCTCGACAAGCGGTTTCTTGCGTCCGAAGATGCTTTCCCCCTCATCGTTGAGGTCGAGAACTTCGCGCACAGACTTCCAAGGCTGCATGTTGTCGGCAGGGAACAGGCTATGCTCATACTTTGCAGGGCATTTGGCATGTGTGGCTTTGGGGAAAGCGATAGGCAGACCATGCAGGGCAAACTGCCCGAAAAAACGCTTACGACTGGTGTATGCACCATAGTCCGCAGCATTGAGTATGCGCCAGTCGAAGTAATAGCCATATTTGCAGACGTTGTTCACCCAACGGACATACGACTTTCCTTTGTCCTTGCTGATAGGGTGTCCGTTCTCGTCCATGTCGCCCCAACACATAAATTCTTCCACGTTCTCAATCTGAATGTAATCGGGACGCAGAGCCTCGATATATCGGAACAGATGTTCTGCAAGTGTACGGCTGTCAGCATCGCGTGGCATCCCTCCCTTTGCTTTGCTGAAGTTAGTACATTCAAGTGAAGCCCATAGTACCAGGTAAGCATCGGGATGAAGTAGGCGCAAGCGTTCTGTGTGCGCAACGAGTGGAGATAGTTCCAATGTGCGTATGTCCTCCGTGAAGTGGAGCGCATCGGGATGGTTGGCAGCATGGGATGCAATGGCATTGGCATCGTGATTGACACAGGCAATGACCTTGGCACACTTATCACCGTGAAAGGTTGCCTTTTCAACACCTGTACTGGTGCCGCCAGCCCCACAGAACAGGTCTATATATAGGAGTTTAATATTATCAGTCATTATCGAATAAAGTTGGTTCTTGATTTTGTTTTTTAAGGTAATCGTCGCCACGTTTGATGTAGGCATCTACACTACGTTCAAGTGAGCGAACCTTTTGTAAGGCTTCGTGAGAGCGCGTAGAGAAGTATTCCCTTTGCGCCTCACGCATAGCCTTTACAAGATTGAAGAATTGTAAGAGTCCGTTATTCATCTTCATTGTCGTTGAAGTCGATGGTGGTTTTCGCTGCTTCTGACTTTCCGTTTAACTCCTCGCCTGTGCGAGGCTTAAACATAAAGTCAGCCCATTCCTCGATGAATTGCCTACCTGCGTAGGCTGCGAGTTCACGACTTCTGAAGGCAAGCCGAGAGCCGCGGCTGGTGCTCGAGTACGAAGCATCGTTATGCGCGTTGCAGTACACGAAGCCGCCGTGCGAGCTCGCGTAGTTGCCGGAGCGAACAACACAACGCCATTTTTCCTCATCGTCTAACTCGTCGTACTGTTCTTTGGTGTAGAGATAGAACCAAGGGAAGTAACGGTATTCGCCTTTCTCGAACTTCGGTTCCCAGCCCTCATTGAGGGCTGCGACGATGATGCGGAGTTTGAGGTAAGCATAGAGGTCGTCTAAAATAATATTGCCATCTGCTACTCTCAAGTATTCTTTGACAAGCGGATGCTCATCGCCCAGCGCATTGCAGGCATCATCAAGCGTCTTGATACGGTCTGTTACAGGACGGTTTTCTACTTTCTGCTCGTCAACGAGTGTAAGAACACCGTTAATCCACTCGGCACGTTTGCCGTCGGGAACAGGGATAGTTATTTCTTTACTCATGGTTACTGTGCTTTAGAGGGTTGTTTACTCATGTCTTTCACGCAGATGTGCGAGCCGTCGGCAAGGATGAGTTTCTTGCAATCGGTTGTCTCGCTTGGGCATAAGTCACACTTGCAAGCCTCTACGATGGTGAGACCGACGAGGCTTTCACGCATCTTCTGTGCAGCGACAGCTGCTTGTGCAGCCTCCTGTTGTTTTTGTTCCATCTTAGCCTCGTCGATACGCTGACCAAGAATTTCGACATAGGCGGACATTGCGCCACACTGGGCTTGCAACTTTGCCTGTTTCTCTTTAGTCAATGCTCTGAACTCCTCGGACATCAAGAACGTGTGTAGCTTCAAAACGCGCTCCTTGACATCGGCATACTCAATACGCATACGGTCGAGGTAGGTTTCAGCAACCTTATAGGCTTGCTCAAACGTCTCTTTTGGCGACCAAGACTTGTAGCCATCCGGGTACTCAATGAGGTAGCCGTCTTCACCACCTTTTGCATCGGCAAGGCTACGGTTCAACACTTGTTCTGCTTCACTCTTTGCCATCGGCTTTGCCATGATGGTCTTTTTCCCAATGTACTTTTTCATTGTCTTAAAACTTTTGATTGTTAATAATAGGGTTTACTTGTCAGATTTGACTTTGTATTCAAACACGTCCATGATTGGTGTTTCAGAGACTGATGCAATGGAGTAGTCAATCATAGTGCCACCCATTACTTCGTCAATGTTTCTTCGCGCACTTTCCAAACTGCATCCCTCAACGAGGTAGTACACGTTACTGCGCTTTTCTTTCTCTGTCTTCTCGTCGATGGTGATAAACTGGAGTTTCGATTTGTACCAACGAGTATCGGTGTTCTGCATCTTGTCTTCGAGAGACTGGTTATACCATTCCTTGAAAGCCTCTTTGTCTTTCTTCTTAATGGCATCATTTAGTTTCTTGGCATCATTGTCGAGAACTTTCTTAGCCCAGTCCATGAAGAAAATCTCCTTGAACACGGCACGGTCAATCTCAATTACTTCAAACTCTCCACTTATGTAAGCGGACATTTCTTCGATGATACGTGCCTCTGCCTCTGTGAAAGAGACAGCATCGACAACGTATGTTTCCGTTACTTTCTTTTGCAGTCCATCTTCCATAGTTTTCTCGTAGCGGATTTTACAGATGAACCAGTTTGCTGTTCTACTTCTCATGATTTAGTCGTTTTGGTTTGTTTCTTCTGTTACAATCTCGTCCAGCGTACTTTGTATGCTGGTTTCAATAGTGCCGATGTGTTCCGTGATGATGTTCTCAATGTCTGCACGCTTGATTTTGAGCGCGACTTCCGAGCCATCAGCGAAACGTAGGCGCATTTGACAATCCATGTCGGGATTGTTCGTCAACTTGTCCTGTGCTTGCAGCAGTGAAGCGCGAGAGCAGAACAGCGGTTGGAGTTCGGGAATGAAATCTTTTACCATACTGTTTTGATTTTATTGGTGAATAATAAGTGAATTATCTCCGGCTATCCCCTGTGAGTGGGATAATGTTGTAGGTCTTGAAGCGGTCGAGCAGTCGCCCGAAGCCATCCCTGTACTTCTGTTTCAGTTGCTCGTTAGTGAGGTTGGTTGTAAGATGTGCCATTTTGTGGTATTGCGTCCAAATCTCGTTGCGAGCATGAAGAAACTCGTTAGTGAGTGTTTCGGTGTCCGTGCCGTAGAACTTGGTAGATTGTACGCCGATGTCGTTGAGGCAGATGTTTACCGGTTCACACTTGAACCCCTTGTTTTCCTCCTCATTGAAAGTGTAGCGGTCGAGGTTGTTGTGCAGCGTGTAGTAGTTCACCATCTGCGTTACGGAAAGGTTATGGAAGAAACGAGGGTTGTCTGTAATGTGCAGGTACTCCGAAAATACTTGCATGAGCAATGTCTTACCAGTTCCGACAGCCCCTTGCAACATGATATGCTTGTGCAGTTTATAGCCACGTCCGGGGAACACATCTTCAGCGAGCGGACAGCCGTTGAAGTAGTAGAGCAAGAAGCGCAGCACGTCCCGGTTGTTATCATCGACCACGAACTTGCGTCGCTGGTGAGCCAACACTACGTTGTTTGCCACCCACATTAGCGTTTTGGCATGAGCGTCAAACACTTCCTTGATGGAAAGGTCTTGTGACTTCTCTTTTTCCTGCTGCATCTTTTTCCATGCACGTTCCACGCATTGGTTGAGTGTGCTGATGTGCATCCGTGCGAGAGCCGCTTTCTGTTGTGCCTCACGCTTTTGTTCCTCTGTCAGTTGTTTCTGTTCTTCCATTGTCATAGTTGTGAGAGTTATACATCTTTGCTTCCAAAGCCACCGTCATACTGATAGTCGGCAGATGATGGCGGTTCTGTTTCATTGATGGCAGTCTTGCCTTTTGCCTGTTGCTTGTCTTTAACCTTAATGCGCATTGTGGCGATAAGATGTTGAGACCAGTCGGTGTAGTCGGTATGTTCTTTTTTGGATATTTCCCATTCCGCAACAACTTCCTTTGCCACCTTGCGTATCATTGTAATGTCGTCGGGTTTCAGTCCGAAGTTCATTAGCAATACTTCAAGATTACTGGCGTTCTCTTTGCCAAAGAAGCGTTTGAGACAGGCTTGGTTGTCGGCTGGTTGTGTCGTTGTTGTAGGTTTTGGAGTGGGCGCAGAAGCAGCTTTCGGTTGTGGCTTAACTTCCTTGTCCTGTTTTCCTTGTTCTTTCTTCCAACGGTTTTTCATGCCAATCTTACCACCCTCGGAACGCTGACGGCGCAGCGTGTCCTTGATGTCCATACGTCGAGTGAAACTTTCCGAATAGAAACACTTACCATCATCGGTAAAGGTAAATAGCCCGAAGTCCTCAACAACTGACTTGACAATGGCAGCATCCACACGAAGGTCAAAGGCTATCATGTTATAATCTTTGGCACTCATGTAGTCGGCTTCCTCCCTCAACCGCTCCAGTATCATGAAATACACGCCATACCCTGCTGCCCCTTGCTTCATGCGCAGTCGCACCAGTTTCTCGTCGTTGCGTGCATTACTATCGTGGGAGAAATAATTTGTAGATTTTATTTGCCGCGTAGCCATATCGTCAAGTATTTATCGTTCTGTAATTCTTATGCCATGAACATGTAACATCAGTTTGCGTTTGATGCGGTACACATCAGTTCGCATTCCCTTTGTGTCCTCGACCACAGTCTTTCCGTCCTTGTCGGTATAGACAAAATCAGCGATGTAGTTGCACGCACGTTCAAGCACTTTGCCATCGGCACCACGTTGTGCCGGTATGAGTTCGTAGGAAACCTGTTCACGCAGATTGGAGATAAGCCCTGCTCGTTGCATCAGTCGCAATTCGTTGGCGCGTCTGTGTTCCTTTCGTGAGTCATAGCCACCCGACTTCTGAGCGTGATACTTGTTGTTTCCCTTGCTCTTACGGAAGTATTGCATAACGTCCATGATGGTTAATACGTTCTTTAAGTTCGTTGTAGGCGATGAACTTCACTTGCTTGGTAGGTGGCAGCATCATCGTTGTGCCTTTGCTGATATTGCGTGCTGGCTTTGCTGCACGCTGCACTGTCTTGATTGTGCCGAAGCCACGCAGCAGGATAGGTTCATCCTTGGCGAGTGCGTCGGCGATGATTTCAACGATACCCTCGACGGCGTGAGTAGCCTGTGATGGGGTGAGGTTGGAACGATTAGCCAGTTCCTTGGCGATTTCTCTTTTTGTCATAACTTTTTAATTTTAGAGTTTATAATTTACGTTCAAGTTTCTGTTTCATTAGTCGCATGAGCCTTGCCTTGTTGAGCATCAGCAGGTAGCCGCGTTTCTGCTGGCTTCGCCGTTGGCATTCCTCATCTACGAGCGTTGCCGCATCATCGAGAAAACCGATGATTGCTTTGATGTCAGTCTTGCATATCTCCATCGTCATTGTCTGGGTTGAGTATCATAGAAGCCAGTTCGTTGAAATACATTTCGTCGGTAGGTATCTCATCGTCAGCAGCCATGATTTGGTTAGCAATGGACTTTTTCTTGTGGATGATGTCGTAGAGCGCACGGTCGATGGTATGGCGACCGATGAGGTAGTAACACGTCACGTTATCTTTTTGTCCAATACGGTGCGCTCTGTCTTCGCACTGGCAGCAGTCGGCATAAGTCCAAGGAAATTCTACGAAAGCCACGTTTGACGATGCCGTCAGCGTCAGTCCAACACCAGCAGCCTTGATTGAGCAGATAATCAACTGGCTATATCCGTTTTGAAAACTGTCAACGGCTTGTTGCTTCGATGTGGCATTATCGCGCCCTGTTACGCGTACAGCATCAGGAAAAGCCTTGCACAGTTCATCTACAATCTCATGGAGTGAGCAGAACAGGATGAGTGGTTTGCCGGATGCAAGGAAAACGCGAACAAAGTCAATGGCTTGCTTTACCTTACCCTTGGCAGAGAGCGAGCGCAGTGTCATAAACTTGACAAGAGCCTCCATGCGCATCTTGCGACGTATCTCCCAATCGGAGCACTCCTTATATTGACGCAGGTACTCGGCAAGGTCTTCTGCTGCAAGTTCGTATTCCTCACGATTGGATATTTCCACATAGAGGTCTGTGCGTGTCTTGTCGGGCAGTTGCGTCAGCACCTTTGCCTTTTCACGTCGTATCATGCAGCGGCGGTAGAGTTGCTGTGACAGTTCTTCAAGGTTGTCATTCTCCCCATAGTCAGCGAGAAACTTGCCACGACCTCCAAACTCCTGTAACCTGCCCATGATGGAGAGTTGGGAAACCAAGTCTTCTGCTCGATTTACCACAGGCGTACCCGAAAGGAGAATGCGAAAGTCCTTGCCCTCAACAATGCCCCGTGTGAAGATTGTCTGCTGTGCGCTTGGGTCTTTGACACGGTGGCTTTCGTCAATGATAACCGAGCGAAAAACCTTGATGGCATCATTGAATACAACATCTTTGAGACGGAAAGAACGACGGTCTGAAGAATTGATGTCCCAAACGAAATACTTGCGTAGGCTCTCATAATTGACAATGGCAACATGGAACATACCCATTTGCAGGAAATACGGCCATGCCGTGCGTGTAGCGTTGTCAAGTACAAGTGCTTTCTTGTTTGTGAACTTCTCAAACTCACGCTGCCAGTTGATTTTAAGAGAGGACGGACAGATAACGAGCGCAGGGTAGGCGTTAGCCGTATCGACAATGCCGATGGACTGGAGTGTCTTACCAAGTCCCGGTTCATCACCGATGAGCAGCCTGTGTTTGTCAAGCCCGAAGATGATACCCTCACGCTGGTATGGGTATGGTTCTATTTTAAGATTGTGTTTCAGTTCCATCTGACTATAAGTTTAAGCACCAATACTGGAAAGCCAGTTCTTCATATTTCTCACGTCCACGGTTGTAAATAGCGTCGCCACGGTTGATGAACTTCTTGAACACGCAGCAGTTCTTTTTGCTGATGCCGTAGATAAAATCACGGTCGGAGTGTGCTATATCCATGTACCATGCACGGCTCCTGTCCCAGTCGAAGAAGTCCACAGCCTCGTCAAATTCTTTCTGCGTAGAAGCGAAAGTCGTTTTGAGGTCGCCACCAAAGCCGAAAAGGTCAAGGAACCAATCCCACTTGCATCGAGTGTCGAGAGTGAAAACAAACCCACCATACTCGAATTGCTGTTGCTTATTTACCATACAGCGTTGCGTGTCCGCAATCTCCAGCACCTTTGCAAGAAAAGCATCATTGCGAGCCTCCCGACGCAAAGAGCGGTACATTTCCTGCGCGTGTCGGAACTCGTCTTCAGTGTACTGAACATCGTCAACGGTGAACTGGTAGTAGTTCACGCGGTCGGGTTCTGTGATGATGGCATCGACAAGAGAGCCGAAGCGGAACGCTGCTTCCTTATCGCCAAACTGCGGACGCGGATGGAGCAGGTTTTTGAGTTCGGTGAGGTCAGAGTTGCTGACCTCACTTCGCTCGTAGTAGTTTATATCTTGGGTATTCATCATAATCAAAGCATTTCTGTTTCTTCATCGTCAATACTCCAGTTTTCGCAGTCAGCCATTACGTCTTTCCAAAACGATTTTGGCTTGTTAGGCATCTTGCCATTGGCAAGTTCTTTGGCTGTTTCTTTGAGCAGGTCAATGAGTTCTTTCGGTGTACGATAGGTATCTTTGAAGTCGGACAGCCAATCGGTATCGGAGAAATCATCACCGTCACGATAGCCAAAGCCGTCCTCGTCTTTTTCCCATGTACCAGGCACATAGTTGGTAGTCTCGACGGTTGCAGTGCGACGCATGGTGCAAGAATACTCGATGTCCTGCGATACTGGTTCGGGGTCTGACTGGTTCCACGGAGCGTTTGGGTCATGCTCCGCACCTGCTGGGTAATATCCGCTTTCGTACATAGTTACTTTGCTTTTACATCGTCCACGTATTCAATATGTTCAGACTGGATAAAGATTGGGTGCTCTTTGTCGTTAGCCAGTTTGTTGCAGTATGTCAGTTGCTTTGAGAAAATCTTTTCAAGTTCAGCAACAGAGAGTGTGCAGCCGTGTTGCGCCCACCACATACCAACTACCTGCATGAAGCCCTCAGAGTTTAGTACGTTGAGGCGTTTTTTGACTGATGTTTTCGGCTGATACTGGTTGACCTGTATTTCAGCGGCACCAAAGAGACCGTCAATTTCCTGCTTCTGTGCAGCGAGTTCGGCAGCAGCTTTCTCCTTTGCCTCACGTTCGACACGTTCTTTCTCTCGCTGTTCGGCTTCCTTGCGCTCGCGCTCCTCCATCTGTTTCTTGATACGCTCTGCCTCCTCCTTGTTGGCTTTGGCAATGCGCTCCAATTCCTTGCGCTTGGATGGCAGACGGTCAAGAATGTCGTCGCGGTTGATGGAAATCTCAAAAGTGAATTGTTCCTTGAAACGCTGCTGTATCTTCTGCTTCACTTCGGCAGCGATGGCACGCGCGTCTTCGGGCGAGAGAACTGAGGGCATCAGCACTTCGGGACGAAGCGCATTGAACCAGTCCTGTGAAAGTTGGTCGCTGGTGTTTTTCACTCCATCGTAAACGATGGCATAGTTTTCAAGTGTCAGAGACTTGTCAAGTTCGATAAGACGGTTACACGTAGAAGCAACAAGCGCATTGAACTGGCGCAGGAGGTCGTCTTCGACATCGGTAGCATACTTGTTCTTTGCCATCACCTTAGCCTGTTCCAACTGCTTTCTGCGCTGCTCTGCCTCGTATTCCTCACGTTTCTTGGCAGCGTATTTGTTTCGGAGTTCCTGCAACTGTGCTGCAACCGTTCCTTTCTTTGCAGGGTCAACCTCGTTTTCCAGTTTTGTATAGACCGAACGGATGTTGTCAAAGAGTTGGGTAACTGCAGAGCGTTTGCCGTTCATCTTCTTCAATGTCTTCTTCGCACGTTCAATGAATGTTGCAATCTCTTGGTCGAGTTCGTCGGACATACCCTCGGTATTTACGCGGTTGAGCAGTTCATGTCCGAACTGGAGGCAGCGGTCGTGTGAAACGCTGTTCTCTTTGAAAGCCTGTGGCGCGACTTTTGCAATCGTGCCTACATTCTGCGGTTCAAAAATTGTTATTTCTGTTGTCATGATGATACCTGTTTTGTGGATTGAATAATGTTTGTGCAAGGTTGAACCAAGAAATACTCTACATATCTGTGTAAGCGTGAGCAAAAGAGACCGTTGATTGCGCGATAGGCTTGCGGACATCCTTTGCACGCGCTTTCTTTTCTCTCGTTAGAAGCCATCATCATCACCGGCATCTACGGTTACACCTGCAGAAACGTCGTTGGCAGGAGGTCCGAACGGCTGTGGCTCTGGCTGCATGACCTCGCCAGTCTCGGTGTTAACACCATACAAATCGTCGTTGATTTCAATTTCTTTCTCCTCAACCTGCTGGCTCTGCAACTCAGTACCACGTCCAATACGGACTTTTGGATAAGTCTTGAAAGCGTGTTTGATACACTTCGCCATGAGGAAACCACTGTCAATGTTGACCACACCTTGCTGGTCAACTCCATAGAGAGCATTGGCACCGCCATTCTTGTTCTGACGTGCGCTGTACTGAGCGAGGCGCACCCAGTCTTCTTCTGTCATGACAGAGTAGTCGATGCTCCCATCAGCGCGAGTGATACGGAGGTAGCAAGCCACGATACGCTGACCAGTGTGAGGCAGGTGGCAAACATATTCCACTTCCTTACGTCCATTCTTATCAGAGAAAGAAAACTCGTCGTTGGCATACACCAGTACCGGGTTGTCGGCATGACGTATCTGTCCAGCACGTTCGCGCAGCACCAGTTCGCCGTAAGCAGAGATAGTGAGAACAACGCGACCCTCCCAGTTGTAGATGATGTAGCCCTTTTGGTCTTTCAAAGGTCTGCCTTGCTGGTCGAGTTTCGGAGTTGTCTTTTGGTTGCGCCCGATAAGGTAGCACAAGGCGCGTGTACCTTGTTCAAGCGATAGACCACACACTGCGAGGTCGATAAACGCTGTAAACAAAGAGAAGTGAGTGCCTTTTTGCAGGTCGGGTGTATCGCGCAGCAACTTGTTGAAGTAGTTGCTTTCGCGCTCGTAGGCTGCTTCGCCTGTGCCATTACCCCAAAGGGTATCATAGATGTTGATGAACTTGTCGCGAACGATAGGCGACGTTACGATGTCGAGGGGCTGCATTTCGTTAAGCTGCTCGACGGTGAGAGTGATTTGACTCATGATTGATACTATTAAATGGTTTAACTTATAATTTGTCTATGTAGAAGCGGATGCACTCGGAAGTGTTGACGCTCGTCATGTAGTCGTACTGGAAATCGTCCTTTGTACCTTTGGGGTTGTGATGGAGCATCGGACGCTGGAGGACGCGGAGCCACATATCATTTAGTTTTTCACGCGCAGCAGCCTTTGCCTTGTGGTTGCAAGCCTCCTGTGTGAAGCGGTGAATAACGCGAGGGTGCTTGCCGTCGGTAGTTTTGTAAATTGCGTAATCCATATTCGTTAGCGTTTGAAGTAATCTTGTTGCGTCTGCTGAAGAAGTCGTAAGTCTGCCATGCAATACTCCACTTTGCCCGGACGCTTGCAAGGATGTATGCGTCCCTCCTTGCGCCAGCGGTCAACATTGGCACGTCCGAAGATGGAGTAAGCCTTTCGTTGGCTGACCGTCTTAGGGTCTGCCTCCGCACGCTGCATCTTGCGAACTATGCGCGATGAAAGGTCGTCCATGAACGTGTCGTATGACACCACCTTGTCGGGAAACTGGATATAGGTACTCATGGTTATTCTTCTTCTGCGAGTGCTGTTAACTCATTGATTTTGCCCTTGGCATCCCAATACTTGCCAAGACGATAGATGATGTAGGCGAGACCGAAGCCAACACCCTTTGTAAACAGTAGATAACCCATGTCGTCGCAGTCGCCGATAATGAACACGGCAGCGACCATCACAAGCACTGCAAGCACGATAACGCGTCAGTTTCTGAATGGAGTGAACAATTCTTTCATGATTAGTTTCTTTTGATGATGATAGTTGCACCATTGTCGGGTGTGGTTATCTCAAACTCAACACAGCCAGCACGCTGGTTAAGGCGTGTGGCTGCACTCTTGACCGTGCTATAAGGCGAAAAGTCCTTGCACGATACTCTTACCGTTTCTCCCTTTTCAACCGTCAAAAGGCTTTCGGGAGTGTTAACTTGCGTTTCTCGAACGACGCGAAATTCAGATTTTGCCATTTTCTTTCGTTTATTTAATTAAAAATGATTACCTTTGCAGTTTGAAAACAAGCCAGTTGCACAGCAACGAGGCTTAAACACGATGCAAAGGTAAGACATTTGTCTGATACAAGCAAGACAATAGGCTTATTTCTTTGAAAATTTAAGGTTTTTTAATAAAGCAACTGTCTTATATGACTGGTAAAAACTTAAAAGAATTGATTGATGCACTCGGCATTTCACAACGAAAACTTGCCGAGCAGATGGGGGTCACCCCTCAGACGATTAGCGCAATTCTTACTGCAAAAGATGTTCGCACATCAACCATTGAGAGAATTGCGTCAGTGACAAATATGCCTATCAGTTATTTTTTTAAGGAAGAACGTGAACACCAAAATGCAGTAGCATCGGGTAATGGTATAGCAGTAGCCGGTAACAATAATGTTGCTGGTAATGTAACGATGGATGATAATACAGCCGTGCTGCAAGAGCGTGTGGCTATGTTGGAGAAACTTTTAGAGGAAAAAGAGCGGACGATTAAGATACTGATGGATAAATGAAGAAGACGTACAAGATAATTATCTGCATTGCCATATTGGTATATGGGATAGTGTGGATATATTTTAGTCTGCCCGAGAAAGGTTTGGGTAAGTACGTCTATGTTGATGACCAAAGAATACTCCATTCGACGAACGAGTGCAAAGGTATCACACGGATACATGGGGCATCGCCTGTAAATGTTTATTCCAAAGATGAACTAAATGCTTCGACGTGGAACTCTGTTTGTTCAGAATGTGTCAATGACAAGATTTATAGGCAAGTTATGGAATGCTTGCAAGAGAATGCGTCAAAAGACAGCCTGTTAAATGCAGATTGGTCTAAATATGGAAACGAAAACAGGAAGTGGCTTTATGTTAAGATGAATGAGAATGGAGTAAATACTGGTAGTTATGAAGATTTCAACAACAGTCTCGACAATATTGCAGAAGATAGAGATTGGTACTATCAGAAATGTCTTCGTATCGGTCTTAATGTTGGTAGTCGTGAAAACTTTGACAGTTTGATGAAGTTGAAATAAAACAGACATGAGCAGTAAAGAAGACATCGCATTTCGCAAGTTGTCCATACTGATGAAAGCCGTAACGGAGGCAAACGAGCAGGATGATACGCTGGAAGAATTAAAAGCCGCAGCGTTCGAGGTGTTGCGTCTCAATCCCGGTTGCGAGCAAAGCGATTGGGCAAGGATACTCGTTGAGCAATATGGAACGGAAGTGGTGGACGCATACGGCAAAGACCCAGCAGAAACCTACGCTTCATTGGAAGCTCTTTGGGAAAGTCCATACCTCGATAAGGTTAGCGGACTGGAATACGACTTCAAGACATGGGCAGAGGCATTTTCTACTGATGCAGCAGTTCAGTTGTATTACGATTTGACGGAGAAAAACGAATGAGTTAGACATTGATTAGAGAAAACCGCAAACTCGCTTATTTTGAGGCACCAAAAAGAGCCGCGCAGGCAGCCGTTGAGGAATAAGCGACGGAACTTGAAACTAAGCGAGTTAGGCGGTAAGCCCCGAAAACAAAGGGACTTCCGCCTAACTTCGTAAATGGAGGTTCGTTCATTCCGACACGGAAAATGAGCAGAATGAACGGAAATGTTTAGAGAAAGTTGCGAGTTTTCAGACCCCATGTTTAGAGCGTGTTTAGAGTTCAGAATGACCGAGATAACAACAAGATACAGATGTATAACAAAAAACGATAGGAACACAGATTATGGCAACACTGAAAGCATGTGTGCAGAAGATGCGCAATGACGGGTTCTTTCCTGTCTATATCAGAGTGACGCACAACCGCACGACACAGTACATCAAGACGGACAAGATGGTGACTAAGCGAGAACTGTCAAGGAGTAAGGAAATCACCGACCCTGTAGTGATGCAGTTCTGCACCGCGCTCATTCTTGACTATAATGCGAAGTTGAACAAGACGGACACTCGCAACTGGACGGCTCGGATGGTTGTGGACTACCTGCAAAAGGGTGAGGAAGACTTGTGCTTCTCTGACTATGCGCGACGGCACATTGACAGGCTCATCGACAACGGACAGGCGAGGAACGCTAAAAACTACGAGTTGGCACTCCAGCACATGGAGCGTTACTTCGGCACCACCAAAGTGAAGTTCTCGCAACTGACCTCTACGAACGTGGCGAAGTGGATAAAGAGTTTGGAGAAGACGAACAGGGCAAAGGAAATGTACCCTGTGTGCATGAGGCAGGTGTTTCGCGCAGCCATCGAGGAACTGAACGACTATGACACCGGGCTAATCAGAGTGAAGACCAATCCGTGGGTAAAGGTGAAGATACCACATGCAGACCGTCCCGAGAAGCGAGCCATCAGTGCGGAGGAGAGCCGCAGGTTCTTTTCTTCTCCCCTGCCCGAAAGCAAGATGAAGTTGCCGTTGCCAGAACTTGGTCGAGACGTAGCCATGATGGTGTTGTGTCTTGGAGGCATCAACACGGTCGATTTATACAACCTGCGCAGGGAGGACTATCACGGTGGCATCATCCACTACAAGCGTGCGAAGACCATGCGCAGCCGTTCTGATGGAGCATACTTTGAAATGCGTGTGCCGGAGATAATCAAGCCGTTGTTTGAGAAGTATGCTTCAGTACCAGGCAGTGAATGGCTGTTCAACTTCCATGACAGGCACACCACCAGCGACAGTTTCAGCGCGAACGTGAACATAGGCATCCGAAAGATTTGTGAGAGCATGGGCATTGCAAAGGAGAACTGGTATTGCGTCTATACTTTCCGTCACACATGGGGAACGGTGGCGCAGAACGATTGCGGCGCGTCCATATCTGAGGTTGCTTTCGGCATGAACCATAGTGCAGGACACCGCATCACTCGCGGATACATCAAACTGGACTTCACACCTGCATGGGAACTGAACGAGCGTGTTGTTGATTTCATCTTTTTCTCCGACCAAGCCAGCAAACAGGCAGCGCAGGAGGAGGAAAGCACGGTGTTCCGTCTGTCACCGAAGATGCTCATCAAGGCAGCAGCTTTCTTTCAAGGCAAATGCTTGGCAAGTTTCGACGACATCGGCTGCTCCAACATCGATGAAGTGATTGCGCGACTGGTGAAAGGACTGCCATCGGATATTCCTCCTCGCTCAATAGTCCAATTCAAGATTGTCAACTGCGACAACGGCAAGGTTGCCGTCTATGAGCGTCAGAAAGGCAAAGGTTTCTAACCATGATACAGGCTTCTCCATAAAGGTGAAGCCTTTTTTTTGAAATCTTCTCACACGCGCGTGTGTACGTGCGCGGCGACGACGAATAAGAAAATTTATTTTCTTTATATATTTCTTTTCTTTTACTTTTCTTTACTTTCCTTTACTTGTTATACAAAAAGTGTAAGTGAGTTATAAGTGAGTTATTAACTTATTGATATTCAGAGCCAACGAAAAGCACAATAATTAGGTGTTTCCGTAGTTCTTTCGCCATGTTTCAGAATAATTGTGAGATTACAAATTTCAGTCAGTTATAACTCATGTCGTAACTAACACATTATTATATATAAGTGAGTTATAAGTTAGTTATAACTAAGTTATCTTTGTAGCATAACAAAACCGCCGAGCGATTGCCCAGCGGTTTTATACTAAATACAGTAAACAGTAGTAAGGATTACTCCTCAGACGGCGAAGCAATGTCTTCGCCAGCAGCGAGGCGTGCAATGCGTTCAGAGAGCGTCCTGTTTTCATCGACGATTGTCATGTCAACGCTTGTTGACTGCATCTGAGGCGTGTGGAACTTCAATAGTTTTATTTCTGCATCGACACGGCTTTCCGGGTCAAGTGTCTTGCAGTCAATGTCAAACTGCGAGACCAGTTGCCCTGTCTTCTTTCCGTTATCGTCCTTTTCCTCGATGCTGGGTGTGAAGTATTTCACCGAGTGTTGTCGGAGAAACGTCTTCAATGGCTTGTCTTTGTTGGGTGTTCCTGCGGCACGACCGCCGAGCCGTCCGCGCCCATCTCCTGCTTTGCGTGGCATAGTAAATCAAAACTTAAAATGATGGTGCAAAGATAAGGTTGTAATTTCGCACACGACTTATAAGTTTTGTTTAATCAATTAAAAAGCATACAGTATGTTAGGCGGAATAATCGGAGGCGCAGCCGGTGCGCTTGGTGGCATTTTCGGAGGCATCAGTAAGAACAAGATACTGAAGAAGCAGATGGCCATGATTAAGGAACAGAAGCGTGAGAACCAAGACTGGTACGACCGCAGGTATAACGAGGATGCAACTCAGCGTGCAGACGCGCAAGCCATTCTTACGCAGACAGCAGACATGATAAAGCGACGCAACCAGCAGTCAGCAGGAGCGCAAGCCGTGATGGGTGGCACAGAGGAGAGCACAGCAGCAGCGAAAGAGGCTAATGCGAAAGCACTGTCAGATGCTACCAGTCAGATTGCAGTTGCTGGCGCACAGCGCAAAGACCAGATTGAGGGTCAGTACCGCGAGAGACAGCACCAACTTGACGAGAAGTTGCGCGAACTCGAAGCAGGTAAGGTTGATGGCTTCGGCATGGTAAGTAACGCTATCGGTGGAGCCGCAAGTGGTTTTGCCAGTGGCATGGGACTTGGATAATCACGTAAACACTATAACATCATGGCAACAAACCCATTTGGAACGACAATACCGAGAGGCGCAACGTCATTCTACGACTTTTCGCAGAATGATGATGGGCAACAGCCCGGAGCGACCCCTACACAGGACGATGGAGGAAACGGCACACCTGCCCCTCCATCGCTTGCCACTCCTACGCTGAATGGCAACGGCGGTTCTTCATCTTCATCAACAACCACTACCACGACGGCAAGCCCATACGCACAGTTCAAGGGTAATAATTACGCTGAACTGGAGGAGTTCTTGCGTGGTCAGATGGATGCAATCAAGCCCGAGACAAAAGAGGAGCGAGAGAAACGAGAGAAGCGCGAGAAGCGCATTGGCTTCCTCGCAAGACTTGCAGAGGGCTTGGGTACATTTCACACGGCGTTTTCTCATGCGCGTGGCATCAAGGCTATGGATATGCCTAAAATGTCGGCGAAAGCCAAAGAACTGTTTGAGAAAGCCAAGGCACAGCGCGACAAGGACAATGACAGACTGGTGAATTACGCCATCACCCTCGGCAACATCAAGGACAAAGACCGCGACTTCAACTTTCGTGTTACACAAGCAGAGCAACAGCAGAACAACTGGCAACAACAGTTTGACGCAGGTCGCAAAGACCGTGCCGACGATGTGGCTTTCCGCGACAAGAAGTTTGACTCTGACAACGACCACTGGCAGAAAGGTTTCGACGAGAACAAACGTCAGTTTGATGTCACCTCCAAGGAGCATGAACGCCACAACAGAGCATCCGAGGGACTTCAAGCTGCTGGTATTGCCGAAACGAGACGGTACAATAAGGCATCAGAGGGCTTGGAACGTCAGCGTATTGCTGCATCGCAGGACGGCAAATATACTGAGTTCTATTCGGGCAATGGTATGGTTCGTATTCCAAACACCCGACTGAACCAGCACAATATCTCGTATGTGTTCAGCAAAACACCGTCCGCAGGTCGCCCGACAGGAGGTTACAATATCTCAACAGGACAGACAACACCAGTTTCAGCCGACCAAATGATGGACTGGATTGGTTCAAACATCGACGACCCGAACGTGCAGAGTGCTTTGCGTGCCATCGGTGGCGTAACCACTACCGAAGACAACACACCTCCAAGCCGAAGAAACAACAACCAAAATACCCCACCAAGCAGAAGATAATTGACTATGTGGAATGACGACGATAGAAAGTGGCTCTATGAGCAAATGAAGAAGAATGGCGTAAACACAGGCAGTTACGACGACTTCACAAAGAGCCTTGACAATAAAGAAGACCGCGATTGGTACTACCAAAAGAGCCGCAGTTTAGGCTTGAATGTTGGTAGTGCTGACGATTTCGCAAGTATGATGGTTCAGCCAGTGCAGAAGCCAGCACCAGCGCAGCCGGTAGTCAAGCAGACTACAGGGCAAGTAAACCCGACTGTGAACACATCGACACAGCCCAAACAGGATGAACAGCCACAAAAGCAAGGTGGATGGCAACCGACTTGGCAGGAGAAGATGGGTATGCAGATGCAGTTGGACGAGACCATGCGCCAAGTGAAGCAGTCGCAGCAGGACTTCAATACACGCATGGAGAATATCCGCAAAGGCAACACTTTGGGTAAGACCAGCGAAGTGAAGTTCAACCCGGAAAGCGGAAAGATGGAGCGCAGGTATTACACGACGCATGGCGATGAAGTAACAACACCGCTGGAGCAGTCGCGCCTCAATCTGAAATACCTTGACGAGTGGGAAGCCACAACACCCGAGGGACGCAAACACCGCGAGAAGCGCATACAGAGCGACTTCGAGGGACGTGTGGGCGCAGTCATGGATAAGTACGACCCGGACAATGCCGCTGCAACAGTATGGCAGCGAGCAGAGGACAAAGCCAATGAGTCATTTAGGGAATACGTTGACAGGCGCAGACAGCCAACATTGGCAAATGCTCTCCATGATATGGCTGATGCCTCCAATGTCACAGGTGGCTTAGGCATGGATAATATCGAATACGGCATCAAGGCGTTTACTGAGCATCTGAAGTATCACGACCTGCAACGTATGGCTGATGATGCTTGGAACATGCTGGGCAAGGAGAAACAGCAGTCCATCATCGAAGATATGTACGGCGCACTGAAGAACCGCTACCCACAAGCCACAGAACAACAGTTGCAGCAAGCAGCAACGGAAATGGCGCGTGAGCAGAGCGACCGACGTATGTATGAACTGGCAGTAGCGAAGAACGCCCCTAAAGACGCAGCCGAATACTTCATCCGCAAGGTTGCCGCAGGTAACGCAATGGGGACATTGATGCAAGCAGCGGCAAGAGCGCAAGCAGGTACAACAGGCGACTGGGAAGCACGCGAAGATGCAGAACAACGCTTTGAGAAGCAAGGACACAAGGTCGCAGGTATCGCAGGAACAGTTACAGGCTTTGCCTTAGACCCTCTCACTTGGGCATCTGCAGGTGCAGGTGGTGCAGTCGTTAAAGGCACAACTTGGCTCGGTGGCAAGATGATTGGCGAAGCAGCCATGCGTAAGTTTGGCACCACGCTCGGAGGTCGTATGCTTGGTGGAGCCATTGGTGGTGCTGTGAACTTCGGCACATACGAGGCAGGAAGCGAAGCACTCGACCAAATGAAGTGGGGTGGTTACATTGACGAGGAAACAGGTGAACGCAAGGACGGTTTCTCGTTTGGCAATGTGGCAGGGCGTGCAGGACACGGCTTGATGATGGGTGTAGTAACTGGTGTAATTGCTCCATACCTCGGCAATGTAAGCGACAAACTTGTCAGAGCCACCGAAAGCACCGTTGGCAAGATGGGAATCCGTTCCGGTGAACTTGGTGTAGGAACAGTGGCAGAGGGAACAATCTTTGCCGTGCCGGAGATTATCGACACCTACGGACAATATGGCGACCTTATTAACTCACTTTCTGATGAGAGCAGCCCCAACTATATTGCAGACGAACAGGAACGTGCAGCCAAGATTGAGGAACTTCGCAATAGTCGTGGTGACGCGCTGATGGACGTTTGGACTGATAACATGGCAATGATTGCAGGTTTCAAGGCACAACATCTGTTGAAGTCTGCACCGCGTGTTATCTACGACCTTGCACGCTCCAAGAACGGCAAGGCTGGTTTTGAGACACGTTTACGTTCCATTCTTGACGGACGCGGTGACCTTGCACTTACTGAGGACGAGAAGAAAGAACTGGAACGCAGAGGGTACGGCGACTTAAAAGACCTCACGGAGGAATACAGCCGTTATGCCGAAGCCAAAGAAGAATATGACAAGGCTCGTCCTACCACCACCGATGCAAGCAGAATGATTGAGGGAGGCGACGGACAGGCTGAACTACCATATAACCGCTTTGTCGAGTTGATGACAGATAACAGCGTCAGCGAGGCAGCACGTGCCAAGATGTACTACTATCTCACAGGGCATGGTCTGCCAATGTCAACCGTCATGGGTTCAAGCATCCTTGAAGACAAGGACGCAGACGGCAACGTGACAGGTTACACCGTGCAGTCGTTTGGTGCAAATGGAGTGATTACCAGTCGCTCGTTTGGCGACAAGAAACGTGCAGACGTGGAGGTGAACCGCATCAACAGGCAAGCAGAGTTGAACGGCTTTGACGTGGGTGAGCGTTATTATGACTGGCAAGGCGACAACAAGCGTATGTATGAGGCTTGTGAGACTGTTGCAGAGGAAACAGGCGCACCTGCCAACCTTTTGTTTGACCTCATGAAGCGCAAGACCGAAGCAATGAACGAAGTTGAATTAGAGTGGGCAGAGAAAATCCTTAATGCCTACAACGGTCTTGGCGACAAATACGGTTCATCAGAAGTACGCGCAGCCATCAATGATGAATTTGGTATTGATGTTGACAAGGCTATCCGCAAGGAGCGCAACCGCCGAAGCGAGCAGGAGCAGAAAGCCGTTGACGAATATGCCAACCGCCTGTTTGCCGACGTGAAGCGTAAGCAGGAGGAAGCCGCAGAACGTGGCGAAGCACCTGTTGACCCCGATGCACCAACAAGTAACAGTAAGATAGCCGCATTACTCGGCATTGACGATGGTGAGCTGGGCGACCCTGTTAGCGCAGCTTTCAACAGAGGACACGAAGCCGACGCGCAGGAGCGTCAGGACATCGCCATAGAACTTACCGACCCAAACAATGCGGAAGCACAGGAAGCATGGAACGGTGTAGTGCAGCGCATCAACGAGGATGCAGCCTACATGGTAGCCCAGCAGCGAGAGCAGACCAAGCAGATGCAGCATACTGACGGCTCTTTGCGCCCTGCCATCCTCAAAGAGAAAGACAGTGAGGGTAACGACCAACAAGTGTATATCGTTGACGGCAATGTGCAGATGATGCCCGACGGCTCAATGGTTGACAAGGCATCGAGTGACAACATTGTCGTAGTATATAACCCTGCCACTGGAGAACGCAAGCAGATAGACCCGTCCTCTGATACCGGCATATCTTCGCTTGGTGAGGTAACAACCGCAGAACAGCGTGAAGCCGACATCGAGCGCAGCCGACAGGAGTACGTTCAATCACAAATAGACGAGGCGCAGGGTACAGTTCGCTTTGTACCTGGTCAGCAGTTGGTATTGCCTACTGGTGAGGAAGCCGTTGTTGTCGCTACCGATGCAGACGGTGAGAACATCACCGTAGCACTTGGCGACGGCACACAAGCAACCGTTCAGCATTCAGAGTTACAGCGCATCAGAGACGAGAAAGCATCTGCAGACTATCGTCAGCGTCATGGTATCACCGAAGAACCTGCAACGCAGCAACCCGA